>Ga0116231_10003142_pt1 | contig 34495 bp, 27 predicted proteins | sample S1TSphgellanicum_2_FD_89695 | JGI IMG/M metagenome (GOLD analysis project Ga0116231, IMG submission 89695) | Host-associated microbial communities from peat moss isolated from Minnesota, USA - S1T2_Fd - Sphagnum magellanicum MG | ecosystem: Host-associated > Plants > Peat moss > Unclassified...
ATTCAACAGGAAAAGGAGAAAGTGTTGCTGCATTCTGCTCATGACACCAAGCAGGACTTTCGGCATCGCCATAATTCCATGAGACAGATGGCAGAGCACAGAGTTTTACGGATTGCACGTGGAACTGTGCTTGGAGGTGCAAAGCTTGGGGCCTTCACTGCTGTCTTTTGTGGTGTGCAACATGGGCTTGCTGTGAAGCGTAGTTGTCACGATACCTACAATGTTGTGGTTGCTGGTGGAGTGACTGGTGCAGCATTTGGCCTGACAGGTACTATGCATGTAATTTTGTCTGTTGTTATTGCATAAATCCCTGTTTACCACCTGTCCCACTTGCTCCGATGTGAGCTCTTCAAGTGGGATGAGTCATTCCACTAGCTAAGCTTTTTCCACCCCTCTTTTCAGCTTTCTGGAATGGTAAACAATGTGACTTGTATTTGACATTAGCAACAGCATGTTTAGGTCAGCACAAGGACATGAGAAGAGGTTGTTGAGTTTCTTGGCATAAATTTGTTGGTTTTGTGCATTGGCAGTGCCAGGGTCATTATGGTCACGACTGCGTTTTGGAGCTATTGGTTCCATTCTAGGGACTGCTGTGTGCTTTCCTCTTGGTATACTTTCTACCTGACACTTCTCAAGATTCAGTGGTGTTAAGGAGACTTCACATGTGCAAAAAAAGAGGCAAGGAGGGAAGTTGTGCATGCATCAAACAATAGATTTAGTGTTTCACTGTGATGGTTTCATGCTGAGAGAGTTGGTTCCAAGACTTCAAGGAAATACAATTGGTAGCAAACTGTGTCAATTGTGTTGGAGAGCCAGCAATATAGGAATCTTTGGCTTGCTAATTAATCAGCTTCTTGCACTGATGGGCTTTGATGGGCTTTGATGGGCTTTTGGCAGGACTAGCATATACCACCCTCCAAAATCAACTACAGCAACAACAACAACAACAACAGGAGGAATCTCAGCCGGTATCTGTGGAAGCCAATGAAGGTGACAAAGGTGGAATTGGTGCGGTGATTAAACGTCTTGAAAACAGTGCCTCTGTCAGGTAGGACAAATTGGAGTGTGTAGATATTATGTCTTCATTGCCAAATGATCATTTCTGTTTTGAAGGCATTTGACCTCTTGGTGGAAGGATTCTTATGAGAAGAAACTTCTTCCATGAGGATTTTGCACCAAGTATCAATCCTCTCCAAAATATAGATATATGGGGCACAAAGAGTTGGACCATTTGATGCTAGGCAACTTGCCAGTGCAACAAGTTGTGCCAGCCTGCCAGTGAGAGTCATGAACTGGGATGTGGCTTGTTGCTTTGTAGATAGCAAGGTTTGAGGAAGAAAACACCTTTTGTCATGAAATGCACCTGGGTTTCCTAATCTGTTCTAATAAGCTACTAATCTGTTCATCTGGTTGCTGGCTATTGTTCTAAATGATTATCAATGGATGTTATGTGCAAGTGTCGTACTAAACTAAATGATGATGTGGCATCTGTAACCCATAGATCACGGCTGTGAACATGGATAATGTTCATCATAGATGTACATCAAGTCCTCCAAACCCATGCATCGTTTCTTATGCAGGTTGTCGATATGACCCATTGAGTCTCTCCTTTTTACATGCATATTAGTGACCTTCTGGTCCAAATTTGGCAGCACTTAGTGTACCACTGGGAGGGGTAAATGCGTCCAATGAAGCCACCAAAAGCGTATTTTGGAGACTTGCTCTTGACTACCCATGTAGCAACTCCATGAGCAAGACAGGTTGGTGTGACATTCTCCAGTGGTGACCATAGTATATGGTTGCCACGATGTTGGAACTAGAAATTGTTGTCAAGATGTCATGGTGGTCTCTAAACAGTACTGTAGTGAATAGAGAATCAATGGCAGGGAACTCCAATTATGCTTTGGAACAGGTGCTGGACTAAGAACCAGGTACCACCTGATTTTGGGAGCAGATTCCACCAGGTTTTAAGCATCTTAGATTGCAGAATTCAGGAACAGCCCATTTGTAAGTCAGAGCTCTTTGTACTAGTGAGCCAGCACTGGGTGCCAGTTATGGCTCCAAGTGAGCCGAAAGGCGAGCCCAGTAGGGCGAGCCATTTGGTGAACTGGGAGCCATAACTGGCACCCAATGCTGGCTCCCTGGCATAAAGGACTAAATGTGCTGCTTAGGTAGGTCTTAAAATAGTCCAGGAAGGTAGGAGAAGGCAGAATTTGCTGCTGTGGCAGGTTACAGAAAAATGGCTGCCTGAAAATGTGCAGAATCGCCATGTTCAGTCCTTTATGTGTGCATAAATGATTTTGAGGGCATGTTCTGCCAATTTGTAAAGCATTGTAAAAGAGAAGGAAGTGTTGAATTTAATCTTGGTATTTGATAAAAAATAAGATTCAAAGAACCACTGGAGGTTTCATGAAAGGATTGGGAAATATCCGCCGGTTTTAAGTGGATATTTGAATTTTTTCATTTATTTGGCAACCGCGGTTATATGTAATAGCCAGGTAATATTTGTTGTTTTAAAAACTGTGGTTATATACGAAGGCCGGGTATTCTTTGATAGCCACGGCTATCAAATCTTGTACCCGGATTGATACCCGGAGGGTTTGGTGCTCATTTCTAATACCCGCCCCACTCTGGTCCCTGGCCAGAGAACTAGGGATGGAAAGAGGCGGGTGGGATTGGGCGAGGTTGGGGAAGGTGAGAGAGAGAGAGAGAGATTTGAAAGAGAATGTTTGGAGCGAATTACTTCGAGGTCAAGGAATTCGGCAATATAGGAGTGTGGCTTCTTCTTCTGTTAAAAGATGTTTGCCTCCTTATCAGCTGGGTCATAGTTTTTGGTCATGAAAATGGCGGACAAAAACCATGTTGAACGGTTTTTCCTCGCCGTGATCAAGCGTGGATGGCCCTTGGAGAAGAGAAGAGCAGGCAAGTATTTTGGTGACTGTATGATGATGATGATGATGATATATGTATCAACAATTTAGACCGTGAACGAACGAAGTTGGAATTTTTACTTATTGTCCAAAACTTCCAGGCAAATTGTTTTCATGGGAGATGATGTTTTCAGACTCTTAAAAATACGAGTCAGTCAGGGTACTAAAGACAGGGTTCTTCATCATCATCATCATCAATGGCGAAATTTTGGCATCAGTTACAACAAAATTGGAGAGCTCTTCTGTGCACTCCGAAACTCACGAGCGAGCCAGATTGTCATACACCCGCTCATGTTAGTGATTCTCCCTCTTCTGACCTCTAGCCAAATTTGGCTAAGTCCTCTTGTGCATGATGGCCAACCCACCTACTTCACAAATTTGAAAAATTTTAATTGTTTTTTTGGTCTGGGGAGACAGAGAAGTCAGTATATTCAAACAGACCAGAAAGTTCTGAATGTCACAGCCATAATAGCCACAACGACAATGGATGATGCTCAGAAAGTAGTGCCACCACAGAAACAAGGCAGTGAAGGAAACGAATTTAGTGAAGTTACATCTACTTCAGGGCCAAGTTCAAAAGTACCAACATGTCAGCAAGTTAGTGATGAAAGGAGAGCATTCTCAATCAGTTTGACAACTGAAGACAGATTGAGAATTGCCTTGTCTGCTGATGAATTGCAACTCAAGACTGAATTTGACACTATAAAGAAGCGATTCAATTCACTTCCTCAAGTTCTTCAAGAGATTCCACATATGAACCCTTGCGGTATTAAGTGTCTCCAAACTAACCCTCATTTGGAAATCAGAATTCTCTACCTTCTAATGTGATTTTTTTTGTGGTTTGCTCTGATAATAGATCTCAGGAAAGAACCACAAAAATTTCTATGATGATGATGATGATGGATAGACACTCCCTTTGTAGACTTACTCCAGCAGTTTTGTCATCATTTTTTGAATCCAAGAACATCCTCAGGACTACTATCTGAAATCAATGCATCTCAGAGTTACAATTGTAGATTGGAAGAAAAAATTATTCAAGAAAGAAAGTGCTTGGCAGGTGTATATGCAAACCACAACTTGAGATTAGCCCGGATACATGTGTATGGATTTGATTATGATTACACACTGGCACATTACACTAATCATTTGCAATTTCTCATCTACAACCTTGTGAAAGCTCAATTAGTCACAGAGGTGAGACTTTCAACATGAGCGGTTGTTGAAAATGACCGACTGTCTGATAAATTTATGCAAAGTCTGCTTGCTAAGAAAAACTTGTTAATATATACTAAAACTTGTTATGATGGTGTTGAGTTTTTTTATGAAAATAAAGTCAATTCATCTTCTAAAATGACCAACAATCAAGGGTTGAGAATTAAAACGACAATGCACGGGTCACTTGTAAAGTAAAGCAGGAATTTATAACAAGGGCAGAAAAGTCTTAAAGATGATGTATGCACACTAAACTGTAAAGGACTAAAAATCTTGTTTACTCAAGAAGCAAAGGAATAATGGGGTCCAGGTAAGAGTGTATCCAATCCCAAAAGGAGTAGTACGTGAAGCCTCTTTGCACCAAAAAAAGCGAGGGGAATGGGGTGGTGCGGTAAACAGCACAGGTACCCAGACAGCTGCTTGGACTTTGAATATGATGTGAGCTTTCCTATCCGAGGTCTGTACTATGACAAACAGAAGGGGTATCTATTGAAGCTTGATTTTTTTCACTCTGTTCAGCCAACCAGCTGCTATTTTGGTCGCCGCAAGGTACTGCAAATTTCCTCCACCGAATAATGGCAATATTTTTGAACCTTTAGTTTCTTGAGTTGACAGTGCAATAATTTCTTTTGGGCAATTTATGTAGGGGGATCTGTGCATGTGATGATCTTTGCAAGCTTATCTTAGTGATGTCTGGAATTTTGCAGTTGAGTGTAGATGAGTTGGAGTTGGCTTATCCAGGAAGAAAAGTAAGCCCTGAGCATATGTGCAACCTTGTCGCCCTTTTTGACCTTTTCTGCCTAAGTGAGGTACTATGAATTTCCATGGCTCATCTCACCATTACAAACAAATCAGTTTAAGCTACACCATATTATCAACCCTAATTTGGCCCTCTCAAACTCACTAGGTTTGTGAGCAGAGTTTAGTACCCTCTAAATTCTCACCTCATAGTAGCGTTAACATGTATGAAGGATGCATCTATTGAATTGCTTATATTGAAAGCTTCTTTTTGCACTGTACAAAAAGATTTTTAATCACAAGCCTCCCACAATTGCTCATGGATGTGGCCTGTTTTTTCTTTTCAGGTGTGCCTCCTGGCAGATGTAATTCAACATTTTGTTGACCAGAAATTGGACTTTGATTGTGGATATGTATATGAAGATATACAAAGCTGTATTACGCATGTACATATGAGTGGCTCCTTACATAAAGCCATTCTTAACGAACCTGCCAAATTCTTGCAAAAGAATGTATGCATGGTGTTTCTATCTTGCAATACACACACAAATGTTGAATTGTCCTTCTGTTCTCTTTCTCATATCTCCTAAGCTGACCTCCTTATATTGTGCCATGTACTATGCACTGTTTTCTCTTGGCAAGGCTCATGGGTAGTGGACTCTCATGGAAATATACCAGTACAATGTTTCACATACAGAATTTCTTTGTTCTGTTTATAGCTGACTTCAGAGAATCAAATTATGAATTCAAATTCTTTTGATGATTGTGGCTAGACTTGATGATGGTCCATTTGGTTCTTTAAGGCTTTAATGTTGAGAAATACAAAAATATGTGGGTGGATTGTAGAATGACGTGGTGAAGCTGCTGAAGATGCTGAAACAGAGAGGCAAGAAGCTTTTTGTCCTGACTAACTCACCATTTCCATTTGTGGATGGTGGTATGTGCTATCTCTTCCAGGTATTATTCAATACAGTGAAAGAATTGTTCTGAATGATGCGGTTACTGACCTCTGTGAGACTTCACATCACACTGACTTGCGCTGATTGTGGCTTGGATTCTATTATGCCTTTTGCTGATGGTATCAGCCAGGACAGATATGTAGAAGTTAGTCAAACTATCATGTTAGCATCATACACACATGGAAAAGCATTGCTGTGTTACATAGGGGATAGATTTTTGATACACATGCAGACAAGATCCAGCTGCATATATAATAATGTCTGAAAATTGTGGTGATATACAGGACTTCAAAGGAGAGAACTGGAAAGATCTTTTTGATGTTGTGGTTGCCCTTGCAGCAAAACCCAATTTTTACACCTCTCAACGACCATTCCGGTTAGATATTACCCATAACTCTAGTTTCGAAGAAGAATTTACATTGAATGCTACGTTTGGCAGTGTCTTGATACAATATGGATGTTATCAAGAAGGTACATGACAGTAGTGGTGACTCAGAATAAGTCTAATATGAGGTTGCTGAAAATCAGCTTGGTAATTGATTGATTGCAAGGCTGCTGATGATTTTGCAGCAGATAGAACTGGGAAAAATAGATTCTTAAGTACATTATGACACATAAAATGTTCCCTGTTTGGATGGTGTTAGACCAAACTCTGGAAGTTGAATGCTTAGTGAGTGTAACTTTGATCCTAAATTTTCCTCTTGAGAGAAGCAGGGCTTACAATATGGAAAAGGATGTGCTCATGTTTACAAAAGTGGCAGAATTTGCACCACACAGTGTCTATTACCATGGCTGCCTCAAAGATTTTGTGGAAATCACACAATGGAATGGTGCTGAGGTTCATTTTCACCAATACTATATACATGATCTCTCGCTGAATTCAATGCTTACAGTTACAATGAATTGCCAAACTGGGGTCGGAGATCTACAAAATCCAATGTTCTCAGCACTAATTAGAAAATCTAGCTATTTCATCTCTCGTGCAGATTAGTGTAAGTCAAAAATCTATGGCAAGGAATGAGTCTGAATGGGAGAGTTTTTGCCAGGGGAGTGATGGGTCTTGGCTCTAAGATGTGGAACAAACACATTCATGCCTCTAGTTAGTAGTTCAAATCTCATTCTTATACTGGTACCAAGTGGAAGAAAATGGTCCACAAGAATTGGACATGTTATCGTGGTCTTTTGACATTAGAGTGAATTACAGGTGCTGTATTTTGGAGACCATTTGTACAGTGACTTAAGGGGTCCAGCAAAAGCAGGATGGCGAACTGCAGCCGTCATTCGGGAGCTTGAAGTACTTCCTTATCACCTTTAGCAATACACTTAAAACTGTTGTGCTGTTCGGAAATTTTCTTGTTGTTCCATTCTTGGACACAACAACTCTTACTTTGATGGAATTGTGGGATTCTAAACTGGGTGCACAAGGCAAGGTGGTTATAGTATGTCACAATGTGCACCAAGGTGCTAAAAACAACTGTAAGCTCTAAGTTGCTATTCTAAGTTTGAGGCACAATCTTATGAGACCTCAGATCTTGCAACAAGATTGACTAAGGGATTCTCTATATGAGTATGCTCTGAAACCTGTGTTGGAGTAAATCTCCTCAATGGGATATCCATAGTGATACCAGACTTGGTGGCATCAAAGACTTCAAATGTCTGTGAATCATTTTGTACGAGAAATGGGGGAAACATGGGTTCTTGTGGGTGTGATCTTGGCAGAGGGAGATCACCATACAGAACCAGCTTGAATATCGAATCCAACAAGTAACAAATTTTCCTCTCCTCACTATGTTGTGCTGCTGATTGTGATGTCATATGTACTCCACAAAGGATAAACCACAAGAGAATGTGGTTTTTCTCACACAAAAAGCTGCGGCTCATGACATGTGTGGTGTTTCATCCATTACAATGTACAATATGTGGTATTTATTGTGGCATACATCACATTAGGTGAATTGGCAATTTGACATCACATAATGACCTCACACATGTGTCGTGAGCTGCAGCTTTTCATGTGAGAAAAAAACACATTCTCTTGTAGTGACTAGGAGTGCAAATCTATAAGAAGTCACTTAGACTTCAACCAACTGAAAGTGCTTGCATGATTCTTAATGTGTATTACATGCTAATGATTTAAGATGCATCGGTGGACATATATAAAACTCTGAAAAAAGTCTGTAAAAAGGAAGAATTGCTAACAATTGTGACTTCTCTCTGTAGGCAAGATATAATATGGTAAAAGAAGTTCTTGGAAGGTTTCATGCCTCCAATTTGGTAACATGTGATGAAGACATGAAGCTGATGAACACCCTCAGGGAAATGCGACAGAATTCAAGACTTTGTATGAAAGCCTTGTTCAATGAGAGTTTTGGCTCTACTTTCCTGACAGATACTGGAAAGGAATCAGCCTTTGCCTATAATGTGCAACGATACGCCGATGTGTACACTAGCCGCCTTGAGAACTTCATGTTGTTTTCCTCTGATGCTTGGCTTTATACTCCCTTCGACGTAAAAATCCTTCCTCACCATGTCAAGGTGCTCTTCTGATCCACTACTTTTGCATTCTAATCTAGCCTTTCCTATTTTCACCTTACTACGTACTCAAATGTCCATTCCTAATTCTGAAATTTCTTTTGCTGATCATGTGTTCTCTTACCATGAACAGTTATGGATCATTCTGATTATCTCATCTGATCGGTCACCCACTTGATCTGAATTACTGCAGGTTGTCCCATCCATGTTGATGATCAAGCAGGATGAGATCACCCAAAGGTACCCGTTGTGACAAGAATTCCTATTTTGACAGTGTCTCTTTGGGTTCTGAAGTTTCTGTTTTTGTTGATCAATGTTTGTTCTCAGTCTGCACAGTTAGGGATTATGATTAAAGCTTATGTGAATGGTCACACCCTCTTTATCTTCAAATTGATGCAGGTCATCCCATCCTGGTTAAAATGATCATCAAGCAAGATGAGATCACCCCAAAGGTAGGGTTGTGGTAAAATTGTCCTATTTTGACAGTGTCTCTTTGGCTTCTGAAGTTTCTCTAACTAAATTGGGCTTACATTAGTTTGAGGTTGGTACCAAGCTCTCTCTCTCTCTATTGTTGTGTTCAAAAGAGATTTTAAAAAATGGGTACCTTTGCAATATGTGCCCAAAGGTTTTTACTCATATAAAATTAGATAAATAGGCCATATTGAAATAAAATAAATTTGTGCCCGTGCTGTTAGCCCAGGCCAAAAATGGTGACAAACAGTTTGTTGGAAATAGAAGAAATTTTTGTGCAGCCAATCAGAAGGCTCGGCATGCACTCATGAGGGTCCAGTTTTTTTTTTCTTGGGCAGGGGGGAGGGTGGGGAAAGGATATGCTTAGGGTTTAGGGTTTAGGGTTTATCTGCTCCAATGTGTTCCCATCCATCATGGGGTTCCCCAAGTTGTTGCCCAAGATGCTCCCAATAGCACCTCAGATTTATCTCATATGCTTTGCCCCAAAGTTGAAAAGGTGGGTCACAATGGAGCACATTTTGTTTCTATTGAAAGTTTAGAGTTTCTAATTTCAGGTAGTCCTCAAAATTGCAAGTTTTTGGAGACTGAGATCAAGATGCTGAGCCTCATTTTCCATTAAAAAAATTTAGTGGGTGGATAAAAGACATGCATATGGAGTCATGTGCAAAAAAAAAGAGTTGAAATGAATAAGGTAAAATGTTTTTATTGAGGTTAAGCTTTACCTCAGTAAAATTTCTGCTCAATAGAAGATAGCCTCTTTCACAAAAGGTTTTTTTTTGTTTTTTTCATAGGAATCATTCACATAAGGTGCCTCTCAAATGAATCATAGCCATCCCATATACAAAAGAAATTTTTTCAAATGGTTCTTTACATGAGGTAAGGAACTTGAACAAGCCAGTTCTAGGTGCTTGGGTCCTACACTTGGCTCCCCTACCTAGCTTGCAAGGACTCTCATTCCCAAAACAACCCCATTCTCTCAATCCTTAGTGATCCTTTTTACCAGTGTTGTGTGGTTATTTGATTTTTAGAATACTCAATGGTTTCTGTTCTTTAAAATTTTTCATAAATCAAAGAATTTTTTAGTTCCAATTTCTTTTGGGGGGAAAAAATCAGAATCAAAGAACCACGGGTTCCAGTTATTTCAGAAACACCAAAGAAGAAGAATAGATAGTTTTCATGAAAAAAGGGGCAAAGAATTTACTACAGTTTTCATGAAAGAATGGGCAAAGAACCGGCAGTTATAAAGGCTGTATTGTGAAACTCTCCAAAAAAAATTTATTGAGAACTACAGCCATATACCCAATTTACAGCTTTTGGGGAAGGTTTTTGAGGGCTCAAAATTTTCCAACAGCAAAAAATTCTAGTGACGGGCCAGCAGGGGAACATACCCGGTCTGATAACCGGCGGGCATCTGTAGCAAACATTTCCTAAGAGCATCATCAAAATCTGGAGGAAATGGAGAGCTGGCAACGTGGGGAAGCAAGACGACAAAGCGGGGGAGTGCAACCTGGACTGCCAGCACGCCTGCACAAAGCTCCCACTTGTCATGCTCCTTGGGAATCCCCTGAATTCGAAAACCACCTCTGCAAACTGGAGACAACCCAATGACCCCACGTGGACGGCCCAAGAGATTTGAGCTCGGTACCCATTTGGATCTAAGCTGTAGAATTGCCACAAGGCGTTGTGCATGATGGTCCTGGCACACCACCAGCTGCTCATGGGCCGGTCCATGCTGATCATCATCATCCCTCAACTCAACTGCTGGTCATTCCTCGTTGGAAGCCTTGGCAGGCCTAGACCACTGTGGACGCAAGCTCTACTAGGTTAATAGTTTACAGATTAATTATCTTCAAGTAGGGCTATGTTTGCATGCATGTTCGGCATCAATCCAACCTCTGGAATTTTGCGAAAAAAACCATCTGGGGGATACTAGAATTTCATCCCCAAGTGACCCAATAGGTTTAGAGGCAATTTTGTTTCCGTTCCTGAGTCGTTGATCCGCTAGAAACTGAAGAAGCTTCACCAAGACCGTTTAGCTGCTAAACTCAATTTCTGTTGTTACAAATTTGCTCAACAGAAGCAAGGCGATTGAGAACAACAACTCAGGAGGTAGTGTGCTAGACTATAGTACTAAGTTGTCATTGCCAAGATGGTGAAGCTAGCGTCAGTGCGTGAGACACGAATGTACGGGCCGCTGAGGATTAGAGACCAGTGCGAAGATGCGAATGCGGGGCTGTATTTGGTTGCCACACTACTGTTGTTAGTAGGCAGTGTGCTGCTTCTACCCGGCTACCATTTGGTCACGGTGGGGCTGTATCTAGTTCTGGTGGCCTTGATCCTCATCGTGGTTGTGAACTTGCATGATCTGTATGCGCAGCTTGCGGGCTTCGACTTTCGACTGCCTTTAGTCACTTTGGATCCTCAGCTGGCGCTGATTGAGATTGCCGCTCCTCTAGTCCAGGCTCTGGGTGGAATCCTCTACTTCATCGGGACCCTCTTGCTTCTAAGGGTACTAAGCCTGCTGCACATGTTATCCTCATCTTGTCAATCACACAGGTCTAGATGATGTACACACAATATTATATTAAGCTCCTCAGAAAGCTGAACATCACAGATTTTAACTCCATCTTCTTCTGGGTGTTTATGTTATGTTCTGGGTAGAGTCATCAAAATCCACAAACCCAATGCTCAAAGGATGCATGTTATGGGGTTGAATTTATTAATTTTATTTTTTGAAAAAACACACTTTGAGAAATCATAAGCCCCTAGGCATCAGTAATATTTGGGTATTCTGAAGAAAGTATGAATTATATTCAATTTTTGAATTGACACTATATAACCTTGGATTAGTCCAGAGCTTTTTATTTTCCCGGCTTCGCCATGGGGTTCTAGTATGTGGTTCTGGTATGTTATGATGTTGTGGGCTGAATTCATGATTTGATTTGTGATCTGTGCTGCTGCTGCTGCTGTGGCAGGTGGGACGAGGTGCATTCGATTCAGATGATGTCAAGACGGTGACCAACCATGCCTACAGACTGCTTATTGCAGGCCCTCTGTTATGGCTACTGGGTTCCATCCACAACGCTTTCCAAGTATATGAGAAAGTGGACACTAAGGTTCAGTTACTGCAGAAGACGGTGGCCATTCCCTTCTTGATTGCCAGTACCCTTTTTGTGATCAGTGGAATTCTCGCTGCAGAGAACTGGCCATCCCCAGCTGCTGCCATCAAAATCCAGGTATGGCAGATTAAGAACAACCAATCCATACTAGTTATAGTAGTATTCAGAAATCAGCAGTTTCCTTAATAATGTAGTTGCAGCCTGGAAGGAAATTTTTTTCCCACTAGAACAATTTGGATGCACAATTCAGCCAAAAACAATTGAAATTCCTTCAAACACCAATTTGAGGCAAAAACATTGTTACCATGTATTTGTTTGTTGAATCATCTAGTGAAACAAAACATTACGCTACATTACATAACCCTACTACTTTGGTAGCTTGGACACTAATTACACTATTTTCAAAAAATTCAGAAAATTTTAAACTAAATATACATGTGAGCACTCTCTAACTCTTTTTTCATTTGGATTTTTATAACACGTGATCACAGAGGACTGCTGCTGCATTGGCGATTGCAGCAAGCACTTTACTGGTGGTGGGTGCAATCATGAATGCCATTCGCATCGCTGGAATGCAAGAAATTGACAGAAGGGGTGGGAGCTTAGAGCCTCTCAGGGGTGGTGCACAAGAGAAGCTGGATCATGAGCGTGAACAGAAGGAGACATTGTTGGACAAGCAGAAATATGCTGCACCCGTGGACATTGAAGAAGGCTCCTCTTACAAATCCGCAGTTGTCACAGCTGAAGGCCCGAATGAAGAATCCTAAATTAATAAAAAAATAATTAGCACTAAAAATTAATATCACTTCTATAACAATGCAAGTAGGTGATTATTGTGAAATCCAGTGGGAATAGTGATGATATGAGTCCAAGGTAAATATGTGGTTGTCCTCAACATAAATCACCAAAATTATGTGTGTTTGGTGCAGTCGTGGCTGCTCCATTTGAATTTTTTGTAATGAGAACTATTCTTATAATTTGTGGATCTTTTCATAATGGGTAGTAGGCATTAAGAAATTTCTTGCTTGTGGGTTTTTCAGATTGAAAAGAAAAGAAAAATTGACAACCAATAGTTTTTTTCCTTTTCTTTGATTCTATTCCTATTTCAGGGCTGGCTACTCTCAAAATGATTTGTCTTCTGCTCTTGAGGTCTTGGTTTGTTGTGATCTTTATCCCTGCTTAAAGAAACTTGCCGCATAGGAGCGCTCAACTTAAGTTGGTGGTGACTCAAGTTTGATTCCAATCTGAACCATGGGCAGCCTGCCTAATTTTATTGCCAAATTGAACAGCTTGTTGGGTCACCTCCAAAACCATAATGTGGACAAAACTTGGGTAGCGAAGGATAGAGGGATTGTGTTTTGTGAACCAATCCATGTATACCAAGGCTAAGAAACAAAAATTGTCCGAACAATTCCAAATTTTGTACAAGCAAAGTGCTTTTGCATACGATGTGGTGCTTCAGATAGGCAAATGGCAGGGTGATGAAGTGACCAGCGAGAATGTTCACTGTTCACTTCAAGTTCCACCTAAACATCCAGAATTGTACTACCAAAATAAGGAACAACCATTGTACCAAGCATTAAGTTTGGGAGAAGGTTCGTAATCTGTCACTTTTCAATAGGATCAAGGATGTTCTAATCTCCATGAGTTGTCACCATGAATGGGAGGGTTCTTATACCTACTCTTCAATATTGGGAGGGTTCTCACATCTACAAGTAGGCATAATTTCCCTCCAAGAGGGAAATTGATGGATATAAGGTGCCCTTCACATACATTACAAAATTTCTCCAATGGGAAAAAGAAATGGGAATTCAAAATTCTCTTTTGTCATATCCATTTGTCTTGACTTGGCAATTGCCATTACATTTCATATTGAAAAAATTCAAACCTAGGGTTGCTTTGGTGAAAGAGATGTCTTGGACATTCATGAATAGTCATGATTTTAAAGTTCTGTATTTGAATAACAAGAAGGTTCATTTTGATCAAGTGGATAAGGTTGGTAAATCAAGTTTTATGTTTTGCACCATGTACCAAGGTTTGCTACTGTTTGATTGATGGTTGTGAACAATGATAGGTGGTGTTGACATGGTAGCTCATGACAAGATTTCTATTTACGCTTTTATATAAATTCAATTTGGTGTATGATTTTTATGTGAAATATTTTATAGGGACTCAATATATAACATGTCAAAGCAAAAGGTGTAGCCAAAAGAAGAGGGTCCTATGAAAACAGAAAGCGCATACACCATCTGATGTGAACCCTGACGTAAATCGATCTCACATCAGATGACAGCTCAACACTTCCAAGACTCAAACTGGCGTCCTGCTCTCCCTGATCCCTTAACGATTCAAAGACTGACCGACACAACGACACAACAATTCAATAACACACACTTCCAGTCATGCATCTCTACACTGATACAATTCCAAGGATTTTCTTCATTCCTATTCATAGAATATGTACATCCTCAAAAGCTCAAGCAATTCTGGTCATTAGAAGTTCACACCAAAAAGAAGAGGGTCCTGATGGTGCCTCAACATATTGTATTCATTCTCCTTGATTCCTCTCATTCAGTTCAGCAACAAGAGCTCTACTACACATCAGACGCAGCGGAAAAATCTACAGCATAGCTAAGCTCTTCTCTCCTGTCTCACCACTATCAGCTGCCTAATTCCCTAGATTGTCCCCACTAAAAACAACCTTTCTCCTCCTTTTCTTCAGCCTTACGTTGGCTTCTTCCAGAAGCCTCTCAAAATCTCCAGTGCCGCCTCCCTCACGCGCCAAACCGCCATTCTCCATAATTGCATTACCGACCTCAGTCATAATTTGGAGCCGCCATTCAAGCTCCATACCCATTCAGTGCAGCCGTCATGCAAATTCCTCAGTACAACTCCTCTCCCCAATCCAGCAAAGCTCCCCATGCAAAAGCAGCCGTCATAAAAACCAACGGCTTAATTAACAAACGACCTAACTTCCCTTATCAATGATGTCCAGGAGTCTGACGTAACTTAATTTCGGGTTACAAAGGAACATAGATGTTACAAAAAATGATAATATCAATTATACTTTTACAATTATCTCTTATGCTTTTGGTCAAAAATATTGGTAGACAACCTTATAAATATCAATCAACATATGATTGGTTAAAATTTCATGTGAAAATTTGAAATTTTCAATGTGAAATGGATGATAAATGATTAATTTTTTTTAAAATCATAGCATATTAAAAAAAATTAAATCAGAATTTCTTGTATTGGGAAATTTTTAATACATTTTATTTTTAAATTCCTTATTTACTAGTGGTTTTTTTTTTTTAATATACTTTTATGACATTTTTTTGAGTTCACATTTTTATACTATATGCATATGTGACAAACAAAGGGTCATCATTTCAAAAGTTCATTTATATGTCCAACTTTTTTTTACAATTTATTCTTATTTCTGAATATGCTTCCCATTAAAATCTATTACAACATAAATAATTAAGAATTCGACAATGTTGATGTTGAATATGAATCTTCACTTTGAATTCATCAACAATCCAAATAGTTTTCTTAATTACATTTTATTGACTTTATTAGTTCATTAACCACCATGTAATCCTTCATTAAAACAATGATAACATAATAAATTATCATTTTAACATTATCATACATGGGTGTAATCATAATAACACATACTACAACTAATGTAACTAATGTTTGATTTTTATGTTTTTGGTGACAAATATTTTACAAACATATTACAAGTTTAAAATATGTTTCCATGATGGCCTTTCTATTATATTTTTATGGAAACATGTGGAATAATTTGAATTGAATATAATGAACATAAAGTATTCAAAAAATGCATAATGCACTATAATGGATGATTTTGTTGTTTTTTCATTTTTTTTAAAAATTTGAAATGCTTGCAAAATGATACAATCATTTATAATAATTATTTTAAAAGTTACATAATATTATAATATATCATGAAAAATTGAGCATTTTTGAACATCATAAAAATTGTGGATTTTAAACCCATCACTTCATGTAACCAATTGATGTCTACCACATCATATTGGCAAACATAAGATTATTATTTTTTAAACTATTGAAATTAGTCCATCATAGTAAGGTCACATAAACAAAGTCACCTTATGTTATCTCATTTACAATGTGCATTCATATCGACTTGTATGGACTGTTTTATTTGTTAAAAATGAATCACCTTAACTTGCACTTACGCCCCTTTGAAAACCTTATCAAATGTAGAAGCAACTATTTCAATTTTTTGGTCCCAAAATTGAGTTTTAAGTGAATGAATACAATAATTACAATGTGATCCTTTTGTTAAAATAAAATTTTCATGAAAAATGAAACTTTTGGATGAAAGCACACTAAGGTGAACCAAAATGGGTAATTGAAAAGGGTGCAATCACACTAACTCACACACACAATTGTAACCAATGTTTGGTTTTTCGTATTTAACATTTTTTTTTAAAAAATTCAAATTGAATTTCTTTTACATAATGTTATTTTCAATGTATTGGTATATGTACTTAAAAATTTTGAAATCATTTTAATGAATGAAAAAATACCCAAAAACACTTTGGAAACATTGTAACCAATGTTATTAAATAATAAAAAGATTTGTAAATGGACTTGATTTTTTGAAGTGACATATTTTTAGCAATTTTTTGATGTAAACCATAACATGATAGTGTGATGAAAAATTTCAAGATTTTTCAAGATTTTTTAAAAAAAAATTAGCTAAACATATTCCAAAAATATTTTAGAATAGACACCCAATGCATAGTCACCCAAGCCTCAAGGGGTGGTAATGGCTCATGATATTCCATTTGCACCCAAAGTCCATTTTTAAAGTCCAAAGCTAATGATTTTTCAATAAAAACATATAAATGATGTTGAAATTCACATTTTTTTTCCATGTTCAAGTTCATATCACCCTAATTAAAACCTTTCCAAACACCTTTAAAAATATGAGCCTTCAAAACATCAATTTAGATACTTAAATGAACTTTATGATTCTCAAGTCTTCATTTTGAATCTTTAAAAAATTGAAAGACCTTTTCTTGCTTGATTTTTTCATCTTAAATGTTATGATATTTTAATGTGTGGTGGTAAAAAATTGTGGACATGTTCTACATCTCCACAACAAAAAGTCCATAACCATAATATATAGTTGGACTATGACATTGGATGTACCCTACATTACAAAGTTCACCTTTGATTGAATATTAATGTTTTGTAATTTTTTCAAATTTGGGAGGTGAAATTTAAGTTTCAATTCCTCATCTATTTTTGTTAAATTTTTCAAATGCATTTGAATTTTATACAAAAAGGCTTGATTAACCTTAAAAAATTAAAACTATTATTTCCAAAAAAGTCCATCATAGTGTGCTTTCACCCTTTTAATGAAATGTTTTGCAACTTGCTATCAAATATGTTGGGCATTGGCTCAATACATCATGTGATAACTAATATTGAATTTATTTTTGTTTTCAAAAATGTGCATGTGTCCCAATTTCATTTGGAAAATGATCAAAATTTGAAATAATATTGATATGTTCATTACTTCATGGTTCATTTTTCTTTTAATTTTAAACTACAATTATTTCAAGTACATCATTTACATAACACCCCATTAGAATTCATACATAATGCAAATCAAACAATTTTTTAAAAAATTCAAATTAAACAAATTTTTTTTTTTTATTGTAAGGTGTAATCATAATCAAACGAAAATATAAAATTATTGGGTTGCCCAGAGCTCAAACCCGGAACTCGTCGGATGAAAGTAGGTTCATTTCTTTGTTTTTGATAAAGAAAGGCACCTCTTCCAAAACGAGAGTTGAACAATGAAAAAAAAAAAATCAAAATTAAATAAATATTTATGTTTTACCATTTAAAACCATGGAAATTGTAGCAAGTTATTCATTTTTCATTCATATGAATATTAATGAATTCAACCAAAAATCCATTTGATAAAAAAATTTAAATTTAAGTTTCGATATAGGACTTTTGAAAGTGAACACCTATTACATCAAAAGGAATTAATTTTAAAAGGGATTATCAAAAGGACTCATATAATAAAACAAAATTGATGAGAAAAAAATTAAAAAGATAAATATGTATTAACCACATTCAAAAAGCATTCATACCTTAAAATATGTGGAATTCTAAAACTTTAAAAATTCCAAGAACTTTGCAAAATTGATCTAAAATTTGAGAACTTCAAAAGTCCTTTACCACACATAAATGGGGTACAATGCACATGATATGTTAAGAAAAGTTGTAACTTATTATACAAGAAAACATAAAAAATTTAAAAATCAATTTTTGGCTATGATTTGAAATTGTTATCATGTTTAAAGACGAAACATTAAATTTACAAGGAATCAACTTCCGAGAATTCATATTATTCAAAAATTATAAACAAAAAAATATGTCACGTACTTGGACAATTATAAGCATTTATTATAAAAATTTGCAAAAAAAAATTTCAAAAATTCAATTGTATAAAAAAGTTATTTTGGGACAAAAGGACACGCAGTCATTTTTTAAAGTAACGCCATTGGCTCATTTGATCTCATTTGCACCCTACATTGTGAATCTGACATGTAGTTTCCTATCACTAATTATTTTTTAAAAATCATCAATAAGTTTTTATTTAAAGAAATTAAGAGGCCCTTTGAAATGGACATTATTTGAGGTAATAATAACATAATTTTTTAGAATTCCATAAAACTAAAGTCAAAACTTTAAATTAGATTTAAGTTTTTTAAATTTGAAGTTTTCAAAACTCATGTTAATCATTTAGCACAACTTGGCATGATTTCCATGGTTTTCAAATCACAATACATAAGCTTATTTACAATTTTTTATTTTTTCCTCTAAGACTTGACACCATTTTTGGCTCCTATGATTATGATCACACCCATTTGACAAAAATTTGAAAAAAATCACCTCAAGCAAAATGGGCTTCCTTAGACCAAGTTCATTTAGTTTTTAATCGAAGCTCACATTGAGGGTCTTTCGAAAAACTAAAAACAAATTCCTTACAAAGGTCAAAATTTAATGATGTTTGAATAACCTTAAAGAGTTATAATGATGTAGACCTTCATGCATGTGGCCAAACAAGTCCAAGAAGAAATCTAAATTGAGCACATTATGTTTCACGAAAAGGTAAAAACACAATCAAAGGAGTCACCCAAATGAATGGACACTTTTTAAAACTACATTTTTGTATGTTTGAAAAATCACAAAGGAAACATAATAGTTTGGATTGTCATAATTTTTTTTGGAATATTTTTCATTAATTGCAAAGTTTACATTCTCAAAGCTTGACACTAATAAAAAATGTTTTTGCATGTTCAAAGCACTTAAACCTTGAAACATCTTTTTTTTCTACCAAATGTGCACCATTCCATCTGAAAATTGGAGAGGGTTTTAACATTGATGATTAGAAGGGCAATAAAACTTGAACTAATGAAAATTATTTTTATAACTAATTTGAACACATTGGATTCAAAAGTGTTTTTGACCTTAAAAATTATGGATATTGAAAATGTGCTTTTAACAAAAGTTGTTCATATTTATATGATAAAGGGCATGAATGAATAATATTCATGATATGAAATAAAATTTTAATCAAAATGTATTTATATTTAAAATTTAATGTTAAAGGGGGTGCTCGAAATATAAATTTTAAAATTATAAACCAACATAAAAATGACACATCTCATGTGTAGTCCTTCGAAAAGGACTTTTACCTTTGCACCCCTAGTTCCTTTAACCGTGTTTTCACCCAAAAGTTATATCATTAATGAAGGCATTCACCTTTTATTCTACTAAGGGCAATGTCATTTGTAACCAAATTTAGCGTAAGCTAAGACTTGGATTGAAGGTAAGTTAAAGGCTTGGTGAAGGACATGAAAACAAGGAAACACACTTAAATGATGTCCAAAAAAATGTGCGAAATGGAGCCATTCTTAAAACTCCCAAACCACATTCCCTATTTTAAGTCTTAGAATTGCTTAAAGGAGATGGTGTCCCATTTGACTACATTTTATGCCATCACTACAACAAAATGTGTCCCTATACGCCAAGCGATTTCATTGGATTTTGTGTGAATTCACTAGTTGTAGTGGACAAGGACCAGTGAAAAAGTAGTGAATTCACTGGTTTAGTGAACGGGGACTAGTGAACTGCACCCACATTTTGTAGTAGTGCATTGAATTTTTTTGAAAGAAGGTTACAACACATATTGAACTTCCATGTTTCCAAGAAATGTAATTTAGATTTGTTTTACTCCTTTGAAGTTTCAAGACATCTTGTAAGGAATCTAGAGCATTCATTTAATGATTTAGATTGATTGGATTTCTTTTTGTTAATTAATCAAAATAATTAGTTCAATATCAACCCATTAGGTTAATCTATAATTATGTTTTAGTTTCAAAACATTAAGTGTTCCAAATTGAAAAAACAAATCAAGGTATTTTGCTTGAATTTTGGGAAATTTCCATTGAAATACAATTCCCATGTCTTGGAAACCTACAAAACATTTGTTATATAACATGTCAGTGCCTCCTACATACATTTGATCTTTGATAAATATTTGTTAAAATTAGGTTCAAACCACTATTGTGCATATATATTGTTTTTGATATATCCAAGGGTAAGAATATGTAAAAATGTTCAATTTATTTACATGTAGGGTAAAGATATATTAGCATTTTTTTTTTTCCATTAGGTTAGGGTTTGGGTATATACAATTTTTGATTTTTGGTAGATGGGTAATATATGAATTCCCTTTATCATATACCCATCGTTGGGGTAAAAAATGGGTATGTATCCTTTTATTTATTTAATTAAAAAAATTGCCTATGTTAAAATAATTTTCAAAGGCCCAAATTCAATGGGATGTAATGCATAAATCCTTTTGTCAAAATGCAAGGATCAATTTTTAAAATGAACTCAATTGTTTAATGCTAAGCATACACACAAAATGAAAATATTATGAAGCCTTTTTGGATAAGATATATATTTTATGTTCAAGATATAATCACCATGTTCATAATATGTTGACTTCACATCTTCCACTTTGAAATTCTAGCAACACAATGCACCACTCCCTTCTTGCATACATATAATCAAAATGCACTAACCACCTTCAATCCCCATATGGATACACATAATGCCCAAGGCATCCAATTTAAGAGTCATGTGGGCCCATAAGGGAAAAAAACATATGCATATAAAATCCAAATGTTAGATGACATATAGTTGATTTGACAAAAATGGTGAAGAAAACTATGGGTCCATAAAAAGGCCAAAAATAACCACAAGGAATAGCAAGACTGACATCAATAAGAATATGATTCAATTGACATATGAAATATGGTAAGATTGATGTCATGTTACTTCCTTTGTATGGGATTTCATTGTTGTAAAGGATCCAGAGTTTTTGTTTCTGACTTGTAAGGATATCAAAAAAAAAAATCCTTTCAAAATAATGTAATATCACATAAAAGCCCATGTGCACTAAAAGAAAAACTTGTCATTTACAACTAAAACTATTGTTTGTAACCATAATAGGCACAAACAATCGTCATTTTGACTATATTATGTTGTTTGCACTATTACAGTCACAAACAACTAGTTACAAATGATAGTTTTTCTTCTAATAGTGGGTAGTAAACACAACACAAAATTACATTCTTGCTTTCATTATACATAAAGCCATTCAATAAATAAATAAATGATGAATTTATTTTCCCCATTGGCTTTAGATGGAAGCAATATATGTAAAACAAAAGGACAAAAGTTATGTGGGCTCATAAAGGAAAGAAAAACATGTAGTTGATTTGATAAAAATGGTGAAAAAAATAATGAGTCCACAAAGAAGCAAAAAAAATAAGAAAGGAAAAGAACTTTTGCATTGTACCATATTTACTCCAATGGTGAATAAGAGCAGTCAGTCCACAAAGAGGCTAAAAAAATGAAAAAAGACAAAAATCTTGTTCTTTTATTGCACAAACTTTTCTTTTGACGCGGAAGAAACTTTTTTTGCACAAGTCTCTTCTTCTGGGCTCTAATAAACACAATGTGCAACAAATATCCTTGGAAACGAAATAAATTCAATTAACAAATCGTAAGAAGAAAACATTATATAACCATAAAGAAAAAAAACACAATAAAACTTTCCACAAGGAAAGGTGATTGTTTAGTGTTGTTGAAACCTAATAACTCCAAATAAATAAGTCTGAACCTTTAACATGAGACAACTATTCAAGTGTTTTTCTGGCCCTTTCCTTAGTCTTGGACAACAATGGAAGACTTTTTTGGCCTCTTGTTCATGGATATTTGCATTATCAAATGAAGGTCTTTATTAATCTATGCAAGCTTCAAAAGAACATCAACAACAAAAGTTGGGGAAAAAAATGCTAGTGTGAAACAATAGTGATGCAATTAGCAACACACAATAGTGGTAGTCCATATGGCAACATAATTAGGTTTAATATTTTTTATCCATAATATTTTTACCTAGATGCCAAGACATATCTAGTTTTGAGTAAGGGTATTTTAAAAATATATCTGAGGTTCTAAATAGGTTATAAATTTTCAGATTTACATATCCTAGGATATGCACCTCATTAGGATATACTTATTGTAAAAAATCAAGTTGGGATATATAGTATACCCTATCCATACTCGGTGGGTATATCCAAGTAAAGTTACACCTGCACAACATTGGTTCAAACTAGACTCGATCCCCTTTCAATTTAGTTTGTACAAATGAAATGGTCAAATCATTATGAATGAAAAAATGTATCAAATCAATGTGTTTTGGAGCTTTTACAAATTTGATTCAATTGTGATGAAATAATGATCAATTACCGGGTTTTTAAAGTTTCTTTTGAAATTAGGAGAAAATGATTGTTGCTTAAATTAAATGTTGATTTTGGGAATGTATCAATCCTTACCTAAACTTTCCTTTATTGCTATTGACTTAAAGTGAGACCAAGATAGTCCAAATAAAAGAGTTTAAAAATTTATATATTAAATCTTATAAAACATTACTATGTCAAAATAATTACAAATTTTCTTAAAGATGCAAAATGAAAATTTAAACAATAGATTAGTGAAAGTTATAAATTCAATAAGAAACTTGGAAATTTTATAGAGTTCAAAGAATATCAAAGTTATTCATAAAGTGCATTGGAGTGGGAACTAGAATGCCTAGTTTGGTTTGAAATGAAAAACAAGGTACAAGATTTCTAGAAATTAAATAACTAGGACTGAAATCAGTTTTGTAACAATTTTGGTGCAAAAATGAGTTTGGTCCTTAATCTTTTGTCTCATTCATGCTTGTCGATGCCCATGCAAAGAGTTAGGCTTTCTTGTTTGTGCCCACACAAAGAATGAAGTTTTTTTATTTTTTAAAGTTTTTTTTTTAATTTTCCTTATTTGGCACATCACCATTGTCACGATCAACAACCTTCAAGTATGACCAACAACCTTTAGTTTCTTTTCCTTACTTGGCACATTGCCATTGCTACGACCTATAGTTTGCAATTGCAAGATGCAAGGGTGCATTCATGATTGGGGTACCACAATAGGAACGATTACACCCTTTTGTCTTGTGTCCTAAATCTTGAAGCAAAATGAATGTTATCAAATGCTAAACAATGAAAACGTGATATGTATGTTTAAGCTTTCAACCAATAAGTGTTATAATGAATGATTCAAATCAATTGAACACATTTTGAGTGTCCTATTCAAGTATAAACCAGAAAGGAATACAAGACTAAATGAATGCATGTTATGGTGTAGATAAAAAAATTGTCACAATTTGATAGTTTTCAATACTTGTGGAATTTTGATATATCATTATGGATGTTTGGAAACATTTTGTAACAATTTTAAAATATTAATGGTGGTTTACATCCCAATATATCATTGTATTATGAAATTGGAATAAATATGAACACATTAATTATTAATTGGATTACATTTTCACTTTGCAACAACCTTGTCATAATGCTACAATTATAAAAAAGGAAGTTGTGTAGTTAATTAAACTTCTGTTTTTATTCCATTAAGTTTTGGTTCACCCAATTGAACTTTTTTTTGCTCCCATTAGGTCCAAATTCTTTAAGGTGTGCCACTAAGGACAAAAAAGACCTAGTCCTTGATGGAGTATTTTTTGTATTATATTTTGATTCACATCAATATTAATGAATCAAAATGTATCAATTTTTTTATAAATACCATAGTTTAAACCATTACAATTCTAGATTCCATCAATTTCATCCATTTTGTGTTTTTACATGGTCAAATAAGACTATGGAAAATAGTATAAAAAAGGTTCTACTATGACAATATTTTGGTATTTTTAACAAAATTTAGACCCCATTACATCATGGTTCAACAAAGTTGAGATTATCTTTTGTTCCTATTATGTTTTGGTTTAATTAATTCAACTTGTTTTTTTCTTTCACTACATTTTAGTATAAGGTAAAAATTTTCTTTTAATTCCATTACATTCTGGTTCAACCAATTAAATTTTTCTTTTGGTTTAGGCTTCCAATTTTAACAAAAAGCCTTTGTTTCATTGGAAAAAATTTGTTTTCAAATTTTGGTTCATCTAGGTTTTGGTTCTATTATGGTGGAATTAAGAATCATGAACCCAATTATGTTCTCATTCCATTAAGGCTTGGTTATGACATAAGGCTTTTGTTTTGAGCCAATTAAACTTACTTCTAGCTTTCAAATGTTGGCTTGGCCAATTAGGCCATGCCCATGTGATTATGATTTGCTTTAATGGAATTAGGTTATTTTAGCCACTTAGCTTTAGTTCAACCATTTAAGGCTTTATTTCACTATAATTAAACATTTTTTAGCACAATTAGTTTCTACCTATGTGATTCATAATTTGCTTTAATGGATTTTGGTTCTATTTTAACCACTTTGGCTTTGATCCAATCAACTAAAACTATATTTCACTAAAATTAAACATTATTTATCATAATGAAGCTATGCCCATGTGATTCATGCTATATTGTTTTGGAATTAGGTTTTGTTTCATCCACTTAAAATTTTGTTCATCGGAATTAAACATTGTTCATTCAAGCTTTGCCCATGTGATTAATGGTTTACTACTTTGGAATTGGGCTATGTTTCACCCATTTAAACTTTAGTTTAGCCACTTAAGACTTTGTTTCATTAAAATTAAAAATTACTTGACACACTCAAGCTTTACCCATGTGATCGATGGTCTCCTATTCTATAATTAGTTTGTATTTCATTGGAATTAAACATTGTTTGGGCCATTTAGGATTTGGGTTAGTCAAGTAAGTTTGGGTTGATCAAATTAAGTTTGTTTTTTTTTAAGAGGTTTGTGTGATCTATATTTTTACAAACATGGCAAGTGAGCATGAAGACCAAACACACCCATTAGCTCATGATTTGGATCTTGGTGATGTTTTATCTAACTAAGCAAAAGCAAAGGCAATTAGGAACGAGAAATAACCATGACAAATTGTGGAATCCCTCAATTTGAACACCATGGCTACAAGCTACTATCAACAATTTGCAATGTATTCCAAAGACAATAAACAAGGCTAGGTATCAATATAAGGATGTTTATCCACACTCGATGTTCCGAGGGGTCCATCCATATGCTTGGGGTTCCTAAAAGGAATGTTTATCAAAATGAAGAGTCAAAAGGAAATTTTTGAGCTTTCATTTTGTTGATTATATTATAATTATGGTATGTTGCTTTTGTTTTTATAAGTAGAACATTGAAATATCTTGCAAACAAGGGTATCCAATGTCAAATTAGATATGGTGAAATAATCATTTTAAGTCCTTTTACCCGTTTGGGGTTAGGTGTTTAGATTACAAGATTTTACAAAAGGAAATTGGAATGAAAAGGAATGTAAAAACCCATTGAATCAATTCCAATTTTTTTGTATAATATAAGCATGTTTCCTTTTATGATTGTACATATTCATTAGGTGGAGTCGATGAATTAAAAAGATCATATGGGAATTTCAAGGTGACCAAAAACACATTTTGGGGCTAAAAAGGAAAGGATTATTTTTAAAAATCTTTTCATTAGTTTTTCATATTCATGAGGCTCATATTTTCAAGCTTTAGACTTGGACCACATGTGCAAGACATTTTAGTAAAAAATGTGAATAAAAGTGGGCATTGTATGCCATTTTTGTTTCTTGTAGCACATATCAAAAAAGTCTTTATTGTCCCACCCATTTGTTTAACAGACCCATGTGTCTTGCCTAATTTATTTATTTACCAAATGTGTAAGTTTTGAAAAATATGCGATCAATAAAGCATCCAAGTCATTCTACCTTAGGAAGACATTAAATGAAAGTTTTTTCAACCATTGATTATAATTTGTTGATCATGAACATCAATTTATTTCGTCTTTCGTTTGACAACAAATTTTCCATCTTTGCAACTTTCATGGCTATGGAGTTTGACTTAGGTAGATGTTGTTCCAGATTATTTATGTATTAAGGTTTTTGGTGAATCAATTGTTTTCTACGTCTAGAAATGATTCCAATGCTCATGTGTGTTTTTTGTCTACCTTTCTCTCTTTTTGCTAGCAAACTCAACAAAAAATGCTAATAGAAGCCAAGTGCTACCTAATAATTTGCCCTTTCTGCCCTGCATGTTTTACTTTTTGACCCATCTTGAATGTAATGTTATGTTGCAATGAAAAATTAACTATAGTGGAGGATGGGCACCTTAGGTTCTAGGCAATTGAGTGATGAATGTTGGAGGTTGTGGGTAGATTGTTATAGTTGAATATGAAAAGTCATGGGTAGGGTAGAAGTGGGAGCACAAGAGGTAGGCAAATGTTAGCCAAGGGTAGTTAAGCAAAAAAATTCATTTTTTTGCTTGCTAGGTTTCTTTGGAAGATCATAAGCAAATATGCCTTGCACATAGGTAGTTTTCATGTGCATGTGCTAAAAGTTGTTTAAACAAACCTTAACCTACCTCCTCCACATGAAAAAAATATGAGGTAAATAAGACAAACACCACAAATTAAAACACCATATGAAGAATCCAAATTAATAACAAGAACTCAACTAAAGCAGCAAAGGCAAATTCTCAATCCCTTTCAAAGATGAAGGAGCCTGTAAGGGTTCTCATGTGATAAAATAATGAGGTTGGTTTTCTCATCACAAGTTTAGTGTTCGCAATTTTTTTGGAGGTAGGTTTAGTGAGCTATGATATCACCCTCCCATATTTCCCCTTTTTCCATTTTTTCCCCATCTTCATAGATTCCAAATCGCAACTTGCATTTCTCCATGTGCATATGCATAACCTTTGTTTATGCATTCATGGTTGACATCCATTTTCACATAATTGCTAAAAGTGGTTGTTAAAGGGTTAGGTTTACATGTGATGATGTTATGGTTTATATGGAGCTTGCCTTGTTTATTTGATCGAAGGACAAAGTAGTGTAGTAGTTTTCAAAGAATTTAACAAACTGAAGGAATTTGATTTTCTTTTTAATTTGGTAGAGATTTTTGTTGATCAATGAATGGCAAGGAAACCACATTTTCTTATGTTGAAAATGAGTTAAAAACTAAAGTTTTGATGGTGTAAAAAGTTGGAAAAGATGGTTGATGCATTCTTTTAATAAAAAATTTAAGGTAGTGATGGCTAAAAGCATGCTTGAGGTTACCATATATACTCTCCCAAGAAATAACCAACAATATGGTGTTTTAAACATTATTGTAAGATGCAATGCCTTTGGTTTCTTTGTTATTTACAAAAATGTTGATTATTAAACTTTGTTTTTTTTGCCTCCTTATTTTAATAACAACTAGCTTGTAGCTTGGTGAACATTGTGTCAAAAATTAGAAGTTGTAGATTTTTTTTACAAACTTAATTCACTAGAAAAATGTTACTAAACTTCTACAACACCTTGGTGGATGTTGACCTATTTGTATCATGTTGTTGTGGCAAAGTATTTGAAGGAGGCATGTTGGAGAGGGTTGCAAGGTCATATTTGGAAATAGTTCAAAACAATGCAACTTAAAAGAAGAGCAATGCTTGTAAATTGTTATGCATTTATTCTTTGTGTTGAAAGCTTGTAGATTTAGAAGAGAGTTAAAAATCACCCAAGAAAAGGTAACCCTATTTACTATGATGTCTACTTTTACATGAAGTAATTAGCCATTAGATCCATAAGGTGTTGGAGTTTGCTATTAGATGATTTTGAGTGTTACATGAGTGTCATGACCAATCAATACATCACCTTCAAGTGTATTCTTCATGCCATAACACAAAGGTTTTATTCAAATGGTTGTGTAACATTGGGTCAATTTAAGATTATGGGTAGATTGTTTTCATGTAGTGATCTTTTTTTGTCTATTGATGATGATCGTGTTGTGGGTGGCATTTGATCATCATAATGTCAAAAAAAAATTCATGTTCACATTTTCACATTATTTGGTTTGATATATTCATTTTGATTTTTTTATTGCCTTATTTTATAATTCTCTGGAAGTGATTAGATGGCAAGTTTTTGTTCAAGAGGGAAATTTGTTGTGCACAACCTTCAATGTTGGAGTTTCATTTATTTCATGAAGTGAACAAGGATTAATGAAATTGGTTTCAAGGTTATTACCTTTTGAATATGAAAAGAGGAGGAGGAGGAGAGTTTTGAACATATTTGAGCAAAGGAATTTAGGGGTAAAGGAAAGTTGTTAAAAATTGGTGATTATTAGACATGGCAGGTTGTCATTCAAACCTTTTCCCTTGGACATATACAATAAGTTCCCCATTATCAAGTCTGTTAATGATTTCAATGGGTTCGATGATGTTGCTAGCATCTCCAAGACCTTAATTTTGGGTTTTTTAGAACTTAGAAAATTATTACTTTCAAGGTGTTGTGTGGAATTGTGTGTAATTTTTTAATTTTTTTTTGGTATTTCATTTTCATGTTCCTATCACATCTCAAGGTTATACAATTTGTTTGGCAATTAATACCTTGGTGTACATTTTAGAATAAGTTACGCAAACACTTATGATGCATAAGGGTATTGGGTTACCTAATAACTACAAATTTATTTGATGGTCTTTTGTCTAAAACTTGCCAACTATATAAATAATTTGACAAATTTGAAGATGTGCATGGATTATATAAAAGAAATACAAGATTTAGTACCATTTGAAAAAAAATTGCACAACAAGGCATATATTTAAATCATGTATGATAGTGTGATTGTCTACAATAAAGTCACCTATTTAATTATGACACTTGGCTTTTGAAATAATAGTTTTGTAAAGTCTACTAGTGTATAGTTGATGTTTAACCACCATCAAAAAGGGTTGAGAGCTAACTTGTTGTAAGATAACCACAACGCAAAGTAAATATTAAGCTTTAAGCTTGACACACTTGAATATAAAATTGACAATAGTTTATGGTTATGTATTTGTGCAAGAATCTAGTTAGACTAGATATGAACTTAGCTTCAAGTTTCTAACATAATCTTTCAAGCACTATGTAGAATCCACACTACGTGTATTGGTCAAGAGTGTCTATTGATAGCGACAAGTCAAGTAATGCTTGCAACATGTACATTTGTCTTCACAATTGGCCAACCTTCGGATTCAATGCTTCTAATTTATTGTAGTAGCTTTCTTGGATTCATGATTGTTTAAATGGAACTTACAATAGTTTGTCCATTTCTAAATAGGAGTAATGCAACTATAAGTATATCAATTTGTTCACTTTTGATCAAGTCACTTCCTCCAAGAATCCTAGAGGTTCATGTGATGTTATTTTCAAAAATGTCAACCATGTGAATAATCTCAACTTTGATGCAACCTTTTGAAAGAAATTATGCACATGCATGGGATTGTGTGCACATTGAAAAAAATTGTTTGTTGTTCAAAGAATTGTGTCCATGGATTTGCTTGAAGAATTGGGTACTTGTCATTGTTTGAGGAAATTTTATGTCTATGGAGGAATTATCATTTCTTTGGTTTCTATTTGTTTTTTCCTTAGTTTTATTGTTAAGGTTTTAGGGTATGTGGATATTCTTTGGGTTTTAAATATTTTTATGTAATCATTGCATCTTAATTCTTAGGGATTCTTTTTAGGGTAAATATCCAAATACTTTAAGAATTGAGATGCGTCGAATTGTTGAGATCCGCTAATATTGTATTCAACCAATTTTTTTGCCAAAAACTTGTTTGATCTATTGCATTTGTCCTTAGCAATCATCAATCTCTCAATAGCTCATCTTAGTTCATTCTCCTCATCAATCTTGTTTGCTTGAAACTCTTGACATTATAAAAAGTTATGTATGCCAAAATCACACTACCCTACAATTAGAGCTCAAAAAACAACTCATACAACTATTGTTCAACTATCCCTTAAGTATGACAAGTACTATACAACTATCCCCTAAGAAATATAGGGAATTAATAAATAAATTGCCATGTCAAAAATTCAATTAGTTGTATTATAATTCTAAGAAAGTTGAAAATGGGGCTTCTATATAGTAATTTGTACGCACCATACATACATTCATAGTCGACCATGTTTGATTTTTTGAGGACTTGCACTATAGTTGCATGTGACAATTATTTCAAAATTGTTGTAAATGTGACACTGATGTAACAACTATGTTACAATTAATGTTTGATGTATATACATGCGATCATGCCACATGCTTACATTTCCATAGCCCACTATGGAATGCATTTGCACCTAGTTTTCGAATATGATTCCCATTGATATAATCGTAAGGCCATTAATGTGCCATTATTGAACTATTCATGTTTAAATATGTTGTGATTATAATTTAATAAGGATACAAATTCATCTGTACTATTTTATAAATAATCATTGTTTCAATAATTTGATTATTAAATATAAACTATGCTTAATACATTATTATGAACTTGTCAATTATATTAGACAATTGACCATTAATCTAAATAAATAACTGTAATTCATATAAATAATTTTAAATTAGTTAGTTAAATAATTATGCTAATTATAATAATAATATGGATGCAAAAAATTATTATTATTCATCAAATAATAATCGAATAAACATTAATTTAAGTTCAAGATACTTAATAATGAATTAAACTGATTGACTAAAATTATTATTATTTCATCAATAATTACTTGTTCATTAATTATCTAAATTAACTAAAAAATAACTATCTAAACACATATAATTAATTTAAATGTGAAACTAAAAAAATGTGTATATTATATTAAAAATTCAATTTGGGTGTACATATGCATATGTTTATTTATGCTTTGATGTTTTTTACCCAAATTCATATTTAATATTTAATATGTAATTTACTTAATTATTATGAATCATCTAAACTGAATAATTAACTATTAATATGAATTATAAATTATTTTGATTAAAATAATTAAATTCTTAATTAATTCAAATATCTAATTGATTTTTAAATTTTCAAATAATAATTAATTAATTATATGAATCTAGATATTAATTATTTGATAATAAATTATCTGAACTCAAATAATAAATTATTTGAAGTAAGGAATTAACAATTATGCATCAATAGTATTTTATTTCAATAATTACTTCAACTACTTTTTTTATTGAGTTCATTAAAAATTAATTATCTAATAATAAGTATTTCAATTTATTAACTAATCAATTATTTCAATTAAATTAATTAATATAGATAATTAGCTCAGTGGTTAATTAATTCAAATATTTGATCCAAATATTTAATTATGAGATTTTTACTTCAATTTTTTAAAGATAATTATTTCAGATAAAATTAGATAATTTATTTTGATAATTAATTACCTATAATTAATTAATTGATTAAAAACGCTATTTGAAATAATTTAATATTAATAATTGATTCACATATATAAGTATCAAATAATTACTAATTTAATTGTATGACTTATAGAATGAAAAACAATCACAAAACATAAAGCATGTGGGAAAATCTTTTTGTAGTTGCAACTCAAATTGCAACTAAAAAATAACTAAAATATTTAACCCATATGTTTTGTTTTTAAATCCCATGTCATAATTTATATAAAAAGGTGTCTTCTTTTATGTTCTCAAATTAAAATACTCATGCCATTTTGGGATAAATTCAAAAAAGTTGAACCCTAAAAGCAAAACATAAAATAAAATAAAAATATTTATATGAAGTCTATTTTTTAATTCATTTAATTTATACTTTCCTACTTACTTGCCTACCTAAGTAAGTAAATAAGTCCTATTTTTTTATTTACTTATGTAGGTAGGTAGGTAGGTAGGTATGTAGGTCCTAAGACTTACCAACCTACCTACTTATGGCTATGTATTGACCTACCTATCTGTACATATATATATTTTTTCAAAATTCAATTAATATGCCATGTGACAATTTTTTATTGTGCCACATGTCATAATTTCAAACCATCATTAATAATTATAATAGATAATGGAGATCAATATTTTTAAAAGTAAATAATTTTTAGATCAAAAAATCTTCATAATGCCACATGTCAAAATTTAATGTATGGATCAGGGATGAAATTTAATATCATTAGCATGATGTTATGGCTGTAGTTGTAATGGAATTACATAGTAATTGAAAATAAGTTGTTCTAACAAATTTGTAATTGAGTTGCAATTGAATTACAATGAGTTACACTACGTAAGTTGCACCGTATATACAACGAGTTGTAACCCTTGCAACTTATCCGATAACATTCATAGAATAGAAACATGGCGAGTTGTAAATGGTCATTATAATTCAAAACTAAGTTGAAAGGTTAGTTGCAAAACACCTTTTTTTTTTCATAATGTGAACCTTTTCATCAATGACAAATATTTGAATTGTTAACTCTGAAATTTGGGAATCAATGGGCTTGAATTCTTCACTTGCAAACCCAAGATCTACAAAATCTAACCTATTTTGTTAAAGCTTGTCCACATTAGCTTTCAAACTATAAATTGTCTTGAATTATTACAACTTTAACAACATTCTTTTCTACTTTAGACTAAGCTTATGTAACTAATTTGTCTTGATCTTTTAGTGCCATATGAGCTCTATGAATATTTACATGCACCTCTTCAACCTCCTTCTCAAGACCTTTTATTTTCTCTTGAAGAGTTTCACACAATTTTGATTTAAACAACATAATAAACCTAACATTTTCAACCTCATATGTTGACCAGTTAGGAGCAATGGCTAACCTAAGATGTGATGTTTTCCCTTTTAGCATTTTGTGTCACACAAATTTACATTCAACGACTTTGTTTGTCCAAGTTGAACAACACATTTATGTTTAAATGATGATGGAAATGAATGCTTCAAAAGGTGAGAGGGATAAGGGCAAGGAGGAAGTGAACTTTGAGGTGGTGTTAAAAGGTCTACTCCTAATATTGAAGTGTACTTCTAATTGTCTTCTTGAATAGATACATGTGAGAAATTAATGGATGTGTGTAACAAATGTTACCCAGTTTAATTCAATGCCCTTTGCTTCACAAACCATAGCCCTTGCAAATTGTAGAGAGAACTCATGATTAGGAGGTTTGGTTTTTGAAGTAACCTTCCAAAAAAATTCTTTTACTTGTTGAACAACATATTCATTGAGTTTCTAGTCATATTTCCAACCATTCTTGGAATAATGAAACCCAAAATGTTCCTTGATTTTGTCCATAGTCACATCTATAGAAATGAACTTCAAAATGTTCTTCCATGTATTCCTTAATTCACAATATGTCTTAGACAAAGAAGCATCCACAGCTATAGTTATTCAACTTTTTCTTTACCATAATCCATGTATTCAAAAATATTATTGAGCTCGAATTGCCACACTTTGATTCCACTATGCCCATTGTTGAAGGCAAGTTGGGGGGAGATTTAAAGAGGGAAAACTTAAACTTCAAACAACAAGTAATTTAGAAGTGGGAATAAAATGGAGTTCTAGGCACCTTATGCATTGAAGGTTTAGAAGAGAAGCTATGTAATGGCAAATGATAGAGAGTGTAAAGACAAGGAGAGTTGGAAGCCTCAAACAACAAGTAGGGTTGGTTTAGGTTGTTTATTGTTCACATTTCAAAAATGGCCCGCCCTCCATAACTTTCTTGAATGGGGCTGATTTTGTGCCGATTAGGATGAAAACATGATAATTCCATTATTTAAAAATCTCCCTATAGCCATTAGGTGGGCCAATTTTGGGCCAATCAAAATACAACCCAACAATTTGACTATCTAACAATTTAAAATAATTCAAACAATGTTGGGAATAGTCCTAATAGATGCACATTTCATTCATGTAATGGTGATAAAGTCCTTAGCCCCTCTAATGATAAATGAGCAAAGTGGTGAATCTATTTGGATGACTTTGGTAAATGTGTGAAGATCTAGACTATCATTATTATCGCATAATGACTACCATGACATGAAAAGTAAAGGAATCTTAACTATATTTTCATTTTTTCCCCAACTATTTTCCTTAATAATTTAGGAC
>Ga0116231_10003144_pt1 | contig 34491 bp, 24 predicted proteins | sample S1TSphgellanicum_2_FD_89695 | JGI IMG/M metagenome (GOLD analysis project Ga0116231, IMG submission 89695) | Host-associated microbial communities from peat moss isolated from Minnesota, USA - S1T2_Fd - Sphagnum magellanicum MG | ecosystem: Host-associated > Plants > Peat moss > Unclassified...
CACCCAAATCCTCTCTGCAATTCACTGAAATTCCCCCACATATTGTGGTGAGTGAGTGAATCTGCAGACCATTGTTTTGGAGAAATTCTTCTGCCAAAGAAGATTCATCATAGACTTTATAAGTGGGTATTCTTTAAGAATGGCCAGAGATTAACAGTTGGTTGCTCTTGTGAAGAAATTACAAAGCAAACAAAAGTTTTGCAATGTTAAATTCTTGAAAGGTCCAATTGCCTGATTGTGGGAATTGGATTTGAAGCAGATGATGAGAGCTTATGTCAGGAGGTGTTTGGGTGCTTAGAAGAGATGCATAGTTTTCATTTGTTCCCACATTTTGAGGAATGTTCACCAGTTATTTAGTTACTGTATATGAACTGTGGAGTTCATTTTGTGGGAAGCTTATGGAACATTTCCTATTTTGATTGTTGCTGGAAAGAAGCCATTATGTGATCATGAGCTGCTTGTTTTATGATGACAGTAGTGAAGCTTAAAAGCCTTCTGCAAGTGTGAGATGGACATTCTGTTCTGCTCAGTTTCTAGACACACACAAACAATCTGAGTGATTGACACTAAGTTATCATCAGACATGCAACAAAGACCCCAATTTTGGTGATGAAAACAACTGCAAATCAGTTTCAACAGAGTGATCTAGAGAGAGAGAGAGAGAGAGCTGGTTTCACCTCAATAGTGCAAAGGTTTCTGAACACAAGACTTTTGTGTCAAAATTTAGCCATGAGGGTTTAACCTGTCGGGCGGTTATTAGACACAGGAACAGACCCCATTGGTTATCAGGGCAGTCCTTAGGATTTATACCCGTGGTCCTCCAAATCAAAGACCCAATCCCCCTATGTAACCATGTTTCTCTATATTTTTTGAAACAAATATGTCAAATAACCGGCCAATTCATTGCCAGTTCTTTCAAGAAAATCTGGTGTTCGTTAAGGCTTTTGAAACAATCAATTGATTTTGAAATAATTACAAAAATCAAAACCCATGGTTCTTCATAAATTCCAATAACTGAAACCAGCAGTTCTTTGATTTTTTAAATAATAAAAAAATAGAAACCAACGGTTCTTTGTAAATTCCAAACGTTATGTAAATAAAGTAAAATATTCAATTACATGTGTCTCTTCCAAAGAAGGTCACTGAAAAATACAAAAGTGGAAACTAAAAAAAACAATTCAAAGGCAACAAGGCCAACAAATGGAAGTAAGCAGCTGCTCGAGAACAAGAAAAGATGAGGAAGGATTAGAAGATAAAGGTGTAATCTAAAGAATCTTGCGTAAGCAATAAGCTAATATTTAATCACCCATTCTCCACAAAAGATGGTGAAAAACATGGACGATCCTAGAAACATGATCTATGTAATAATAACTAAATCAACTTTTAAAATTATTGACAACGGTAAGAGTGTGGTTATTTTAACACTCCCTCTCCCACATTCTAGTCCATGTATAAATCTTGGATTAGCTTCAAATCTTGGACTTCTATCTAGTCTCTAAATTTCTGAAACTTAATGTTATCAAGCAATTTGGTAGGAATATCAACTAACTAATCTGAAGTTGGAACATGGAAAAGTTTTATATGTCATGAAATCACCTTCTCACAAATGAAATGGTAGTGAGCTTCACTATGATTGGTTCTAGCATGAAAGACAAGATTTTTAGCAATCTTCATATAACTTTGATTGTCAACATGTGAAATTGTAACACAATCCTTACTTGCTCCAATTTCTTGTAAGAAAGTCTACAACCATGTTGCCTCTTTGGCATCCTCAGTTATTGCACAATATTCAACCTCGATAGAGGAAAAAGCTACATGTGATTGTTTCCAAGAACACCAAATGATGGGTCTCAATCCCAACTTAAACATGTAGTTTGACATTGCTTAACGTTCATTAGAAGCTCCTACCCAATCCATATTAGTGAAGCCGAATAAGGTGTTTAAGTCCCCTTCTTGATAGAAAATGTTGTACTCTTGCATACTCTTGAAATATTTGAGGATATGTCCAATTGTTTTTAGGTGCAAGCTATGAAGGGCATTCATGTATCTATTAAGTATGTTGACTACAAACACGATGTCATGGCTTGTATTGGTTAAGTAAATGAATTTCCCCACTATCTATCTAAAGGTGGTAGGTTCAATTGGTTTGAAATGCTCTTCCTTCCCAAGTCAAAAACCATCTAAAAGTGGAGTTAATGAAAGATTGTAATCTTTCATCTAGAACTTTTCAAGGATTCTATTCACATAATCCTTCTATGTCATGAATATTCCTTTATTCAACTTGATAAATTCTACACCCAAGTAAAATCTCAAGTTTCTCAAGTTAATCATTTCAAACATATCCTCCAATTGTAACTTTAGCCAAGCTATTCATTCTTTGTTGCTTCCAATGAACAACAAATCATCTACATCTAAGACCAAAATCATGATTTTACTATTTTCACTTATATAATATAGATTGCAATATGCATTGTTATGCTTCAACCCCTATTCCTTAAGATATTAGTCTATTTTTTTGTATCATGCTCTTAAAGCTTGGTGTAACCCATACAACTCTTTAACAAGTTTACAAATTTTATTCTCTTGCCCTTTGACTACAAAGGCTTTAGACTAGTTCATGAATACCTCTTCCTTCAATTCACCATTCACAAAGTTGGCAATTTTCACATCAAGGTGAAAATGTCCCAATTATTATGTGCAACAAAAGCAATTAATGACTTGATAGTGTTCCACTTTATGACAAGGGCAAAAGATTTTTTGAAATCAACACCCTCTTTCTATTCAAATCCACATGCCATCGATCTTACTTTGAGTTTTTCAAGTTTAACATTAAGATTGGGCTTTACCTTGTATACCCAACATGTTGTGATTGGTTTCTTTCATTGTGGCAAATCTGCAAGCCTCCAAGTTTGATTATTTTGAATAAAATCCATTTCATGTTGCCTGGCATTGAACCATCCTTCATGCTATGATGCCTCTTGAAAGTTTTGAGGTTTTTAAATTTGTGGTAAACAAAATTAACTATTCTTCCAATGTTGATTCATATGCATCTTCGTCTAGATTGATTATGCCCACAAAAATTTTCATCCATCTTGGTCTTCTTTTTATTACTAGTGGATATTCATTGTATTGCCTCTAGAGTTAGAATTTCCTTAAATAAGTCTTCTATTGAAACACCATTAGGTATAAAGAAGTGCACATGGTTGGCATTTGCAACACGTTCTAGTGAAATTCCACTTGAATGCATGATTGAACATTTTGTAGCTAGTTGTAAGAGCTCTATGGTGATGTGTTGTTATGATGATGTTTTGTTGTAACTTCTAGTTGAACATCTAATTGAATACTGGGAAACTTGTGATGAGGTTCTAATTTGACCACAATGTCAAAACAAAATAAAGTAGACAAAAAAAGTAAACATCTCCATTTCAATCTTGCAACACTCATATAACTACCATAAAGTAACATCAAATTAGGTGAAAATATGTGTCAAATTGCATTAGTTTGCTCTATTAAGTTTCTAAGAATCTAATTCTAAAAAATTTGAAAGCAAATGAATTTTTAAAACTAATTGAAAAATATGTATTCAAACCTACTTTTTTAGTAAAAAAATTAATGAAATTGATATGTAATGAGTTAGGAAATGAAACTCAACATATGTTTTAGCAAGTCAGCAAAAAAAAAATCTATTTCTTTTTTGTAAAAACCTACTTGACACCTATTTGACACATACTTGAAACCAAAAGTTCACATTGAAAAGTAAATGTCAAAAGCTATTTGTATTTTGAAAAACCTACTTTTACAATTTGAAATATGAAAATCAATGTGCACATTAATGTAAACATATTTTTTTAATCATTAAAATGAAAACATTCAATTTTCCACAATTTTATAATGGGTTTTGTTGTTATTTTAAATTTATTTGTTCTAGTTTTGAGAAGGTAATCAAGTTGTTCACTTTATTTTACTTACACCTTACAATATATGGCTAAACATCATGGGACTATCTTGATTCACTAATCAATGGCAATGAAACCTTCATGCGGGTTTGAATAACTAACAGTAATCCATCATTATTATATTTTAATGGAAAAGGATTATACAAAATGTGTTGCAATGTAAATACAAATAACTTATCAAAGTTTACATCTTTGCTCATAAAGATCTTTTTGATGAGTTGAGTCATAACACCTATAGACTTTTGAAACCATGATGCATTAGTGCTTTTGATATTATGCATGGTATTCAATCTCCTCTTTATTTATTTATTTCCCTTAAATCATAAATTGTGTAAATTTGTGCGACTTCATACAATTTTGTAAATATTATGTGGGAATTATATGTAGAAAGGGCAAGAGGAAATAAATGGGTGAAAACATAGTAAAAAGAACTAGGGGTGCCAAGATAAAAGTCTTTTTCCAAAGAGGACACATGAGATGTGTAATTTTTGTGTTGGTTTATAATTTATAATTTTGTATTTTGAACATTCATTTTAACATTGCATGTTAGAAATATAAATAAATTTTGACTAAAAATTGATTTTATATCATGTATATTATGCATTCATACTTTCTATCACATAAATATGAACAACTTTTGTTAAAGCCACATTTTCAGAATTCGTAATTTTCAAGATCAAAAACAATTTTGGGCCAAAAGTGTTCAAATGGGTTATAAAAAAAAAATTCATTAATTCTAGTGTTTTTCCCCTTCTAATCATCAATGTTAAAATCTTCTCCAAATTTTTGAAGGAATGGTAAAAGATTGGTGCATTTGGTAGGAAAAAATAACATTTGGAAAAAAAAATGTCAACTCTCTAAGTTTGTTTACTTTGAACATGCAAAAACATTTTTTAATTGTGTCAAGCTTTCAGCATGTAAATTTTGCAATTAATGGAAAATATTTCAAAAACATTTATGACAATTCAAATTTTTATGTTTCCTTTGTGATCTTTCAAACATACAAAAATGTAATTTTAAGGAGTGTCCACTCACTTGGGTGACTCCTTTGACTATGTTTTTACCCAAATTTGAATGCATGTTATGAATTTAACAATGATTCAATGAAAATGTGTTTTGAACACAAAACAAGAATGAAGGTTGAACCATAGAATGAAAGATATTAGAATTGTGTAGAATTATGTTTATATCATGTAGATTGTGATTTTTTATCGAACATTTTTTTGTCATGAGTTTTCTACATTTAAGCATGCATATATGTATTTTCCTTCATTATGGTTTGCATTCACTTCAAGTGTTACACAACAAATGATGTTCATTTCATTATGTGTGCATTACATGAAAAAAAATGATTGAAAAATTAATGGACCAAAAAGGAAAGATGTATTATTTTCTTTAATATTTTTCCTATGTATGTTTTTCTTTAATATATATATATTTCATATGTGATTTGATCATTAGATTAATTTTTGTGCATCGCATCATTATTATGTAACATGAATCATATGGTATTGACTCATTTATACTTCTACAGACATGGTTTAAGCGAAATAGGTCTTCATCTTTCAAAAGAGAGGAAAAAATTTAAACATTTAAAATTTACATAGTTATCAAATTACTTAAATAAGATGAAACAAATGATATTTTTTTAAAGATGTAATAATAATAATAAATGATCAAATAATGGTTGAAGAGGTACATTTGTGCATAATGTTATATTTGAAATCCAGATTTCACATTTGGTTGTAATCTTGTAAAATCAATTTTCAACAAAATTGAATAAGGATTTATGAATGTTTATAAAACATTGTACATGTAAAATCTCATTTGATCATTGATACAAGATTGTGTGCATATTATGAATAAATAAACTAAAATAACTTTGTGCATGTTTTAAGACAAAATAAATGGTTATCAATAATTTATTTATATAATGGTATGTTTGAAAATTTTGCTAATGATGCACCCCAAGCTCCTTGATAGATTCAACTATGCATTGAGAGGTGAAAACAGTAAAAGGATAAGGAGTTAAGGTACGCTCTTTGGTTTGAAGCACTTTGGGGGTAAAGGGGCGTGCTGGAGCTCTGGGATGGGGATTAAAATGAGTGACAAGCGGGTCAATTATTCACATAGACCTGTACAAACCAAACAACAAGTTGGTTAATGTGTAGTTGGAACACTTTTGGTGCATAGACGAATCACGGACAAACACAAATTCACAAGACTCACCATAGTTTGGACTTAAGGGAAGCCACTGTCTTCCCCCCTTATAGTATTCTTTGTGTTTGGCCATGAAGCCTACATCAAAATGTTATTTTGTCCGGGACTCCCAAGTTGGGAGTCTCGAAATTCTCAAAATTGGGATTTTTGTGAGTTTGAAGGCCCATAATTTCTTGTGTAAGCCTTCGATTAAGGTGAGGTTTAAAGAAAAGTTGGAGCCTTTGTCAAGATTTTTCCTATGGTATGTGACACACCACCTGCACATAAGTAAATCATGGCGATTTTTGAATTTTAATGGTCGGGAGTCAAATTGGCAATTTGATTCCTGACCCTTCTCTTGGCAATAACTTGTGTTTTAAGTATCCAAATGGGTCATGTGAGCTCATTTTAGATATCTACGTTCTAAAACCTTTTCAATGGTATAAGGAACTTTTCAATTCAATGAGTTTTGATTCTTACAATCACCTTCTAAAAATTTGAAAATTCATCGAGATTTTAATTCCTACAATGGGGGCCCACTTGGGAGTGTGTGGGTTCATTTTCTCACATTCTCTTATAATCTCGAGAACATGAAATGTGACTTTCAAGCTTCACCCTTAACCCGCACCTTTGCAAGCCCTTGCTTTGGTCACGAGCTTAAGGTTAAGGTTGCAACAACTATCATAAATATATAAAATTATATTTTCATGAATATTCTATTGAATGAAAATAATCTTTTTATGTATTTATGATTGATTAAATTTGTGATATTTTTATTACTTATTTTTTGAAAATTAATGAAATAATTACTCAATTTCAAACAACATTAATTATATGGGTAGATGACCAACAATATTGTTTTCGTTACAAATGTCATTGTTTAATGTTAAATCATAACAAACTTACAATACAAAAATTAGTTATTTCCTATTTAATGAATTAAAAATATATTTATAACTTATGGAAACCCATAGAATTATTATTGACATTGTAGAATAAAATAAAATATGAAAATGATATCGTAAAATAAACATGACTTGATGAAATCAAATGGTTTGTATGTTTTTTTAAACTCATTTTTTGATATTTTCCCCTTATGCAAATATGAACTATAAATGAAAAAAATCCATTTTGTTTATTACATAATTTATTATACATGGATGTCATTTTTATATTTACATTCTATTTATTATTATAATACCTTGGTATTTTTTACATTAATCATATCATTTGTAAGAAAATTATAAATTTTCAAATTTATTTTTTTCAAAGAAATTTTTTTGTGAAGGAAAATACATAGTCTTTTGAATTATTCAAAAAAAAATTGACATGAAAATTTCAAAATTCATTCATTAAATTATACAAATATGTGTTCAAAATAATTTTATATTACATTAATAAAAAATATTAAAAAATATTATGAATTTATTAAATCATTATTTTTTTACATCCCATGAATATGTTATAAAGGCTACAACTTTCTTTCAATGTGTGTTATTAATTGAATTAAATGCACATAAGGATGAATGAATTGTTGCCATAACAATTTTATTGAGAAGGAAAATGGAAAATAAAGAATGTAACTAAAAAAGGGAAAAAAAGAAGAAATGATTTAATTTGTGGGCAATACACCAATGCTTGCAAATTGGGTGCAAATTGAAATGGCCAAGGCTTTGAAAATCACAAAAGTTGACCACAGCAATTTTTTTTAATTATAAAAAAATCCCATTTTTAGTGTAGTTGAAACATGTTGAAAGTTTGACTCTTATTAATATTTAATCAAAATGGCATTTAACAATATTTTAATATCACTTCCACACATGACTTGGGGGTGGACATTTTGAATTTGTGCTTTCTAATCACCCTCTCCTTGCAATAGGTGAACAATTTTTTCTTGAATCAATCTAATATATTTTCCCCATAAGGAGAAACTTGATTCATTTAACATTTTTCCAAAGATTTTTAAGCCTTCAAATTACTATCATTGTTTCTAGGTCAAAATCTTGAAAAAAGCATCCCAAGATGGGATGTTAACCTAGCAAACATTCGCAAATCTAAACACCCGCAATCAATTCAGGTCAATTCAATCTTTTGATTTTAGAATGGCCTAAGCTTGATCAATAACAAAAACATACCCATATAACACCAAGGATGATGACATATGAAAAACAACAAAGTGATGGAAATGTCAACAAGGAATGCAAAATGGCAACAAATAATAACACATGTGTTGAAAAGGGATGTTGAAACATTAGGGGTACTATTTTAGACATGAAAATATCCTTTTTGGGCAATAGGGGGCATCAAGACATTTAGGGTTGAAAACATTGGAGATAATGTCAAAGGACACCAATAAATACATACGGGATGTCAACATTAGGGTTTAATATATTTTATTCAAACCAAGGGTTGTTGGGAAGCAAGGACATTGGGATTTTTTGGAAAAGCCCAAAAACATTGCTTTTGATCTAATGAAGGTGCCAAAAAGGAGATCATGGGTGTTAGAAAAATCAATATTTTAGTATGTGAATATTGAAATATCATATTTTAGAATTAGTGGAAGTGAAAAAGATTTGACAATCTAGATATTATCAAGGATTATCAATCTTTCATAACTAATTATTTTTCAAATAATTTATTTAAATAAATTCTAGATAAATTTATCTTGACCTTACCTCAATTGACCATCATTGGTAATCTGAAGCAACCCAAAGCCCAAGTTATATTTAAAATGTAATGTACAATTCATGTAATATTAAAATAAAAGGAAACTATTGAATGCACCCCTTTTATATGTATGTGTTAGTTTCAAAAATAATTATCAATGTTGGTCAGTTATTACTTTAAAAAAAATTCATTAGGTATGTTACTTTTTTTAAACCACATAAATTATCAATATAATTTTTTTGGGGGGTAGGTTATAAAAAATTGAGTAATAAATTACTTTTTTTTCTCATGAAAAGTTGCCATTTTTTGGCAAAGAAATTGGGAATTAAAAAAAAGTAAATTCAACTAGTTAAAAAAAATTGTTAAAATTTTGATATAACAAAATGAGGAAAAAAACTAATAATAATCATCAATTATGCTTAAAGAGTAAGTTATCAAATAATCGTTTGATAACAACTTGTTATCATGTTTGGGTATTATTTAGTTAAACGGTTTCAACAAAAATTGAAATTAAAAATTTTTTAAATTAATTTTTAAAGATTGATAACCTACTAAAATGATGATTGAATCATCCAAGTATGTTATTAATTTTTTGAAAATCCAATATCAAATGATTTTCAAAATCTCAAAAATCAATTATTAGGTTATTAACAACTAACTAAACAACCAGGTGAAACTTCAATTATTGGTCAACATTAATAATTACCACAAAATGCCACTTTAGACAAGGGTTTTAAGACCAAAAGTCCAAGGAACCAATTTGAAGCAAATTGAACCTTGAATTGGACCCTTCTTCACATTAAAAAAACATTTAAAAAAAAAGTATAATGAATGTGTCTAAAGGCTTGGGGTCTAATTCGAAAAATGTGTGATTGAAATGTGAGAGGATTAGGTTAACCTTTGGTTTTTTTAATTTTTAATTTATTCTTATTACACACAATGGATGTGCATAGACACAAGATATTGGTGGCTCTAAATACAAATCTCCTTCCCTTTGTGAAAATTGGTGTTTTAATCCTTCACTTTCTATCTCACCCTCTAATTCATCTTCATTTCGTGCATTTAGAAAGGTTGAGAATGCACTCCTTCTAACAATCACCTTGTGAAGATCCACATAATCAATGATGTCAACTGTAGTATTGATCAAAAATGGGGGAATTGATTATTTTCAAAATTGTCCTCAATCCATAACATGTATTGTATTCTCAAAAATTTGAGCAATAAAGGTGAAAAAACAATAAAAAAAGCCAAAAAAAACAAAGAATAAACAACCTTGGGCTACACTTACATTTGGGTTCTCCAAACCGTGAGCTGACCTTGAAGCTATTTTTTTTTGTGGTCTGGACCAGTTGGTTCTCCTTCCAAAACGATGCCATGTAAGCTAAATCACAATTTGATTTGTCTTGGTCATGTACCTTCATCTAAAGGCCTTGCAACCAATAGGAACGTTCAATTTCATTGGACCTTACTCCTTGGAGCCATGTCTAAAGTGGTCCTAAAAAACTTCCAACATACTACAATTGATATGGTGTTCTTAGTGACAAAATCAAATTTCAATAACAAAGGTAAAACAAAAGAGAATAAAAAACAACCTACATCTCCATAATCTTTCTATGATGTAAAGAAAGCCTTTGGCACAATAAAAAAAAATGAGGAGCTCCATCAGTTGTACAGCTGAGATTGATTGACATCAATGGCCAAGGTTGCATGACACATAAACACCCCCTCACCCAAGGGACAATATGTGAAGAAACTACACTTCACACTCAAAGGGAGGGAGGAGGACACCTTATGCATAAGATGCCTCCTTTTGGACAGAAGGTGCAGCATCATCTCACGTCTCCACCTGAATATAAAAAGCAAATTCATAAGAGGCTAACAAGTGGAGCTTTTACCAAAATAGTGGCCCACACTTGAGCTCAGCCTTTGCATATGACCATTATTTCAATGTAACAACATGACATGGTTTCTCCTAGGGTACCATGGTAGGCTATTTCTCCGTTATGTGTGATGTGAACTATGTGGTTTCATCCATTGCAATGAAAAATATATGTGATATACATATCATAATTCAACATTAGTGTATAAAATGCGACTTTACCCAAGTGTGAACCAGCACTCACCAACACAACATGCAGGATGGATGGTGTGTGAACAGAAAACACTTTACATCAACATTTGTGGTTAACTATGTACTAACCGTCGATATAGATCTACTTGATCTAGTAGCCATCAAGTGACACACATAGTAACCACTTACATTCCCTACCTACTTACTTTACTTGTGATTTTTGCCCACCCACTTAAGTAGCTTACCTTGGTAGTGTGAAGTGGTAGAAGTAGGAGGGGTTTAAAAAGATAGGTTACCAAGGTGGTTCCACCTTGGTAAGTTAGTTGTGTTCATCCACAACTTAAAAAGTCATGATGGGTTACAATTGGATGGTTCACTTGTGGTTGCTGGGTCACATATAAGGTGAACTTAGTGTTGGCTGGTTAGTTAGTTAGTTAGTTGGTTTGGTTGGTTGGTTGGTTTGCACCATCACAAAAAGCCCTGACATATGTTAGAGAGCTCATATCTTAGTAAGTGTGAAACTGGATTGAACTGGACTGGGTGCATACATGATGAGGGATGGATGGTAGGTGCACAGGCGACACTTTCTGTTGGTTTCCAGTTCCTTAGTTAACCACAGTAGTTAGTTCACATTCTATTTCAACTAACTACCCACCTACTAACAACTCATTGGTACTTATTTATGTAAGTTGGACAAACCAGTGAGGTTTAAATTTTTTTTTTTTTTCCAACTTTGTCACATCAAGAAAATGGAAAAAAATGTATGTAATGCCAAGAAAACAGAAAATTTAGTGGAAATTAAAAATAAAAAAAACAGATTTGTCCAAATTTTTCTCAAATTTTTTTAGCAAAATTAGCCCCCCACCCCCCCAAAAAAAACAAAAAAACCAAAACTGATCTAAATGCATCTACTAATTACGTGCTCAGTAGCCACTTATTGTGATACCTAGTTAACCACAGGTTTGTATTTTTCACAGGAGAAGCTACCAAGATGAAAACACCATAATAGGTTCATCCACAAACGGAGTCATAAAAGGGCGTCCAATGGATGGATGGATGGATGGATGGATGGATGGATGGTGCCCAACTGGGTAAGCTGTTGGTTCTCTCTGGACCCCTGCAAACTACACATGAGCAATGGATGGGAAACTCCAAACAAAAGAAGCTACAAAATAAATGCAGCAAGTCCTTATAATAAATGGTACTTTTAAATAGTACATATTATTAACTTCTGACACAGTTGCAATATACACTGAATGAGGACACCTTTTTCCAAAAAAAATTTAATAGAAAATTTAATATTTTTTCTGTTGTCAGATCTGATGAACTAGTAGACTACAGGTTGCAAAGAAATGAAGAAATTTAATTTTTTTAATTTTTTTAATTTTTCAATTTTTTAGGCAGCACAAAATTTGGGTCCAGTTTCCCAGTTACGAAACAACTGCCGAATTTTCGGAAGCCTTCCTCCCTTCGTAGTTGTGACAGTTGACGACGATGATCCCCTTGAAGGACGGCCGACCCCGGCGCTCATGTAAAAATAGAAGTTGCTGAAGAAAGAGTCCACTGCGTTGAGATAAGGTTGAATTTCTATTTTCTTTGTTGAAGTCGCGACAAACAGGGCGAGAGGAAGGAAGGAAGGAAGGAAGGAATTTCTGAAGAAACGGCCAAGAATCAATCAATAAATTCTCAACGAAAATCAACACTCAAGCCCAGTTTCCGCAGCAGCAGCAGCAGCAGCAAGCAAGCAAGCAAGAGGAATCACCAATTGCAGCATAAATAAAATTCCAAATCGCCAAAATTAGCAAACTAAGTAGGATTCAAACTTCAGTTGCTTCTGTCCCTGCCTGCTCAATAGAGAGATAGAAGAGAATCTCACAGAGAGGGAGAGACACACAGAGAGACAGAGAGACAGAGAGAGATATCTGTGGAAGGTAAAGAGACCTGCTGCTTGGGTCGTTTCTCCGGGAGCAGAGCTTCTGCTCAGGTTCGTTTATTCCGAAGGCTGGTGTTTTTCTGTTTCGACACAGCGTTTCCTGGTTCTGTTTCTCAGGTTTTTATTTTGTTTTCCCTCGCTTTTCTTTCTTTTCTTTGCAAAGAAAAATGTGAGTAGACGTGGTTTGCATTCCTCGTACAAATATTTGGATTTCGGCGTGCCCGGGGAAAGCTTTGGCCTCCATGTAGAGGGATTTTCCCACAACCGCCCCACCCTCCCCCCGAAGCGCTCCCAAGATTTAAACCGCTATTGTGGGGTTTATGATTTGTAGGACATGATTTTCGTGATTCTTTCTTAAGTTGTTGGGGTGGGGGGATCCTGTCACAGGTGTTGGATCTGAATTCTGGAAGCAGCAAGCTCCTCAAGAAGAACACAGCATAAGGGTGGAGTTGGAAATAATAGACATCATTGTTCCCAGGGGCTTGAAAGATGATGGCACATGCAATTGGGACCATCACACGGCCTACAGCTGGGCTCATGGTAGCTATGCCTGATCCTGGTGCTGCATGCTTTTCGTCTTTTGAGGGCTTGAGGGCCAGCAAATCAGTGCAGCAGATGGTTTTTTTAGCTTGCAATCAGGCTTCAAGCTCTGCAGATCCTTCTACCTTTCTGCAAATCCAGTCTGTGTCTACGGTGTGTATTTTCTTTTCTTTTTTTCCCCTTTTGTTTGCTTTTTTTCGACTACTCTTGGACCTTCACAGATATATGAAGTAAGCTGCCCTTTCTTTAACTAGTTTGATTGTCTGATCACCAGTCTGTCTGCCAGTTGAGTACAGTTTTATCTTCATTTAAGCAACTGCTCTTTGAAAACTGTAATTGGAGATGTAGATATTTGTGTGTGCCATGACCAACACTGATATCTATACATACTCAAAATCATGACAATGCTTAAAGATGGAACCTGAGATGCATGGTTCATGTGTTTCATATGTTTCATTTGATTGTTGTACCTAATTCCATGTTTATAACATTTATTCTGATGATGTTGGTTTGCAGCCTGTGAAACCTCCAACAACAATGCCTCCAAAACGAAGCAAAGTGGAGATAATTAAGGAACACAGCAACTACTTGCGGTATCCTTTGAGGGAAGAGCTTGAGACAGAGGCTCCCAATGTGAATGAAGATGCAGTTCAGTTGATAAAATTCCATGGCAGCTACCAACAAGACAATCGTGAGCTGCGAGGACCCGGACACAAGGCTTATCAATTCATGTTGCGCACAAAGAATCCATCTGGCAAAGTTCCCAATCGATTGTATCTTGTCATGGATGACCTAGCTGACCAGTTTGGGATTGGGACCTTGAGATTGACAACTCGTCAGACATTCCAGCTTCATGGAGTCTTGAAGCAGAACTTGAAGACTGTGATGAGCACAATTATCAAGAACATGGGATCGACCCTTGGAGCTTGTGGTGATCTGAACAGGAATGTTCTTGCTCCAGCTGCACCATACAATGGAAGAAAAGAGTACATTTATGCCCAGGAGACGGCTGAAAAGCTTGCAGCACTTTTGGCCCCGCAGGGTGGAGCTTATTATGATTTATGGGTAGATGGAGAGAAAGCAATGTCAGCTGAGTCCCCAGATGTGATAGAAGCTCTGAATGACAATTCACATGGGACAAATTTTGAAGGCTCTCCAGAGCCAATCTATGGCATTCAGTTTTTACCTCGCAAGTTTAAGATTGCAGTCACGGTCCCCACCGACAATTCAGTTGATGTATTGACCAATGATGTGGGACTTGTAACTATCTGTGACAATGATGGGGAGCTTCAGGGCTTTGACATTTTTGTAAGTGCTTATTAGAGCAGCAGGAGGCTATTATTGTACCTTCTGACAATCCTGCTCATTTTTTTGTCAAAGTTTTTCTTACTTGGATGGGCTTGGTTGGTGTTTGAAATGTTTGGAAACAGAGTTTGATGGTGAGAGCATCTTGGTGGGAATGCAGGTTGGAGGAGGGATGGGACGGACACATCGCATGGAGGCAACTTTCCCTCGGTTGGCAGAGCCACTCGGCTATGTCCCAAAGGAGGATATATTGTATGCAGTGAAAGCAATAGTGGCCACTCAGCGGGACTATGGACGCCGGGATGACCGGCGCATGTCCCGCATGAAGTATTTGCTTGATGATTGGGGCATTGAAAAGTTTCGTTCAGTGGTGGAGCAGTACTATGGAAAACCATTCCAGCCTTTCAAGGAGCTGCCCCCATGGAAGTTTCAGAGCTACTTGGGTTGGCATGAACAGGTATAAGCTGACTCTTTCTGTATCTCATTTGTACATTTCTTGTGGCTTTATGTGCAGTAGATGTTGCCAAGGTATTGATGCTAGATACTCAGCTTTATTTTGCACTTGAAATGAGTTGGTCAACAGGATCTTTTCCAAAAACATGATATAACATTGCACATCACAGCTGGCAATTTTGTGAAGAGAAAATCCTTGCACTGCTAGGGATGAAATAGGGTGTGTGCCATCTTGTTCTGCCAAGGGGTGTCATCTTTTTTTTCTTAAGCTTTTTATTGCAGGCTGAAATTTGTACTTTGGTGTAGGGAGATGGACGTCTGTTTTTTGGGATTCATGTTGAGAATGGCCGCATCAAGGGTGAAATGAAGAAGGCTTTAAGGCGTGTGATTGAAAAGTATGAACTTAATGTACGGATCACACCCAATCAGAACATTATCCTGTGTGATATTCGACCATCATGGCGATCACGGATCACTAAGGCTCTTGCTGGTGTGGGACTTTTGGTAAGCAGGCTTCTTAGAAGAGGGAGAGAGTGAAAGTCAGTTTCTTAAAGGATTAGTCTTGGACAGGGTGTAAAATTGTGCATTTTGTTTTTGATGTATCTCAGAATATTTGTTGTGGACAGAGTTTTTTACATGCCTTTTGTGGAGATAACTGACGGCATTTTTTTTTCCATTGTTGCAGTCTCCTCGATTTGTTGATCCACTGCACTTGTCAGCAATGGCATGCCCAGCACTTCCACTGTGCCCATTGGCAATTGCAGAGGCAGAACGGGGTGCACCAGATATTCTACAAAGGATTCGGGACATGTTTGAGAGGGTTAGTTTTGTGTGCCATCCTCTGGGGTTTTAGTGTGAATATGGATTGATAAGCTTTAATGCCATAATTTCTATTTGAAGGGTTCATCATTCATGGTGTTGTGACTAATCACAATGCAAAGTGATATATAGGGTTTTGGGATTCTGGTCCACATCAGGCCTTCACCTGCATAATGACGAAGTTTTTTTTCTGGGAACCAGGTTGGATTAAGAGCTTCAGACTCATTAGTGGTGCGGGTAACTGGATGTCCCAATGGGTGTGCACGACCCTACATGGCAGAGCTTGGACTGGTGGGCGATGGACCTAACAGCTACCAGGTATTGCATCTGCCTTCACTTCCCAATTTATCTCAAAATAGTCTTAGAATATATTGATTTGGAAGTTGGCTGATTTGTGAGTTCACTCTTTGAATATACGCACATTGAATTCTGTTTTAGGTCTGAGCCCTTGTTTGACAGTATTTCCTTTATGGAGAGATCTGTGCAATGGAAGTAAAAAAAACTCAGGAGTGTCCCTTGATCTGCATAAACTGCTATTTTTCGACCAGCAAACATTATTAGCTTGAAGATTCTATATAAGTGGAAGCTGCTTGTGACTCATCAAGGAGAAGACTCTAAGGACTTACAGCAAAAGAGTGTGTCCAGATATGGCTAGGTGGATCACCAAATCAGACAAGGTTAGCTGAAACATTTATGGAGAGAGTGAAGCTGCAAAACCTGGAAGCAGTGCTAGAGCCTCTTTTCCACTTGTGGCGGAGAGAGCGCCAAACTGGAGAGGCCTTTGGAGATTTCACCCATAAACTGGTGAGTAGCTTATGGTTTCTTAGGAAGATCTGCACCCTAATGCACCCCAAATGTGTCTCACATGGTTCAGCAGACATATTGATTATACTCAATTACTTGGCATTTGCATATTGACTGCTTGTTGAAGTGTGAAGATGTTCAATTACAACAATTAAGGGTTGTTCCTGACAGTTTTCTTGCTGCAATGTGAGCAGGGTTTTGCAGTTTTGAAGGATTACATCGACTCCTACAAAGGCTCAAACAAAGTGAAGGAGCCAATTGTTGGGTGAACTCCACAATTTTTTCTTCACCTGACATTAGGCCAAACTTGAACTTGTGGTGGAAAGAGCTAGGATGAACGTGACCACAAAGATTGCTGTTCGATGAGTGGTTGCAACCCCTCAGGACAGATTGACCATGGCAAAGTGCTACAATGGGTGGGATGCCTAAGTCAGTATCATGACTGAGAGTGGGCTTTTTTCATCCTTCTTTGACTGGCCACAGGTCTTTTAGTTAGATGTGCGGTTCTATTGTTGAAGTTTGAGATTTGAGTTTTTTTTATCTTTCCTTCTGACGGCTATGTCTATGCTTGCCTTTCAGTTCTTTGGTTCCCATTATTTTCTCTTCACATCTATGTTCCAGTTATTTGGAGTAAGAAGAAGAATTTTGCAGAATTGTCAAATGCAATATGCAATGTTTCTATGAACCACTTTGTGGTATGGAGTGTGAATTATGCTGACTTGATGTAAAGTGACCGCACAGAAGCCTTAAAATGGTATTGGTGGACATAAATGTTTATTCATTGTTGTTTGGAAAAAGATTGCATTGCACAAGTCGTGCTGGATGTACCATGGTACTGGACAGTTGATGTCAGCTAGAGCATGACAGTTGCAAGATCACCCATCAAGATCTCACAGGAACTCTGAAGCTGGTTAAACAGCAAAATCTATCACTGTTCTCTCAATTCTGCTGATCATAGCAAAAACCTTGTCTTTGATCCACACTTCCTTTCCAACTGCCAAATCCCCCCTTCACACTTCAACAACCCAGCCTTTCTCACAGTCAATTGTCTATTTTGTCTTTTGTCAGTTTGGAAGCAAACAAATCTAGTGTATACATACTTAGACTTCGTCTGGAGATCATTTTCAGACACTTTATAATGGTGAGATCACATTTCAGAGAAAGTAAAATGGATCTGATTTGTGTTGGGATTCTCTTGTTGATGCAGGACATCAGTATGTAGCTTCCTTGCTTATCATAAAGTAGCGTAGTTGGCATTAGCTGCAAGGACTGAAGACCTGGTCGGCTTGATTTGGGTATCAGGTTTTAATGTGAATGCAAGGTATTCTGATTTCAAACATAGGAAGGACATAGGAGGCACTCTGGCTCAAGGACTGACAATCAACAATGTACGTACAAGAAGAGATGATTGTAATGGCATTAGGGGCAATTGAACAGCTTTTAAGAGAACATGGGGTTTGGAACGTACCAGTTTCTGTAGAAAAGGAAGACAAGACATAGAAAAACGTACTGCAGAGGAAATACATAGACCACAGTAACATCTGTTTTAACAGAGAACAACCTAAACAATGATTTTCAACCACTAAAGGCCAGGGAATGCAACAACTCCCTTCTATTTCAGGCATAGAAAATGCAATCACCATATCAATTCCAGTCTTTCCAATGCTGCTGTTGCCATTTCTCAACATCAGTCAGCATCAAGAAGAAGCAGCCTCATACAGTCATTCACCCTGTGAAAGGAGAGAACAGCATATGTACCTCAAGGCACCTTTGCAGCATCCAAGGACAAGACAAGAAATGGTCCCCACCCAGAGAAATATTTTGTAAATAACACACACACACACAAGACACAGGTTAGAGCAGCTGAAACTGTGTGCCAGAGTCAAATCAGCTTTAACTACAAAGCTCGAAGTACTGAAAATCAAGGTCATGTTGATGGCAACGTACCCTATTCTATCTGCTGCAATCAGCGTATGAGTTCATGGTCCAAGTAGACCCTCCACAGAGATTTTTGAGCAATCTTTCTTCCATTTTCTAATATTTTGGGCCCTGCCATTTGACTACCCAAAAATCATAAACTCAACACGGTTAAAAGGCATCCCAATCTGAGACCAAAATAACCAAGGACCTACTGATAAACCAATTTGATTGGACATCATAAACCCTGTAAAACAAGCATCTATATGAGGTGAAACAATTTCAGTTCACCTTGAAACAGCCAGGGCAGATCAACATTTCAGTTCAATCTACAAATCAATACTAACTGCAAGCACGCAAAAACCAGACTAGGAGAGGGCCACTTGCAACTAATCAGCCTAAGTTCGAGCCTGATTGCCTAATTGCTGCATATCTCTTTATCTTCCAGTGTCAGTGAATGTTGAATTCTTACATTTCTCCAGGTATCATCACTTGTTGAATTGCCCATGCATAGTGCATACAGTGTGAATGTTTTTTGTTCTCTGTGTTTGAAACTGACAGAGAACAAAAACATTCACATAGCCATATTACTCTTTGGAACTCTTTTTCATGAGCATAAGAATGCCTACTTCCATCTGCAGTTTTAAGATGGTTGTCATCGACAATTTGTGTTTGTCTCTCATTGGCAATCAGTTTCTACTCTGGATCACAACATTTCATGCCAATGCTTCCCTTCCCAACAAAATCAAAGTTTCTGAATAATCCACATCTCATGCTGTTGGCATTCCATATTGCAACCATGTGCACCAGATGGCAAAGTTCAGGTTTGCTGTATGATCCCGTGAGAATCCACAAAAACAAAAGCTATGGGATGACTGTGCACACAATCTGCCAGACCCTAGGGACCAACATCCAGCCAGACGATTTACCTTAAGGTAAGCTCAAAGGACTGGCCTAAACTCTGTAATTGAACAGGACCTGAACCATTTCCACAACCAAATGAAGGACTCAAATACAAGGATCTAAAAGAACAGCAAATAAGGGTTTCCTATCTCTGACTGATAAGTATCATTGTATCTACTTTTGATGCACCAGTTTACATCACAAAGTTTCCACTCAACTGAGAATATCAGTAATTAGTGCCGGACTTAGGCATTGTGGCACAGGATACACTGTCCAAATCAGGCATGCTGTATACATGAGTCAAGCAGTGTTGCGATGGTGCAAGACACGGACAGCAGAAGTCAGTGAGTGTAAAGAAAATTTCAACTTGACCCAAGACATAGATGAGGATGAGACAGAGGAAGAAGATGATCTTATTCAGAAAATACTGAGATTAGAGCAAGGTGAGATGAGATGGCCACATGTGAGGCCCAATGATGACCATGGAGATGATGCTAACGATGATGAAGGTGGATATTTATGTGCTTACAATGTTCAATTCCACTCTCCACCCAAAGGATTCAAAGCTGAGGTCTGTGTTTTTCTCTTGGTTTGTCATGAAGTTTACTCTTTCTTGATTCTCAAGCCCATCTATCTCCTCACTGGCATATCCAAAACTCCTCATTCTGTTGCAGTTCAAATAACTGGTGGTAAAAAAATGTGTTCCTGAATTATGTAGGGAGCTGATGAAGTTGGGAGCTGACAGTGCCTCTGACATTGATAACACCAAATCGTGTGATGACTGCAACAGTGTGCTTATGTGGTTTATATGTGAATTTCAGCCATCACCATAGGAGGACATTGTGCTGTGTTGATGGGAAATTTTTGGTTGATTTACTTCTCTAATGTGGAGTTGTTGTGGAAGGAAAATACACTAGGTATCAATGTTTGGGACAGTATACAAGGCCTTGAATGAGTGGATATCAGCAATGAGAATCTGGTTGCAGGGTGCTTAAGTTTTGGAACAAACTTGGAATTGCTGGAATTGAAGCATTTCATGTCACTGAGGAACTTATATAGAGGCCAAAAAATTTGCAGTTTTTTTAGGCCTATGATACTCACTGAGTGTGTTTTCTTCAGTCAGAGCATTCTATTAGTCTCTCATTAGTCTAGCATTCACAGGCTGGATATTCAATGCAATTTACTCTGCTCTCAATGAGAATCCCTCACTTTTGATTTTGTTTCTCATTAAAATGCTGCAGGGTTGAGTGATAAACACAATGAACTTTTATCAGGCCTTACCACCATTTGGAATAAAAGAATGGTGTCTGGTGACCTTGCTTTTGTTAGACGTCCTTGCTGAGCAATGTTTAACTGGAATTGTGTTATCAAACCAACCAAGTCATTACAGGAAAGGTACTACCATGCATCACTTTCTCAATCCTTGAATTATGCATCCTTCATAAGGTTGAGGTTGAGGTTGAGATTGCAAGGTAGGTGTTTTTTCTGGGTTTTAAGATCATAACGATGCCCATTTCAAGCTCAAGCTGGATGAGACTACAGCCACAATAGAGGATTATGTGGTGCTTCCTTTGAAATTCTGTAGCCTTACTGACCTGCCAGTGACCCAATCATATACAGCCTTGAAATTCTGTAGCCTTGCTCACCTGTGCCAGTTCATACAAGCTTTGATTCAGAGTGGCAAATACAGAAAATTTGTGGGAAAGAATTGCCATTGTGGAGAATGACTTCAAATTGAAGACTTGTTTCTTATTTGTTTCCATCAGGATCTGTGTTCTAGAGTGCAAATTTGTAGCTGCAATGTCTGTTGTGCAAGGACTTCTCTGTATGTTATTACTTGAGAACAAAAGAATTTAGGTTATTGAAGTGCAAAAATGTGATGGTCTATGGGCTGTCCAGAAAACCTCAGTTGCTCTTCTACCATGTACTTTTTGGATGAAATCCAGGTTCCAGTTTATTGATCCACACAAATCAGAATAATTAAGTTGTTTCTGTAGGACATCCACTTTGAAGTCATCTAATATAAAATTTGAGCTCCAGGCTACTGTGCATTACAAGTGACAAATCGACTTTTTTTTAATAATTTTTTTAATAAATTAATTTATTTTAATTAATTTATTTTAATAAAAAATTAATGTTTTCATATGGTTTACAATAATTCATCATTATTTATGTCAATGTCAAATTTAATTTAAATTAATATACATTTCATGGACATTAAAAGACACATGTTAATTTGTTTTTTCATATCCATGTTGGAGGATAGGAAAAAAAAGTGAGATAGTTATATAATGGAGGTAGTTATTAGGAAAGGTGTGAGATAATTATTAAAAAAAGTTAATAAGAAAAGAGTTATTAGAAAAGAAAAGAAATGAAATAGTTAAGATTAAAATTGAGGTCCTTATTTTTTAAATTGTATGTGAAAGGGTCCATGGACGGTCTCCATACCAAGGATTCTAAAAATTCCCCCATATACCAGTTCCGATTACTCATCACTAGAATTTGTAGGACAAATGGTTGAAAACTTTGATATTAACTTTTGAAATGTGGAAAAGAAAATTGGCAAAGATAAAACCTTTAAAACAAGGAATCCACCTTTAAAACAACGAACCCACTACCCTATGCACTTGATTCCCCCTATCAACCCATTGACAAGTGCTAATGTTTCTTCTAGAAATCCCTATGACTGAAAGTGAGAACAAATTGTTAGAATCTTTTAAATCTAATTACAAATAAAAGCACATTGTGGAGATCATTAGGCAAATGTGATTAACATTCAAAGCAATGCTACTTAAAACCAAAAGTTGAACAACTTTTATAATCACCCCAACTTGTTTGGCATTGGTTTTGATGCATCTATGAGATCTAAAAGCAACTTTGCCAAAACTCTTAGCCATCCACACAAAACTTCATAAAGTTTCACATTTGAAGGCGACACATTTGTAAAGATTATTATGGGATTATTTGGCGGCTCCACTGCTGCTACATAGATTTTCACTGCTCCTACCTGTACAGCTACTACGATTCCTCTCGAACCTTGTGCATTAAATGCTGAGATTCAGCACTTCCTACTAAGTTTCAGCATTCCATACTGAGATTTAATAAAATTTCCTTACTTTACGGATACCACTAAAAGAGGGGTTAGGGGGTGAAAGGAGGCCCAAAGACAAGGTGAAGACAGGGTGACTTTAAGGATATCTCTATTGATTCATATAGCTATTGAATGAGCTTATGTAATTCATAGTAGTTTCTTGGTTGTTCATTAACAAACATAAACATTTTCAAAACACAATTCAATACTTATAATGATCAAAGAAAAATTCTGATCAAAGTTGATTATTTGGGCTTCTGAAGAGTAAGGTGTACATGGACAAAAGACCATGATGACATGTAAACAAATCTTATGGACATGAATAAGGAAAAAGTTTGAAAACAATGTAGATCCATTGTTTAGCACACCAAGAGAAATTCTACAACATTTCCAAAATCAATGGGAAGACTGAGTCCTGAGGTTGGCAAGCACTCAAAAGAGACAACAGTTCAAAGGAGTGAATGATATCCAAACTACTAGTGGGAGCGTAAGTACAATTTAATCTTTGCTGTCTCTGAAATCTAGGCTTAAGGCATATGAGGAGAATTGAGAAAAAAACATTTTGTAAGGTGCACAATGTTTTCTACTGGGTCTTGGTTCCTCAATGCCATCATGCTCCTCCAAAAATCTGTGCAAAAGAGAAAGAGATCCATACTAAAAGTTAAGAGGGAGCATCCAGTTCCAGAGATGTATCATATAAGGTTGCATATGAAGTGTGGCCATTTGCAAGCAAATGAATTGATCTCTGCAATCCATCAATGCATTATCTTTTTAAGGAGCTCACTCTCCTTACAGTTATGATTCTGGCTAGTAAGGTCATCTTTGAGGAGGCAACCAACCTAGGTTAAAGACAATGCCATGACATCATTGGCCATAAATTATAGTTAGTCCTGATTTGAACCATTGAACTAAAAAGTGCTAGTCACAGTTTGGAGGAGACATTGGTGGTTCAGGATTTGACACACCCTACTCTTTCTCAACACTAAAATTTCTCACCAGTGGTTACTCTTCATGCAATACTCCTGCAATCCTTCCTCATTACATTGGATGCTAACCACCCTGAGACCTAATCCTCACTTGGCTGGCCAGAGTGTAGCTGCACTTCTCCTGCTGATGTCAATTCTGTGCTTCATTCATGATTGATCTTCCACTCATGATTAGTTCTATCTACTTTAAAGTAACTGAGGCAGAAATCTGCTGTAAAGCTAAGCAAAAAACCTATGTGTAGATTCACATGGAACTGTGATATCTTCTCAGAGGTTAAGATAACTGTGTCCACTTCAATTGCAAGATGTGGATCAAGCAGTACTCCTTGCAGGAAAATAAACTCCTTCTGCAGCTGACCAGATGTTGTCTGATGTTTTCTTTGCAAAACCACACACTTCTTGCTGACCAGTAACAATGCGGCTATACTTCTTGTCATGGCTATGGAGATAGCCATTGGTATCAACATGCCGCAAGCGTATTTTTTGGTCCCTTAGCCATACACTCCCTGCACCCTCTATCTCCAGCCTGTCAAAACAGAGTAACCATTCAGAATTGATCTTTGCTTGCAGAGTGTAGAATGAGACATTTAAACAGCAGCCAAGATCGGAGGAAACTTGCCAGAAACTGCAAATTGTCATTTCTCAACTTTAAACCAGCCAGAACATGTGGTCTTATTCTCATAGAAACAAAAAACTGGCACAACGAGTATAATAATAAATTCAGAATCATGAATAGACTCATCTGTCCAGAATAATTAACATTGAATGCATCATGTTACAAGTCATGAATGGCATGTTCCCCCTAAATGCAAGGCTACTAGCACAAACACTCACAAACCCAGAAACCTTTATCTGCAGAATTCTTGGAGTATGTCTGGTATTTGCACATTAATGCAGAAAGGGAGTCAAGTAGTCATACGTACTTCCAGTGATCGCCTGAGTCAGATTGTTCATCTCCTCCAAATGCACTAACCTGCATTCAGATGCACAGTCAATACCTCCTCTGAGCATGTTCAACTAAGAATCAAGTTGTGAGGTCCTGCTGCAGGCAGCATTCATGATTGTCAAGAACCCTCCATGCAACCCACTTGATTGCAAGATCTTATGTCCACTGGACACTGGCTGATCGGATCAGTGTCCAGTGACACTGCAAATCCTGTCTCTTGCATCCACTGTGCAACAGAACCCTTTATTGTGATTAATGGTGTCTTTAGGGACTAACAGCTAGGGACAAAGAGCACAAGATGGTTCACAATTGCCCTTCAATAGTAGATTTGCTAAAATTTTTCTGCATGTCTTCTAGTCTGGTTTTTCTTCAACCAAGAAACCAGACTAGAAGGGATCAACCTGACTGGATCCAGACATCTTGAGTTTGTGAATTGACCTGAATCAGCCACTCCAGTTACAAGATTACATAATTCTTATGGATTGACTGCCTTCACAGATAGAACAGCTGCAAAGACTAGTTAGAAATGGTGAGTTCCTTCCTCAGCTCATCTCAGAAGACGTCATCTGGATCCCTCAGAGCTCTCACTTGATACCCTTGTGGTAAAGGTCAAGATCAATGCATAGAGGATGATCCATTAAGATAACAAAACAAATAGCTATGAGAAGAGCCTATGCAAAACATAGTCACCACAGCCCCAGGATTTATCCTGCAAGGAATTAGATAAGACCACCCACCTCAAGATTGCCAGAAATGGGAGATTGATGAAGGTGACTGTGGAGCCATTTGTGGGTGCGTACATGCTGCAAGCGGACAATTGATCCATTTGGTATGGCATCACCTTGCTGAAACTCTGTTCCTGATGGAGACCGTACTATCTGTATCATCTACAATGAGAACAAAACAAGGATTACAAAATTAGGATGAGAATTACATGCAGCAATATGTGCAAAAGAGATTGCTTCAAATGTCCCTGTAATGGATAGCAGGGGGAATACTTTCTTTGCCATTCACATAAACTTAATCAAACTGCTGGATTGATCAAGTCACCAATATGGTGACAGCATGGATGGTCAGTTCAGAAGTTCATACTACCATTTGTATCTTCATTTCTGTAGCTGGGAAGAATCCTCACCCAGAAACTGTTGGCATCTTCAACACCTGGAAAGCCAGTAACAGACTGTTGTTGACTGCCTGAGCCATATGGTACCTCATGTGAATGCAATCGAAACTTGGTGCGCTCATGCTGTAGCTTTATTACACTTCCATGAGTCACCTGTACACCAAAAAAAAAGTGTGCACAAATCCAATGGAGTCACTGATTCACCAGTGGACTTACAGCTTTGTGGTAAGATGGGGTCGCAAGAGTCAATCTACACACAAAGACTTGAAGTGGAGGCACATTTGACAACGTCTTTCAGAATAATGCAATCGATCTGAGTCGTTCTCAGAGATCCTAAAGTAACACTGCATTGATCAACAACGGCTCTTTACGAGATTTTGTTGGACGCTTCAATATTTAGGGTTTGCCGCTGCAGACACTCCGGTGCATCATCACTACAGGACATTGCTGTCACGCAGAGAAAGGCAGTTTTCACTAAAAAGAACACAAGAGGGAAACAACAAGGAACAAATAGGTAACGGCAGAAGGCTCACGCGGAATCACACACCTCTTTCCCTTCGTTGACTGCAAACACAGGAGGAACGGTGGCGAAGTTATGAAAGATGCCGACAATTGCAATCAACGCCAAAGACAACAGCGCCATCGCCAGGCACCAGTGCAAAACGGTCCAACTCCACGGATCGCAAATGCTCGTCCGCTTCCGGATCAAGAACCTACGCTTCTTCTTCTCCTCGTCTTCACCGCTTCTCCTCCGCTCCGCCTCTCTAAGCCTTCGCGCTTCCGCAAGCTGCCTAAAGAAGACTCCACTGCTGCTATTGCCGCCGCGGCCACGGCCACCCTCACTCTCCAAAGCAGACCTCGGTCGGAGGCCGGCGACCCTGGACACGTGCGGTCCCGCAGAACCCGAAGAGGAGGCCAGCTCTTCCCAACACCACCACCACCACCCACAAGCAAAAAAACAACAAAAATCCAAAGCCAAAAAAAAAAAACAAAACGTTGCACGACAAAATTACACAAAAGCAAGAAGATAGCACTAGCAGCTTGTTCAAAATTGAAGAGAAAAAAGAACAAATTTTGCAAAACACTTGTAGCGAGCGATGCAAGTCAAGCGAGAAAACGCAGAATGCAACAACAACAACAAGAGAAGGTGGGTAGTCTACAAAGACCAAAGGCGCTTTCTGAAAGTTGACCCAAGAGGAGGAGGAAGGAAGAACAATGACGAATGACGACCAATCAACGATCTTCCGAAAACCCCGGAAGCCTGTCACTGAGCGACACCTGTCCGTTCCCACACTGCCAAATAACTGGAACTTCTTCAAGTTTCCGTATCTTATACCCGTATCGTATTTCCATATCGTACGTCGGTATCGTATGTCCCACCTGAAGTTGGGTTTCATCAGAAGCTTTTTTTTTACCTCACAAAATCGCAGTTCCCTTCTTCATGTATCCGTATCGTATACTCGAATCGTATTTCAGTATCGTATGTCCCACCTGAAAGGAAACCTGAAGTTGGGTTTCATCAGAAGCTTTGTTTTAGCTGACAAAATCTAGTTCCCTTTCTTCATGTATCCGTATCGTATACACGTATGGTATTTCCATATCGTACGTCACTATCACTATCGTATGATGTTCCACCTGACAGAGTACCTGAAGTTCTCCTTCACCTGATGAGAGCTTTGGAAGATGTCAGCTTTGGCAGGGGTTGCTGTTTTGTGTGGGCAATGACCTCAGCTATGGACAAAGCCTGGACCTGTGCCATGTTTTTTGCTTTGGTGAGACCTGCAAATTTGAGCTTCATTGCCTGTTCTGGTGCCGAATGGCAGCACTAACAGAGAGGATGAACACATGTGGCTCGATGTGGTCGGTGTACATGTCTACAACTAGTCAGCCTGTGATTCACCTTCTGGGTCTTCTATGCTCTTGCACAATGATTGGTACCTGCATTATGCCAACTGGTTTTGTGGAGAGCACTGAGGTATGGGGCACAGTTCTGTAGATCAGCTGTGTTAGGTTTGGTGTTGAAAGGGCAATAGACAATGCTTAGTCTGGAAAGGAGCATGATGTTCCCCAGATGATCAGGATTTGGTTTTGCAATTACATGTCAAGAACTTCTGAGCATCATTTCATAGTAGCTGGTCCAAGTGCAATTTGTTACAAATTGGTATCATAATGAACTGCAGGGCTGAGAGGCTGCATAATGCATGGCACATGTTTGGCATTGTCTTGGAATTCTACTCTATTATTCTTTTATTAGGGCCATACATGAACAAAAAAGTTTTTGGAGTGCAAGGCAGCAATGAGGTGGGTAGCCTGCTCATGTGTGTGTACTGGAGTGCCATATATAAGCTGTTCCACTTGAATTCAGACATGGAGGAAGAACTGTGGTTGTAATGAATCTCCACAAAGAGCTTATCAACAATTTCAGCCATCTGTGGATCCTTCAACCAACTCTCCAGTATTGGCCATCCTCTCCCTTCAATGTCCATCTTCACCACCACAGTGTCTGCTGCTGTGAGCTTCAAGCCCTCCTTGATGAAATGTGTGATGTTGATAGCACTTAGAATATTATGGTCTCAGTTGCTGCTATATTCATCACCATCAGCAACACAGTTGTAGTGGAATCACATGGGCTTCAGCATCCATTGGGGAATGCCAAACCTCTCCTTCACCCTCAGTGCCTTATCATTGTCAGGTGCATAGTTCTTGCTCTCCTCATTTCCTTCTTCTTCAGGAAAGTCAAGCAACTGATCGTGGACTTTGAAAGCATGAATCTCAGTAAGATCACAGTGGCACATCACCACAAACCACTCAATACTTGTCCGGAATGAGTTAGTCCCAAGGTCAAGGTACTCTGTCTGTTTCCTCAAGTTGAGATTGATATCGCTTTGCAGAAGCCAAGGAAGGATATGTGTCCTGTCCTCAGCATCCTTAACATACTTCAAAGAAAAGCCCCTTTGGCAGTTGTAAGTGTTCTCCAGACTCTCAATCAACTGCCCTTTCACTTTACAGCAAGCTGGCTTCCCTACCCACTTCATCTGCTTCCATGGATCCTCATCTCCTAATTTGTCAGGGAGATGTCCCAATACATTCCTAAAAAACCTCTCTTCTTGTTCCTGCCAACTTGACAACACTTCCAAATTCCCTTGGTTCAACTTCATTCTCTCTCCATATTTCAACATGATCCTTCGGTTGTTTTGATGCAGCCAGCTTGTGGTGCTTACAAGTCATGCTGAATTCCCAATTCTGCAATCAGCCAAAGCTCCACAACCAAGAGTAGATCAGACCTTCTTTCTACACACTTGCAAAAAGCTTGCAGTGTGCAAAACGTTGAGTGCAGTGATCTCTTATACCATAATTTCCATCCCCTCATAAGGATTCAAGGCCTCAAAACCACAAATCCAAAAACTGCCGGCAAACATGGCTGACTTCACAAACTTCACACTTGATCCACCATTTCCCCTCGCTCCCCTCCCCCAAACACCACCACCAAAAGATTGAAACACAAAAATGTGATCCATGTGGCTAGAAACCCATTCCTTCTGACACAAATTGGGGCATGCATCTGGGATCAAGATCTACTCACAGTAATTTCTCCAGAAGCTGCAAATGAACTGCATTGCATTTTGACAAGAGCTTGGGCTTGTTGATCCTGACATGTATCTTCTTCATCTTGATGAGCTCCAATCTTGAGCACCAAATTACTAACAACTCCCACCAGAAATCTGACTTGTATCTGCCCTCCCCTGCCCCAAAGGAAAAAAATGAGGCCTCCTGAGTGCATGTTCAGCTATCTCATTGGCTGCATGCAAATTCTATTCCTAAAATGGCTGTCACCATTTTTGGCCTCAACTAATGCTCCTTCCTAAGAGCATGGGTACCTATTTCTACTATCAATGAATTTAAATGCTTTTCACATGATCAACAATATAATTCTTGTTTAGACTGATGGAAAGTATCTAATTAGCTGCAAAACACCACCCAGGATTGAAATTATCTTACACATCAACAATCTTCAAATGTGATGGGAAGAAACTAAGTTGAACAAAAACACCAAGGATCATGAAATACTCTTGACATTCAACCAAAAAGCTTGTTTACGATGGGATCAATCTGAAACAAATTAAGCTTCAAAACACCACCTAAATCATCAGAAGTTAGATACTTTTAAGTCCTTGAAATGGGTTTCCTTTATTGGAGAAAGAAAATGTACGCAAGCTCTTGAGGTGACCAACAATCTTCAAGTCTATAATGATGGGAAGAAACAAATTAATTATCAAGGTGCAAAAACACAGAGGATCAAATGCCCTTGACAAGTACGACCTACAAATTTTCAAGTAATTATTCATGGGACTTTGAAACTAATTAAGCTGAAAAATTCTGAACTTGGAAGGTACCCCCAACTAATTAATATGAATATGGATCACACTAACAAACCACCTTCTTGGAAGAGTAGTAGCAGCTCATGAATTGCCAATCATTCATATTGCTAGCATTTTATTTTTTCTTGAACATCCAATTTGAATGCCAACTAATATTGCTTGGCTATAATGTGATTTGTGGTATTCACCCCACCACAATTCATGAAACATTTATAGAAGTCCTCTATGTATGAGTCACCATGCAATAATATTCATATCATGGTAATTCATCATGTATTTAAAACTTGTGCATCATTGGCGAACGTCATTCATGAAATTTCAATTAATTCATAATCAATGAAATGATCTTCCATTTTCCACCTTTTCATCTGTAAATGTTCGCAAGGAATATTATTAAAAACAGATTTTGGATCATGAGAACTACTGAAAGTAGCTTCTAAAAACACTTAGTTTCTAGAAATTTAACCCTTTAAATGCACAGCTCTTGATTGGAAAAAATTGAAGGACTGAACTTGCAGGACTCTAAATGTTCCCCAAAGCTATAGTTATTTGAAATTACATATTCATGTTTGCAAAGGCATGAGAACTTTCAAAGATTTATTCTGAAATAGCCATTGGAAAATAAAATAAAATGGGGGCTGTTGTATCCAGTTCTCACCCACAAACATTCGTTCCTATTTCAAGCCAAAATTACACTAAAAATGCTACTATCTCTGGTGCAAAGTCTTTTGCCTTTGGGAAGAGCCAATGAAGAAACAATCTTTGAAGGCTGAAATGGCTTAACACACTCATCCCCATCATTGGGGTCTCTTCAATTGTTACAAAGTGGAAGTGTAATGCTCTCTTCTATGGATTGGATCTGCAGTCCAAAATACTGAAGATGGATTTAAGGGTGAGAGACAAAGAAGGATTCAAACAATGCACACACTAATATGCACATGATTGGAATGTTCAAATGCCAGCTTCTCGGCAAAAACCTAAGGTTTTCGAACTCTGATATCCCCGTTGCATATAATAAGCAAGTTATTCGAAAAAGACTACATACATTGACCCAATGATCTCAGAGGACATAACAGAGGTTTCTTCAAAAGCTTGGTGAAAGAGTTGAGCAAAAACTATGTTGTCTTGATTGATTGTGACCAGTGGGTTCAACAGTGTCCATCTTTCATGAGGAAGAAGTCTAAGCTCTTAAGGTGAAGAAGATACAATTTGCAGCAATTGTCAGCTTGGACACATCCAGACTTTTGCTCTTGTTCGTGAAAAGATGCTTGATTCAACTCTTGATGTTATTTTCTACTTTTGCAGACCTCTTTCAGTTCCCTAATTTGGACACTTACTCTAGAATACAATTGGATTATTGAAACCCATGCATAGGTATGAGAGAAATTTGGGTTGGTTTTCTAAAATTTGAGAACCTTGTGCTTTTTGAGTCATTGTATATTGGTGGAAGAGTTGAGAATCTAAGTTGCACTGGAAGTGGTCAGTTGAATGTGCTTAGGAGATAGTCCTGGATGTGGGTGGTCAAGGAAATAGAAACTGCTAGGAGACAAAGTTCTACATCTTTCTGTTTTCTTTCATAATAAGTGAAAATTGAAGGTTTAGTTCATGTTTCTTTACATGCTCAAGAAGACTGTCTTTGCCTCCAATCCAGAACAAAACTCAAAGAGATCACTAGATGATGAGATGGCTCCTTCCAAAGATATATAATGATACTCAAAGATGCAACATTGGATTTGAGAGGCAAAAGTGGAATGCTTGCAAGTGATTGCCAACTTAAAGGAGAAAAGAGGTTTTTCACGTCATGAATGCACTTGACAAAGAAAACAGTTCAGGATCCCCATGTGGAATATAATTGGATCATTAATGACAATGAAAAATCCCTGTAATCATGTGGTATTTGTTTGCTTGGAAGATTTCTATTTTGAACTTGAAGAAAATAAATTCCTAGCTTGCTTTTCTCTAGCTGCTTTGTTTTGTTTTATGCTGATTAGTGCCATCCTTTAGCCGTTCACTCTTTGTAGGAAAATGGGCATTGACAAGGAATTTTTTTTCTTGAGCTGGTTTAACAGCCTGCTCCTGGAGAAGAATTTCATGTCCCAGGATTGGAGTTCCATGAAGTACTGAATGCTCTTTAATAATCACAAATGGAAGAAGTATCTCATTGATTGAGAATCTTGCTCAGGAGTTAACATCTCATGGCGCCTCCTGGATTTGTCTCTAGATTGTAACTGAAAGGTTGTCCATGAAGAGAATCAGCATTTCATGATGAGGTGCCTAATTACCATCATCTCTGTCCATCTACTTCGCATAACAAATGCACCAAGATCACAAACCAAAAAACGATTCAACAAAAGACAGCTAGAGCTAGCTGTTTGTATGCCAAAGGGCACAAGCTTTGCTCAAAAGGGTAGGGGAGCTTTGGGTGCCTTTGGACTGTGCCTTTTGCAATCCAGATTCAAGGTCTGAGGCAAAGCAACTATCCACCTCCCTACCCTTGATATTGTAGCTGGTAATTTGGCTTACCTTTTGAAGAGAGATTCATAAGGACTTGGCTTTCCATCTCTTGACGTTTGGCCCCCATTTCCTCCTCTTCTGCCCAATTAGTTAACAGTCATGTTAAACACACAGAGAGACTAGTACAAGATAACAACACTGGTGAAAGACATATTGGCCTTCCTAACACTCTGGAAGTTCTGTTGGGTGCAAGCTTTTCTGCCTCCTTTTTGGCCTCCAATGACTCCGAGTTGTGTAACAAGAACAATTTTTTTTAGTTGTTTTCAGAGAGTTGGAAGAAAGGGTTGATTTAGTTGTGAAATCAGCAACTTGCGATCAACTCTGCTGCTTTACCTTCCCACTAAGTTGAGCTTGTAGCAGACAAACGAAAAACTGTTATATCCACACCAGGTTCTAGATCTACCACAATGGCTCAGGTGAAGCCAGGTCCACCAAAGCCACCACCTCCTGCCTGTGACCCTGCATCAAGTGTAAGTGCTAAATCCAATTGTTCTCTTCTTCATTTGAACTTTTTGAGTGTTGCGATTGTTTCCAATTTACTGAGCAGTGGACTGCTTTTGATGTGGGTGTGACCTTGACATTTGCATTTGGATGGATCTGAACTGATAAATCGAGATTCTGCTACACTACTACTATTGTTAGGAAAGTCTCAAGCTAGTTAGCCAATAATCTGTTTAGAAACTTGGCTATGGTCATACAAGCTGGCATCTTGTAAGTTATCAGTTGACAGAGGTTTGTCACTAAAATATAATTGTGTTGTTTTAGACATGAGCTCAGTGTTGACCCATTTGGGTTGATCTAATTTCCGAATGCTGTTTGCATGCTTAGAATGACTGTCAAAGCTTTGCTGTTTGCATGCTTAGAATGACTGTCAAAGCTTTGCTGTTTGCATGCTTAGAATGACTGTCAAAGCTTTGCTGTTCAACAGCTACATTTGTTCCTTTGGCTGCTCAAATGGGTTTCATTTTGTTAGAAGTCTGACACCAAGCTTTGATAACTTCCAATTTTACTACGCATCTTAGACAAAAGTTTTTATTATCTTTGAATATCTTATTTGAATGGCACCTGCTTGTACTGCACCTGGTCCATCAACTTCCACAGCCTGAGCAGACCTGCCTTGAATCTTGAGCTGACATCAATGTTTCCCCATTTGCATTGTGACTAGAAAGTGTTGCTCCAGAAACGAAGTTGTTCCAAGTTCTACAACTTATCTACAGGAACATAAAAAGTCCAGGATGTGGATGTGCATTTTTCTATGCTGATAATGTCAAGTAACTGACCTTATACAATTTTTTTTGAGCATCAAGCCACTTGCTCTACAATTGTTTTGATAGAGCACATGCAAGCAATCCTATTTCAAACACTGTCAATTATATGCTCTAGTTGCTACCCAAAGTAGTCAGCCCAGCTATTAGTGCCCGATATCTTACATTTTGGCTCCACATGTCTAAGCACCTCAGAACCTAGAAGTTTGCATTCCCTGGGGGCAGAGCTATATGAGTAGGGCTGTTAGAAGATGTCCTCTAAAACTAGCCTTACTGGAGAATTCAGTAGACCACCAGGTCCTTCACCAAGGTGCTTGAGTTTGAACTTTGTTCTATTGTTGTCTTTGATTGTTCTAATGGATCGAGCAAAAGTAAATCTTGCCAATTTGCAACATGTCTATTTGCATGGAATTTTTATCCACAATATGAAGCAAGTCACTGGTGTACACATTCATATTTGCACAGCAAGTCAGTCATTAGCACTGAGTTGGGACTCAACCATATGGAAATCAGATCATGTGTGTGTAATGTAGTCTGAGATGAATTTACTGTTGCTGTAAGCTAATATGATGACATGTGGAATAAGTCTGGCTCTAATTACCATGAATGTGGTCAGGCTG
>Ga0116231_10003145_pt1 | contig 34487 bp, 25 predicted proteins | sample S1TSphgellanicum_2_FD_89695 | JGI IMG/M metagenome (GOLD analysis project Ga0116231, IMG submission 89695) | Host-associated microbial communities from peat moss isolated from Minnesota, USA - S1T2_Fd - Sphagnum magellanicum MG | ecosystem: Host-associated > Plants > Peat moss > Unclassified...
AAATGTGCTACTCTCATCTCCACCCACCTTCCGAACCCCCCATCTATTTATCCACCTACCTGCCCTTCCACCTTCCTACCTACCAACACTTTAAGTAGGTATCTACCAAACCCCACCTACATGGTTACACCTACCTACGTGGTTGCCACTCCAATAGATCCTCAACAATTGACAATGATGAGGAAAGAATAAAATGAAGGTATTGCATGGAGCTTGGTCTTATTCACTCAAACAAATAAATGAGGGGACAATTAAAATATTTGACAGACCTTATATAAAGGTATGGCAAGTTTTGCTTAGAGAATGTTTTCCATGGGGGTATTGTAAACCAAGTGGATAATCAAAGCAATATGAAACTCCAATTCAATTTAGACACATTTAATGTATGTTGTATTCAAGTTCATAAAACAAAATACTCAAGGAATGTGCAATACCCCATTTTGGGTAACCCTAAAATAGTTTGAGCTCCATATCATATCTTCTTAAACTTGAAGAGGTATTGTGTAGCCCTAACAAAACCTACAAGAAACGCAATACCCTCATTGGGCTATGCTATAACACAATGGGCTGAATTATTTTGGTCCAAGCTATTAGAGGGGTATTACTCATGCCTAGAAGGATTCACTAAACATGCAATACCTTTTTTAGGGTGTCCCAAAAATACATTGGGTTCCATAACATATATTTTGACACATGGAAGGGTATTTATGTAACCTTATGAAAACCAACAAGGAACCCAATACCTTCATTAGTTATATTCTATAATTAAACACCACGGGGTCTACGTTATTGGAGAGGTATCGTTCATAGGGTATTCCGTAAACACCATGGGCTAAATTATTTTGGTCGAAATTATCAAAGGGGTATTGCTAATGGCTAGGAATATTCAATGCACATGTAATACCCCTTGTAATATCTTTGAAATCCTTTGGGTTCTATAACATATCTTTTGAAACTTGGAGGGGTATTGCATTACCATACCAAAATGTAGAAGGAAAGCAATACTCGCATCATATTGTGATAATATCCTAAACCATGAAACAAAAAAACATTTTTAAAAATAAAATTATTCCATTTTCAATATATCATGCCATACATATTGATTCAAGTAAATGAAGGTATTGCAAAATTGGTCACATTGATGTTAAAAGGTCATTTGAACAAAGTTATAGAGTTTAAATGTAATACCCATATCGTATTGTGATAATCCATTAACCATGAAACATAAAAATATTTTTTGAAAATTTGATTCCCCACCAATACATCATGAAATTCATGTTTTCTAAATTATTAATTCACCTTTCAATATGATATGACTTGTCATGAAACTTCTATTTCAAATTCTTTGCAAATGGATACCTATCTCTTCTTTATTCAAAAGACTTCTTCTCAAATTCTATGCAAATGGGTTCCCATATATCTTCTTTGTTCAAAAAAAAAAATTCTGAAGTTCTTTGCAAATTTGTGCCCATATCTTTTTTTTTCAAGATCTCCATGAAACTACAAGTTGCAAATCCAACTCATGAACAAATCAAATTTGTTCAAAGCTCCATAAAATCAACTCAAGTTTGAAGCTCCATCAAGAACTCTTTTTTTCCGAACAAATCCATTACCAACACTAAGAGAAATCATGTCGTTTGCAACCAGTCATTGTGCAATTGCATGCAACTAGGTGTTGTTTGCAACTACAAAATTGGTATTATATAATTTTGAGCCATACAATCGTGTGTGCAACTAACATGCAACTAGTAGTGTACAAAATGGACACATGTCATAAAAATCATGACCTAAACTAATGCATACTTACATTAAAATGTTAAATATATCTACCTAGGCTATGTATAATAGTCTTATAACTTTAATACTAAAGTTAAATTCATGTTAACTAATGCTACCCAAGGCAAAACATTGGTAAAACCTAGGCTAAACTCACATTAATCAAGGTTAAATTAGCCATGATTAAACTAACTTTGATTAAATTAACTATGAGATTAAACTAACTTTGGTTAAAATAATTATGATGTTAAACTGACTTTGGCTAAACTAATTATGTGGTTAAATTAACTTTGGCTAAACTAATTAACCATGGGTAAACTAACTTTAGCTAAACTTAATTTGGTTAAATTAACTATAGCTAAACTAGCTTCAAAATTAAATTAATTAGGAAGTTAAATTAAACTAATAATAGTTAAACTAACATGACTAAATTAAGCATGGTTAGATTAATTAGTAATTTAACTATGGTCAGTTGACCCAAAATTAATTTACCATTTTCAATTTAATTTCTTAATTATTTTAGAAAAAACTAGTTTATCCACCATTAATTTAGTCTTGTAATTAGTTTAATCATGGTTAATTTAGCCATGTGGTTAATATAATCAAATTATTTTAACCCAAAAAGATATTATATTATTAATCATTATAATTAATCACATATAATTATTTTAAAATATTATAATTATACGTATAATTATTAAAAATATTACTTAATAATGACTTAAATATTATTATTCAATATCTATTATTATTATTATTATTATAAATAATAATTTCATTTTTATTCTTCAATCATTATTCTTTTAATATTATTATATTGTTATTAATTATGATAATATACCTATGTCTAGTAAGTTACAAATGCTAACTTACAAATTTTTAACCTAGGCTATGCAATAATATTATAATATTATTAAATTTTTACAAATAATAGAATTAGTGTTAATATTTATTATTTTATAATATATTATTATTATTACAAACAGGGTATTGTTTTCTTTCTAGGTTTTGGTATGGTTATGAAATACCTTTTTAGGTTTCTATAGACATGTTATGAAGTCCAAGGGATTCTTAATATATGCCAATAGGGGTATTGCATGTGCATTGAATAATAATCTTGGGCATGAAAAATACCCTTCTAATAACCTCCTCCAAAATAAGGACACCCATGGTGTTTACAAAATACCTTCATAAGGGTATTGTTTTCCTTCTAGGTTTGAACTTTTTTCTGGGGGGTAAAGAAAGGTTTTTTTGTTTGAGTGCATGACTAGAACAACTTTTTTCATAATTTCATCAAGCATACATATAAAAATATGTGAGAACGTATTCTAACTATTAACACAAAATGGTGTATGATGAAAATAAAATGTTTTAGACAAAAAAAAAATTGGATAAAGTGTGTTACAAAAATGTGCAAAAAATGCCCAAGATCAAAAGAACCCCACCCTAAAATGGGGAACATGTGATAATGGTAAATATGTGGTTGCCTAATAAATAAATTGTTAGTTTAACATCCTGAAATCCAAAATAACATCTTAATCAAAATGGGGATAAACTATGGGCTATATGTGTCACTACTAAAAGGGGATGGGATCCCATTGGCCCTTTTGTACCGTGTTGATGTAACCTCTGCATCATGGGCATGCTGACACATAAATATCTTACGATTGGCCAATGCTTCCTCCACAACACCAACCACAAACACTTCCCCAATGGTGCCTCAAACCTTAAAACAAACAACACAATACAATAAGTATTGCACATGAAACCTAAAACCTAAAATTGAAATAAAATGGAATATGACATTGTTAGAACTTACCGGCCATGAATCATTTCTAAATTATGATATTGCATAAGAAGGTTAATCTCCTTATGCCACACCGTCTTAATAGATGCAATTTTCCAATTGTGTTCCATCCAAGTGCCTTTGAGCACCTTTGCATATCCGATTCAAGTCATTCGAATGACAACTATAAGGTCCTCATCGTGTTCCACCTTGCCCTGCACATTAAAATGGATGGATCCCACACCCTATGCAATCATGGCAAGAAGCCGAAACATGTGGCTAAAGGCTAGCTTCACAAGTGTGGGCTTAGGAACTTCAAGTGTGTATTACAAATCATTTTGGAGCCTATCCCATTCTAGGAGTGCGTGCCTCCTAGCTTGAGCAATGGCCTTATGTTCATTGTGATGGAAGCGATCCAAGGGGTTACTCAAGACTCGCACATTCATGGCCATATGATCTTGAACCCTTGGGCCCTCTTCTCAAGTAAATGGGCATCCACGCTTACCTAGTTCCATAACCATATTGTGGCATATTCACAAATGTTGTGTCAAATTGTACTTGGCCGTATAGGATGCATTGTAGCCATCAACCCTATAAGCAAATTTGGGCCCATCTTTTGCCCAATGGACACCTTCTATGGCAACCAAGGGAGGCGCAACCACATCTAAAACAATTTTTTTTAAAAAAATTAAAAAATTTAATAAATAAATAAAATTAAAAAAAAAACATGATGGATCAAGGTTAGCCCATGTACAATGAAGGTATTGCATAAATAGATAAAAGATTTAAACCTAAGGATGAGGGTATTGCGTAGAAGGATAAAGATAAAAACACAAGGTGAAAGTATTGCCCAAAAATATAAATATTCAAAACACAAGACGAGGGTAATACTAGAACCCAATGTTCAAAAATTAATTCTAGATTAAAAAATCACCTACAAAGGCTTGGGGTATTGCTTTCAAACTTTCACCAAAGAAAATGCCCCACCCACCCTTTCACATGGAAAAGGAAGGTGGGGCAAAGGTGGGGTTTAAGGAGTAGCATTAATGAAGGTATTGTAACAAAAAAATTGACAAAAAAAAACCTCACCCATCCTTTCCACTTGAGAAGATGGGTGGGGCAATAAATTATAAAGGAAGTTTAATATATCACTTCCATCAATTTGGGCATGAGGTTCAACATCCTCATTTGTATTTTCTTCCTCCAACATTGGAGTATGAACTACATTTTCTTGTCTTTCTATCATCAAAATAGTTCTCTCCAAATCTATTTCAATTCTATCTACATTTTCAACATATGTTTCTCCAACGTCCCCATTCGCTTGCACTTGCTTTTGAATAATTTCAAGAGTAGCCAATGCAACCACATCTTCAGCATCTACTTGTATTTCCTATCCCACCACCCCTACTTCCAAATCTCCTTCACCTCCGATGCCATCTTCAACTAAAACTTATTGATTTGCTCCACCATTCTTCGATGTTGTTCAAATTTGCATCTAACACAAACACAACAATAAAAAAACAAATTATATACAAAAATTAAAATAAAATGCCAATGTTAACATCATGTTTAGCTAGCACTAGCAACAAGCACTAATGATGGCACCATGCTCGTCATCATTCTTTTGATCTTGCAAACCCACACCACAATGACACGAGCAATGCAATTGCTTGTCATCATTGTGGTTTGGTCACAATGACGAAGAGTTGCCGTGCTTTTCATCATCATTGATTTTGTAAGATCGTCATCATTTTTTTTTCCCTGCAAAAAAAAAAAGACAATGAATAGCTATGTGCACTATTTGTCGTCTTTCTTTCTATGCACCTTTGCAAAACAACACTTCTGTTGCTTGTTGTCATTTTTTCCACCTACAAAACACCTCTTCGCAACAAGAAAAAAGACGATGACAACATCATCTTCTTCATAATAAAACCAAAAAAGAAAAACCACAAGTAACTATGCGTTGTTCATTGTCTTTCTTCCCACACTCTTGCAAGACAACACTAGAAGAGGAGGACGACGACACACAATGTTGTTGTCATCCTTTTCGCAACATGAAAAAAAACAAAGACAACGAACAACCACGCATTGCTCGTTGTCTTTCTTCTTGCACTCTTGCAAGACAACATTATAAGAGGATGACGACGATGATGACACACGGTGCCTTTGTCATCTTTTTTGCAACAAAAAAAGAAGAAGACAATGACGACATTGATGTCATTGTTGTCTTCTTTGGAATAGAAAAAAAACAATGAGTAGCTGTACATTGTTCGTCGTCTTTCTTCCCGCGCTCCTGGAAGATAACAGTAGAAGAGGATGACAACAACACACAATGCTTTCATCGTCATCTTTGTAGAAAAGAAAAAAGGACAACAATGACATTATGTGTCGTTGTCATCTTGTTCATAGTGAAACAAAGGGATGAGAAGACAACGACACCATCATCGTTGGTTTTTCAGTAGCAAAAGACAAATAAGACAAGACAACGACACCAACGTTGTCGTCTTCTTTGTAACAAAAGAAGATAAAAGAAGACAATGACAATGGTGCCATCGTCTTCTTCTATCGTCCTATTTGCAAGGAAAAAAAATAGAGGAAGAAGACAACACCATCGTCATCTTCTTCATAACCAAAATAAAAAGCAAAAATATTTTTTCAAAAAGAGGAGAAGGCAAGAGCTTACCTTTTGCCACCGCGTTGAAGCTCCTAAGCTCCTCTTGCATTGCTGCTAAGCTCCTCTTGCCTTGCTCCTAAGCTCTCTTGCCCTCCTTCTAAGCTCCTCTTGCGATGGCGATGGTAGAGCTCACTTGTCTAGCGATGATGATGGTGAGAAGAGCATTGGTGGGCATTGGAAGTGAACGCAAATGGTGGGGTGGGGAGGGGTCAGCAACATGAGGGAGGGAGGTGGGTTGGTAGGAAGAAGGGTGGTAGGTAGGTTGGATGTAGGTAGGAGCTTCCCAAAAAAAAACTTTGACTCAGGGGTGGGCCAAAAAAAAAAGTGGAATAAAAACTGTCCCCAGGAAAAAAAAAAAAAACTGAGCTAGGCAATAGAAATTGGGTTGAAAATAAAAGAACCAGAAAAAAAAATACCAACCAGGTAAACTGACCCCTGGGGGACAGTTTCATCCCATCCATGAATTCCGAGAACGGGGTTTTTTGGATGGTGCACTCGTGGGTGCTGGGTCACTCAAGCCATATGAAGGAACTTAGCACATGAGTGTTCTACAAAACGGAACTGTCCCCACTTAACATTTTATTTAAGTGAGGAAAAGAAAATTAGTTGTGGAATTAGCATTGCACACATGAACATAGAACATTAATTACATCTTAATGAAAACTTTAACAGAACTAAAAAATGAAACTTTTCAGCAAATTTGTTGTTATTACATCACGAGGGATGAAGTTACCAATGCTAGTAGGTTCCCTAGTTTGCAATGTTGAACCCAAGGAAGTTCAAATCTTATGATATGGACTTGAAATAACACCCCTTTTCATGGAACTAGCTGAAGATTCGGATCATGGAACTAGCCTTTAATTAAAATTAGGATTTAAAAAGTTGTTGAAAATACAAATCTTGAACCCAAGTTCTTTAGGTAAATAAATTTTAAATTTTAAAAAGTTAGTAATGAGGCTAAATTTTATAAAGGTCAATCCACATTTATCATTTAAAATTACGATAATTATCATTGGATGCTATTGCTATTCAGAGACGATGTGTTCAAAGGTCATAGGTTATGGTTTAGGCCTTGTAAGAGTTATTAGGACCTTAATTTAAAATGTTCAAAAATGACAAATGTAATCATCACAAGGTAAGCATCACCTCCTCGTCGCCTTTTCTTTTCCTTTCAAATTTGTCCTCTAATTTCTTTCTTATGATTGTGTCAATAGCCAAGTTGTAGAGTTTTTCAATCACACAAGATGAGAAATGTGATGCTTTATTTACAATTTTCAAGGACAATCAAAAGAATCTCAAGGGACCTCCTGAAAAAATTGAAAGCAAGAAGAAGAAACCAAAAATATGTAGAGCTTTCAAATCATGTTGTGCACAGGCTTTCACTCATTCATTTGGTTGTAGTTTCTCTTCTAGTGCCATAGCTCACTCACACACATGTTGATTTGTATGGGTATTACTGTGAAATCTACATAAAGGGTCTAGCTTGTCAATATGCAAATCTATGATGTGTTGCAACAACAACAATGGAATGCACTGCATGCAAATTAGTAGAATTGTCACTAGCAAGTTTGATGAGCATAGAAAAGGAAAAACTAAACATAAAAAAGGGTACAAAAGAGATAAAAAAAGAGGCAAAAGAACGGAAGAAAGAGGCAAAAATAATAACAATAAAATATTAAAATATATATTCTAAGGCATAGGTTCGTAAATTAGCACCTTATAATCTGGATTGGTAAACTAAGCAGATAATGTTAAAATGTATATAATCACAAGACTTTATTGATGATGTCATACCTTATCATTTTGCTATATTCATTGTTGGTAACTTATAGATAGCATGCCACATCACCAAGACATGTTAACTACTTACCAAAATAATTTTCATATGTGCACAAGGTTTGCAAAAAGATAATTTATCATTGTCCTTACTTGTAAGTGTGAACTAACCATAAGTAATGATCAATTTTAATTAGTTATAAAACTCCATGAACATGCAATCCCTAGTTCCTGTAAAACTCAAGGAATTGTAGTATGTACATTAAATCGAACCCAATTTTCTAACAGGGCCCAAAGGTTCTTGAATTTGAAAGAATGCCAAAATTAGAATCATAAGGTTTAAAAATTTGAAAAACCAAGCTTTTGCCCCACATCCAAATAACCTACCAAAAAAATTGAAGTGTCAAAACCAAAATTGGAAGTTTTCTTAAAAAGGAAGAACCAACCAACACTAGAGGTAACCCTAGCATTAAAAACTCCCTTAACCCTAATGACATATCACTTGCCATGAAAGGAGGTAAACCTTCAGTATCACCTTGGGGAAAGCCCATCAAAGATGGATTTAAAACAGTAGTAAGAAACTGCAAAAAAAGCAGCTTATGACTCAATATGTATGGATACAATCACTACATATACTACTTCAATCCCTGTATTGGATAAAAGAAGATATGGGAGCTTTTGAACCAAAGAGAAACCCTAATTTGAAAGCAACTTCACTTAGGCCCCCAATGGGAATTAACAATAGTCTGGATCAATGGACTAACACCTATACAGCCCACTACAATCGATCTCCATTTCCACTGTAGGTTAGTCTTGTTAAAAGATGCACCAACAAGGATCCAGAAATTGACACAAGGTACAGAGTGTTGAAGCCATACCAGATACAAGATGCTAACTTTGAGTGCTTGGGATCCTAGCACCAGAAGATAATGAAACTCCAGTGCAGAGAAGTGCGTTTCAGGAATTACGTATTTACAATCGCTTTACTACCATCAGTTTCTGTTCTACACATAGAGTGGCAATGTGCAGCCAAATGAATATCTCTCTCTCCACAGTTTCTAGCGTGTATATTGCAATAATAGTCACCTTGACTTTCAAATACCCTTTTCACTTTTGACCCAGCTCCCCAAGTCCAGTGCAACCTGTTCCATGCTTCACAGCAATCCTTCAACACATTCCAAGCCCTGACCAACAATCTTTGGAAGGAATTTCTCACTCTATGCTTTGACTTCCTTCAAAACGGGCTTGTCACCTCAAGCAAGCAAGAGTAAAAAGTAGCCAACAATATAAATTCATCCTTTGCTGCCCATGAACTGTCTTAAGGCATGCTTCTCAGTAGAAGTTCTGCTCAGCATGTGTCAGTACTAACAAATCCCCTTCCTCAAGAGATTGGTTTTCCCCAGTGCTGCTGCCTAGAGTACTCTCAACATGTCTACTGTTCAAATTTCAATGGTGGCTAGCCATTGAGGATATCAAGCTTCCAAACAAACAAAGGACCTGAGCTGTCCTCATCCAATCTTATCACATCCACAGGGCACACAAGTGAGCTATTTTCACCTCCACCTTTTGTCCACTGGATACGAACTTGACAAGAGAACTCAGCTGCATCCACTGGAGGCTGTTCACCAGCACAGACAAGCGAGACATCTCCAGCTAACCGAGTTTGTGAGGGAGCCTCAGGTTCACTGTTCCCTCCAACAGTGGAACTCAACCAGGCAAATTCAGGTTGTCCCACCATCTGCTTGTATGCTGTGTTCACCCATCGTACCCTGTGTCTCAAGTCTGTGATTACAGTTGGCAACAGCAGCTTCTCAAGCTGATCTTGGAAAGCCTCCACTGTTCCCAACATGGGAGATGCAAGCTGATTAACCTTGGTTATACACTCTAGAAATATTGTGGACCCAACAGCTCGAATAGGTTGTGGAGCAATAACTTTGTGTGGTGATAGACCTAATGAGAGGTCCCCTTCATAGACAACACTATCCTTCGGAACCATTGATGTATCAAATGATGCTGTTCTTGAGTCATAAGACTGTCCATGTGATTGTCCTTGCGAAAACTTCCATTCTCCCAAACCTTTGCTGTCAGCAAAACATGGACCAACTTCTTGAAATATGAATTTCTTCAAGAAGCCCCATAAAACTGCTGTACACTTGGGAGCATGGTATGGAGGCTGAAACATCACGACTGCAAGTTGAGTTGGAATCCCCAGTGGATCAATATGTGGACCTGCCGACTGCACCAGGTAAAGCAAATACATTGTCTGTTAGAGTTCACATAGGGAACATCCCTGACAGCTTTCAAGAGGGAACATCACCTAATTTTAATGCCCATTTTCAACCAATTCCAGAATGCTTACAGACAAAGTACCAAGAATCCCATTGTCCTTGGTCATAACAATTTGAGTTATACTCACAAATTATCAGACCATCACCTCAATTGTGAATGGCATTGACTAGCTGCCATTACTCCACACTGATGTGGGACAGCAGACAGTATTCAGGACATGTGTTCATAAAAAACAGCCCAGAAAAGCTTGTGTGGATGTAGATTTTAGATAGCCTGCACACAAATTGTTCAATATCATCTTCTCTCCCAGAATCATTGAGCACTATGTGTGTTTTCCTGAGAACAGCCTTGGACCCAGGCTCGAGTTACGACCTTTCACACATATCCATCTACTATAAATCTGCAAATAAACCCAAATCTATCTGCCACCCATATTGTAAAGAGAAGTTCTTGAGTTCCATCCCAGAATTTGTCCTCATGCTCTCTCTTCAACTCTCAGATGCCACCCCTGTCAAGGAAACTGCCACAGTAACAAACCTAACTTTGAAATTGCCAATAAAGATGCCAGTAGAGACCCCTCAGTGGAGAGGAACTTCAGACCACAACTTAAGTTACAGCATTATTGAGATTGGGGATGATTGGAAGTTCAAGGTTACTCTCTCTTCTGGGACAGACACAGTTCTGGATTCAGAGGTGAATATGACACAGTGCCTACTAGCTGGCTTGTGCACTCAAGATTTAAGAATTTTGTCCATTCTGTTCTGTTTTCTATGTAAGCAGCACTGGCCAAATGGATGACCCACTAAGGCATTCAACATGCGGGGGTGTCATTTGCACAAAGCAATAGAACATATCCTGAAAGCCTTTTTAGCTGCAGGAAATGAGAAAAGAACTGCCAGAGAGCAAAGTGGCAAACCCATGGGGCGATGATGGTGTTTCACTAATGCTAAAAAGGGCTGCCACAGTGGTGAAACCACCTCTGCTTCATTTTCAAATCCTGCAATCACTGTCATACACAATACAAGGAACTCCTACCAAAGTCTTGTCCTCCAACAGACAGCGATACAATTCAAAATGATTCTCCCTGGAAAAACTATGGGAGAAGGATTGAAGCTTTTCTCTCAAGAGCGTAGGGAGAAACAAGAACAACAGACAGAGAAAGAAAACTCCTAGAACACTTGCTCATGAGCAAACCCACCTGCATCTTGCCACTTGTTTTCTCAGTAGCTGCTCTCCGAAATGCTGAATTGGACCACAGAATCCTGTTCTGTTCGTCTGTGAGCATTACAGCATCGGATGATGTTGCATACACTTGGTCCAGGTGATAGGAATCCACAACTGGTACATTGAGACCCTGCCTGTCACCACCTGCCGGGCAGTGGATGGTGGCATGGGTACTGCCTCTTGCCCGCTCCACAAAATCCCTAGTAGCAACAGGCCCGAGGCTGTGGGTATCCTCGGATTTCTGAGAGCTTGTAAGCTCTTTCTTGCCCATTGTTGAATCCCTGCATTCCTCCTCCCGCCACTCTCCTGTACTGAACATTGTCAGATTCGTATCTGCCTCCACTTGGTCAGATGCTGCATTATTGCAGTCAAATCTCAAACCATGCCTGGATGAGTTTTGAAGGGAAGACTTGGACTTGGCTTGCAAAGGACTAGGAAAGGAGGAGTCAGAAGGTGATTCCGGTCCATTTAGTGGAGTGTCTGGCAGCAAAGAAAGGGTTACGAGATTTGTTCTCCTGCTTTCAGCAACATCATCAGCGGAGCAGACCTCGCTCTCACCGCCGTAAGAGGCAGAAGCATAGGGTAGAGGCAGAAAAGTGCCTCTCTGAGGCTCATTAGACTTCATCACTGTGCCATCGGTTTCTCTCGAAGGCACCGATGACAGAGGTTGCATTCTTGGATCAGGCATTGTCACCTGCGCTCTCGGAAGCCCCTTGAACATCTCACCGAAGCCCCCAGAGAAACCAGCAAGACGCTGATTCGACATCCCGCTACCACTCCCCTCGCCACGGCGCCACACAGGTGAGCTTTCAGCCGCCCGGTTCATGAAAGCCGAGTCGTTGTTCTCTGTCGCTGTTTCCCGCAACGGCATCTCCATCATCAGGCCTGCATCTCCCGGGAGCGCGAGCTTCACTAACCTATTCTCCCCGACTCCGTAGATTCCGTTCTCATCGTTCACAAGCGATCTGGTTGCCAAGCTCAAAACCGAGTGTCCGCTGCGATCTGTGCTTTCATTGAACCTTTGCAAGCCACCAGGGCCGAAGACCGGCGCTACACTCTCGCTTAGAATTGGCGTCAGCTCTACTGCGACCTCCTTGGGAGAACCAGGCTCGTTTCTTTTGGACGTCGGCGTTACCGGCGACTTGCTCGTGGTTGCACTAAGACGCTTCTCAGGGGCGGCGACGAAAGCTTTCTTCGTGTTTCTTGTCGATCCTGACGAGGAGTCTGTCTGCCGTTTTCGCGATCTCCTCCCTTTGCTTCCGCTGAGCTTGCTGGAGCCCTTGTCCAAGGAGAGGGAAGAAGAGGTCTGCGGATCTGAAGGGTCTGTGCCCTCGGGTTTCGGTGCGAGCGGCTTCGGTGCAATGGGACGATATCTTGACATAATATGCTGAGTCTTGGACGGGAATGTGGGAGTACCTGCGTACATTGCGATACAGCCGCCTCCTTGATCACCACGACTCATCACCCTCACGTCCCTGCCTTTTTTTCTACCCTCCCCCTTATGATTCTTCCCGTTCTCTTTCGCCTCCTTTCCAACTTCTTGCTTGCTGCTGCCCTTACTGCTCACTCGGAGCTCAAATCCCGGATGATGATACTTCCAAGCATCGGCCAGCTCCAGGTTCTGTTCTCACAACGCATCAACTAGTAGAAACTCCACTAGATCAAGAGCCGACCTACAACAGAAGGAGAAATCGTCAGCGGTCGCAAAACGCATGCGCGACTCACCATCGATGGCTTGTGCATCTGGCTCCGGCTGCTGCTGCATGACCAAGGATTTTTTTTCAAAATATCCAACTTCCTGACAAAACCACACAGAAATCATTCACACACGCCGGCCTCTTCACCGCCGCGGCCGTCGCCTCCTCCCAACTTTTCACAACACGAAGCAAAACCGTCACATCAAGGCATAAATCTCCCTCAAATCTTCCATGAAAATAAAACCACAAACAGGGAAGACAGCAACAAGAGTCTCCACGACAGAGACTGGAACCCCACCACAAAAGAGAAACCAAGCCCAATACACTTAGACTGTCATAATACGACCGATTTTAGCCTCAATGACACTAAAAAATACATCGATCGAAAGCAGAAGAACAGAAGAAATGGATAGCAGACTCCAAAGAGTGCAAAGAGAAGAAAATCTAGCGCAAAACCAGCGAGAAGCGGATCCAGAAAAGCTCTACACAAACAACATAACACCGCAACGCGACATGCACGCCCATACACACACACACACAGACACACACACAAACAACACAACACAAACAGCGCCATCCTCTTACTAGTAAGTTGTAACTAGTGACAGTAAAACGCAACAGTTACCGGAGTAAAAAGTTGAATTTGTTCTACTTCTACTCTGACTAGTAAGTACCAGCTGGTAGATTCTGGTGGCCAGTGGATGTCGTTTACGTGTTAGGTCCAGAGGCTTTCATTCGGAGACAGCCAATGGGAAACCGTTTTAAAATCCAAGCGTGGGTTGTCTAGTCAGCTTGGCTGCCATTGGTCGTACTGTGGGATTTGGCCCCACGCCATCCTATCCGCATGCCAATGGAGGTCGTCAAATGAGGTGCTAAGGATCCATAGCACTTGGGCCCAATGGGAATCGTAAAATGAAGTGCTAAGGATCCACAGCACTTTGGGCCAATGGAGGTCCTTAAGTGAACTGTTGTGGATCCATAGCAAATTTATTGATGACATTTTTAAAGAAATTTGAAAAATAAAAAATTACACCCAATGCTTTAAAAACTTGTAAAAAAAGGGGTATTTATGAGGGTATCCCATAATGAAGCTTGTCAAAAATATATATTAATTTTTTAAAAATTTGTGTAGGATTCATCATCGATGATTTTATCGAAATTGAATTTTGAATAAGTTTTGATTTATTTCATTTAAGAAAAAACTCATTTTGCACAACATTTTTTTATGTTGATATTCACATGCATTTTGTGCACTTTTTTTTTTTAATGTTGGTATTCATTGTGGGCAATTGTTAATGTAATTTAATGAACAAAAATCATCTATTTGAAATAATTCCACATTAACTCACAATATAATCAAATGACACAAATATTTGGTATAACATTCACATGTATTGGATCATTGCCAATCTTGATATGGGAACTTATATCTTTTTCAAGCCAACATGTATTTCCAAACTTGTTTCCAATATCTAGAAAGCCTAAAATTTGTTGCAAACAAAATGAATATTAATACTTGGGTAGTCTTTTAGGTAGGTATTTTGTAGTCTCTTATGCAAGCTTTTGATAGCCCCTATCCTATATAGGCCCTTAGATAAACCTATGCAATCTCTCTTACACTATAAGTCAGTCAGTCTTAGGTAATTTTTTTAATATTCCCTAAACATTTCATAACCTAAAAAATCACTAGCTATCTAACTCTTTAGGTAGGCTTTGTGTTGAATCTCTTAAACATTCTTTTAAGTATCCTATAACCTAAGCAAGTAAGCCCCTAGGTAGACACAAGCAAAACAGAGGAGCCAACAGGTATTACAAATCATCATGGGTTGTTATTATTTCACTCTGGAGCAATCCAATCTCGTCATCCTTAGTTTCAATGATACAAGGGTTCTATTCTTGCATTCTACTGTCTTTGCCAATAACTTAATGATAAGGAAATATGTAATCAAAATGGGAGGTGATGTCATGGATAGCCTAAAATCCAACCAGCTTTACCATCATTTGTACCAGTGTAGCATGTGCCATTGGCTCAAGTGGGATCTGATTGCTCAATTAGTTTTTCCTTTCAAAATCAATTTTTGTAATTTAATTGAATTTTTTTATGAGAAAAAGTATTAAAATCCAAAATCTCTAGCACATTAGGTCTAAAAAATTTAGGTGCTCCATTTTCCACGTCTAGGTTGAACTTGAGCTCGAAAGATAGCCATCCATATATTGATAAGGAATATATGGATTTTTGAGAAGGCAAGAGCCTCAAGTGATTAGTCCCCCCTAAAAGAAAGGATGACTTTACGAATTACTTTAATGCCATTTGAAAGTTCATTGAGAATTTTATTTTTGGATATCTCATGATATATATATTATCAACAAATTTCATATTTTTAGATAGAATTCATCCACTATTCATTTATACAAATCACTTTTCCCAAAGCTTACCCATAGGCATAATAAGTAGGTATCCCAATCAGCTCCAATACTTTAGTATACCCAACATAAGGTTGGCATATGATCATCATTGACCATATATGATCTGGTTCATTTTTCATTCCCATGATAACTAAACCCTTGGGAAGCAAAAATAACTGTGTGCTTTTGTAATTAGAAATAGTTTCATCGTCACCAAGAATCTAAAGAGCTCGCATTACTAAAATCTTTAATATTAACTTTAACACTATGCTTTGACCAAAGTAGTCATCAGGGTTTAGGGTTCACCTATCTTGGTAACAAGTGTATCAAAATTTTGTGCATCCTATGACCAGTGTTTCATGAATTTCGACAAACCTTGTCAGTTTTTTGCCAAAAAATTGGCTAAATTTTGCCAATTTTTTTAATTTTTTGCCAATTTTTTTGATACTGCAGAATTGATGAGGAGGAAAAAAAAAAAAAAAACACCTGATCATGAGGCAAAATCACCTCCTAATTCAAGTAGTGAATATGAATTCAAACCAAAATGCCTAAATAGTTTAAATTGACTAAAACTTGTTGATTCATTACTTGCAAAATATATCAAGTTTTCTGAATTTTTGAAGTTAATCCACCTTGAATCAACAAATATCTTGGTCTTTTATTCTCTTTAAAATGACTAAACACATCATAAAACACACACATTGGAGCTATTAAGTAAGTGATTGATAATTCACCATGCTATTGGATACTACATAACTACCTAATGGAAACAATAAAAAAACAATGAAACCAAGTTTTGTCAAGTTCCCAAATTTTGGGCATCATGACAAGTAATTTCCTTGACTTTAGTCGTTTTTAAAAATAATTTAGTGAAAACATTATACTATGTATGGGCTGTGCAAAATGTATTCCCACCTGTGTTAGTTAGGCCTATTAGTTTTATAATTTTGGACTTGTTTCTTTTGAAATAGCAAAACTTTGTCATTGCCCACTCATTCATTAGCAGCCTAGTTGTTTATTTGGGCCAATAGGGGGTTTGTGCGCCAACTTTGGAGTGGCGGCGAACTGCGCACGAGCAGTGGTGACGGGTCCCACAAAGTCGTGTTCTTGGCCAGTAGTAAGTAGTGGGACAAGACAGCCCATGCAAAGTGGCCTGCTGAGTCAGTTGCCACCGCGGCCATTTTGTCCTATTCCGCATGCGCACCGAATTCTGCCGCCCCGCCGCATGTTGGTAAATCCCAATTTAATTCATTTTTACTGCGGGTACCACCGCACCTGAGTCCCCTACTAATTCGTATCGTAAAAAGTACTGCAATCACTGCATTACAGTTTGGGAGGGTTTTTACTATTTCAGGTTCCAGGTAGCCTAGCCTAGTAGTAATAACTACTTACCAGCTGTAGTAAAATTGTGGGCTGGATTTCTTTTGCAAACCAATAAAGCGAGAGGGGAAAGGAGGGCGAGACTTACTGGGGCTTCTTTTTCCATTGGTTGTCTTATTGAGGGGACAAATGTAGTTTGTTGAGAAGGATAATGCCTGGCTCCCCAAGGGGATTTGAGGGTAGTAGTTTGGAGTTATTTTTGCTTCCCAAGGGTTTAATTATTATCACGGGAATGAAAAAATTATTATTATTATTATTATTTTATTTTATTTTTTAAAATGAACTAGAGAGTGTAAGCCTGAAAGAAAATTAAGGGAGGTCGCTAGGAGCCGGCCTTCCCCAGGGTAAAGCTCACAACAGGTTTTTTTATTCAAATGGTGGCAATGTTTCCATGTGATCAGCAAAAGGGTGCTTCAAATGCTCGATGGAATGAATCTTTGGTAATAGGAGGTGCTTTCAAATACCAAGAAAAAAAATCCCTTGGAGGTGTTTTACCATTTTAATAAGAGCATGTGGGAGGGACCAGTGTTTTGTTGTCAATTTTATGATGTAGCCAAATTCGTGATCATCAACAGAAGCTTTAGCCAGATTTGGCTATAGACCAGTTGTGAAAGTAAAGAAAAATTAAGAACACTTTTCTATTTTGGCTACCAACTGCAACCTATTGTAGAAATCTGGCGAATCGTTTTTTTAAATTCGAAATCTGGAAAATTATGGCCTTTTTTCACCCCCAAAAAAACACTTTTGTATGTGTCAAAATCATATTTTTCTCAGGTCAAAAAAAGTCGAGTTCTGCCAAAAGCCAAAAGACCCCACTCCAGGAGGGACCAAGGAAATGGGGCTAAGAGAAGCCTGAGACACTGTTCCTTTTGTGGGGCTAGTTGGGGATTTTTTTTCAAATGAAAAAATAAATTGGGACTTTGTTGGGGGTTCTAATCACCAAATTTAAAAGAAAAACACCAAGAAACAGAAATAAAAAGGTTCCAACATTTTAGAAAGATAATTTTTAAAAATTCACTTTCATTTTTTACAGCCAATTTTGGCTGAATCATTTTATGGATGATCAATTACCAAGGCAAGTGTGTCACAAAATTGAACCCAAAAAAAAAAACACACACACACACACACACACACACAAGAGGTGATATTTGGATGATTTTACAACATTAAACAATTATAAAATGAAATAAAGCAAGTTAGACACATCAATGAATGAAGGGAAGGGGAGCTACATGAGGAATATGAAGGGCCTAGCCAAAGTGGATAATCACCTGGAAGACGAAGACATTTGCAAATCTCTTTTGGTCATCTAGCATGTATGTAATGAACCCAAGAAGTAGCCCAATCCATTTCTCCCCCTTCACACCCTCGCCCCACAATTTTGTGCATCCCAACATATAATAGAATCCATATGAAGTAGGCTGTCTACCTTTCCTTTCACCAAAAGTATGTCACACCCACTTCCATGCCCACCATCACATTCTCCACCACTACAATGGCCAATAAGTTCAATTGTCCATACGAGGTATAATACTAGAATAGGTGACATCTCAACTGCCCCGTAGTGACCTATATCCACAAGGTGGCCATGATGCACGACTACCAATCACTTCAATTTCAACACAAGATTGTGGTATTATTTGCCAAGTTGTGTTTGAAGTCCATGTTTTCAAGAATTCGTTGTGGCCACAAAATTGCAGCCACATGTGATTGTTTCAAAACAATTATAATTTGCTTAGACATGGCACTAGAGTTTAGAGGAAAGGGAAAGTTGAAAAGTGTGTCATGTATGAGATTAGGATTTAAGATTCCAAAGCGAGTCAATTTAGCTCCAATTAACACATTTCATTGTTTAAATTTGAGGTTAGTTCATAGGCTTGGGGATCAAATTCATCACACTCACATAGCATTGAATGTGTATCCAATGTAACTCTAAACGACTATGTAAACTAAACTATCATTGTTCATGGTTTAGTATCCATCTTTTACAATTTGTACATGCTAACCTTTGGTATTATTTAGAATCCCAAAATGGCCACTAGCAACATTTATGTTGTGAAAGATTCGATTAGGACTTGTTTCCAAATTTTGCAAAGCTCAAGATGTGGTTGATTATATTTTTTGTGACTACACTATTTCAATATAGCTTCAAATTCAAATTTCACAAGTTAGGAAACTTTCAAACGTGTTCCAGGCTAAACAATGCATTGTTTCAAGGAAGTTTTCTCAATGTCAACTATTGAAATTTTATTGATTTTGGTTGCCTTCAAATCCATGTGAAATGTTCAATGTGCAGTTAGATTTTACCCATGGGCCTATAGGACTTTTTCAAATATCTGATTTATCAAAACCAAAACATTAATGAACAAGAAATAGTTAAGCTCCGACAATAGGTGCCCTACAAATGGTCATTTACCAAATGCAAATTTTGTATAAAGATACATTGTTGGTCCAAAATTATGTTTCAATGAAGATTTTAAAATGTAAGTTGCATCAACAAATTTTGCATGTGATCACCTACAAACCACAACTAAAATAGCATCCAAGGTTCTTCCACACTACAAATGATTTGTTTGTAGTTTATTTGAATCATTGTGAAACCCAACAAAGGATTCAAAAGGTCTTAGGTTGCTTGCAAATTTTCTCCCAACAATCCAATTGTAATTGCTTGGTTTTTGGAAAGAACATTTGCAAAGCCTAGTAATTAATTATACAAAGGACATGATTATTTAGTTGGTGTTACATAATCGAATAAATTAATTTCATATAAGAAATGTCTAATCACATGTTTCACAAAATAAATGAAATAATGTGAAATTTGGGTGTTGCTATAATAATACAAACATAAAATGTGAATTTATTTTCCATTTGTAGTGTTAGAATATGAATAATAGCAAAAGAAGATTTTGCAACTATGTTTTTATGTATTCAAGTTAGTGGCATATATGAGTTTGCAAATAGTATGGTATCATAAATTTTCACTCTCAATAAACAAGAACACAAGAAATATATGGTAATGGAAGGGTTATTTATTAAAGTATCATTACAAACCATTTTCAAACAAGATGCTAGCAATTATTTTGAGTAAGCAACAATAAAAAAAAGATTTTAAGAGAAGATACTTTACAATTGTATCAATTTATAAATTGCAAAGAATAAATTTTGCCAAACACCTTGGAATATCATATAGAAATAAAAAATTAATTTGAATTGCAATAAGTGCATCTATATTAAAAAAGACAAAATTACAACAAGGATGTCATTGTAATCCATTGACCTATCCAACAATGACCTTATACACTTCTTCACTTTAGATAGGATTTTTCAACACACTTGATGGGTGCTTGAAATTTCCTCTCTCATATGGGGTACTTTAATAGTGTTACTCCAATTGATAAAATTCCAATCCCCTAAATTGTGCTCAACCAATTTGATTGGCCAATTTACAACAATTGTTTTTTGCAACTTAACACATTCCCATGGTACAATTTGTTCTTTGCTTTCCATTCGGCCTATCTTATGTATGTGTAAGGAATAGAACCAAAAGGAGCCTAAAAAAATAAAATAGAAGTGATATTGGGAACAATAGAAAGAAAAACATGGGAACAATTTAAGGAAGGTATTGTAAACATTATGGGAACAAAATGGGGCTTATCCATATCTCTTTAAAAGAATGGAACTAGGGACCAAGAAGAAAGAAAAAGATGAAAAAAAACCATAGTGAGAGTGGGAACAACATAAGAAACAAAGTGGGAACACATACCTAGTGTGAACAAGATTAGGAATATATTGTAAAACATTCTGAGAACATGAGGAAACACATTGAGAACAAGTTCCCTTTAGTTCCCCTCATCTCAAAAGAATTTGTCAACTAGGGTACCAAGTACTCTCTCTCTCCTCTTCCCTCTTTTGGAAAGAAAAATTCTCCATAGGACACCCGGCCATTCCTATTGGCCGCCAGGGTCCCACTTGCAAAGAAAGGAAAAGAAAAGCGCTAGGTCAAAAAAGCACTACCTAGTATCTATCTACCTACCTACCTAACTACCTACCTACCTACCTCCCTAGGAATGGTGGAGCCATTTTCTTCCAGTGCTAGGAACCGTTAGATTGTAGATTTTAGCAACCTACAAATCATTTTGAGATCCAACGGTAGATTTGGCCGTAGCGTGGAACATGGACGATTGTGGAACATGCAACGTGCTGCGTTAAAAGGGGCACTTTCCTTGCACTGTTGGTTTGACGCTATTGGCTTGCATGCTTTGTAGATAACAGTCCCATGTGAACTCAATTGCGACCGGCGGCACAAAAACGGCCATCTACGTCTGAAAAAGGGCCACCTTTTTTTTCGTTCTGACCGGCCAGTCCCAGATCCCACCAATCGATGCTCTCCACGCCGCAGCACCAGTCCGGTCTCGGGCCTTGAGTTTCGTTGCTCATCATCAATGCAAAACCCCTTTTCAAGGGTGAAATAGCTAGTCCATTTCATCTAGGTATGAATTGGGGTTAAATAGATGTCCTATAATTCAGTGTTTTTTCTTTTTTTTTCCCCAACAAATTCTGTCTTTTTCCTACCCAAATAATTGGAGTTTTTTTGGAATTTTTTTTCTACTCTAAGATCAGCTAGTTTTTCTAACTTTTTGGAAATTTTCACCAAATTTTTATATCACATAATTTGATAATACCCTCATCGTATTATTCATAATTCAATTATTTCTTAATGCTGATTAGTTATTAGTTAGCTACTCAATTATTTACTTACTTAATCACTTGATTACTTATTGTTTACTTACTTAATCAATCATCCAAACTATTGAATTACATCCCACCAAAATAGAATCACATTCCAATTTGCCCTCTAAATAGGTTTTGAATTTTGACCCAATAATGATGAAATATGCCAAAAACATTCTAAACGTCCAAATAGTTTGTGTTTTTTCTTGGGGGGTTGAATGTCAACACTAATTCATGTTAATAATTTCTTTCTTATGATTTTTTTAATCGTTGGTTAGGTTATTATTGATGACCTTGTTTTCTTGTATTTATAATTTGCATAATAATTATTCATGTAAAATATATTGTTCTATTACCAAGAGAACTTGCATTTCTCATGGTGCTACCCTAAATTGTATAGATTGAAAGCCATTTATTGGGTTTTCCATTTCAAAATCATCTATTTCATTCATATATTATTTTCTCCCAATTACTTATTTTGGCATATTTATGATTTCTTTTCAAATTTAAAACCAAAGGTCTTAACACTTTTATAATCATACATCACATTTCTATGTAGTCAAGATTCCAATAAAGTCAATTCCACATCCAGGCAAAAAACATTCATGGATTCAACTTATTGTAAATTATCCATTATAGGGGCAAAATCAATAAAAGGAAAAAAAATAAAAATCAATGGTTAATGTTTATGTGTCAATTTTTGAATCCTTGGATTATTTAAAGGTTTTACTTATCGTTGCCCCATTTGTTTCTTGGAATGAAAATTGTACACAAGTATTGAATGTATTACTAGAAAAGTGTGCTTCTCTAGCTCTTTGCAAGGGCTTTTGTAAAGCTTGTGTGTTTGTTTTGAAAGAAGGAAACAAAAAAAATCACAAAAACAACAAGAAGAGATGAAGATAAAGGTGTTATGAAAAAGTTTCAATGTGAGGAAAGGACATTGCAAAGGTGCAAAGAAAGAGGTTTGCAAAAGGGAGATCCAAAAAACTTTGTGAAAGAATGGGTGAATGATGCAAAAATAAAAAAAGATAAGTGCACAAAACTCTTTGCAAACAAGAAGAGCATGCTTGTGGTAGAAGGGGGCACCCATTTTAACAAGCCTATAAAAAGGTCTAGTTCTAAAGTTGTCATCAAAACATTTGAGTTTTTTTTCAACCTTCACAAGTGATAATTTAAAGGTTCTTCACACCTTAGAAAATGATGATGTCAATAGGTGTGTTTGGGAAACACAAGGGAAAACAAAAATGTTTTTTTTATGACTATCACACCCATTACATAACCATTTGTGACATGTCCCTGGGCTTTTTCAAATGGTGTCAAGGGTAAATACCTTGCAAATTCCTAAAGTTGTGGTGGAATGCCTCCCAAGCATGTTCATTAGCTCCCACACATCCTTCTACCTTTATGAAATGGGAATAGGATAAAAGTGTTGATGCAAATTCACAAATAAGTTAAACTTACACAACCCAAACAACAAGGGTGTTCAAGCACAACATGGAACTAAATGACGTTAGGACTTAATCATAGGCAACCCAAACTCACATGACTCACATAACCCAAACCTTTGAGGGGACACACCACTCTCCTCCCTATAGTATAATATGTGATTAGTGATGGGAATTATATCATAATGATCAATATTCTTGGGATTCCTAAATGGAAATCTGAAAATTTGTCAAGTTATGAATCCCATTAAAATCCCATTTGGATCCATAGTTCTTACATATTAGCTTTGATTGACAATATTTTAGACAAAACATTATAACCTTTGATGAGATTTTTTAATGCCATATTGCATTCTCCATTTGGAAATAACTTGACCCACTCTTGGGTTTTAATGGTTAGGAGTCAAGTTGCCAATTTGACTTCCAATTGTTATTTTAGCCATGATTTTTAATTCATGGCTCCAAATGAAGAATGTGATCTTAATTTTGATATTTAAATTTCAAGACTTTTCAATGGTATATTGGAGGTTTGATTTGAACCATGTTTATTATTTACACTTTTGTTTCAAAGATTTCAAATTCTCATGGGAGTACAACTCCCAAAGTGATTTCACTTGGGAATGTTTATGACTCACTTCCTTACATTCTCCCACTTGTGGGAGTGTTTGAATATCAAGACACTCTCCCAACCCACATCTTTTCTCATGCTCCAACTTTTGTTGTGAATTCAAAATTAATGTCGTGACAAATTTGGGAGGCCTTTTTGTTATCATTGTGGTCCTTTCCCATCTTGTGTGGCAATTTTTGTCAATTTGTTCCAACCTTTTCTATTACATGGTAAACACAATCCTTTAATCACATGTGATGTGAATCACACTAAGTGTTAGAACTTCACACAATTTATACCCCAAAACTTAAACTTTTAACTAAATTAAAGTTATAGAGTTATGACACTCATGGATGCCATCACCAACATCATCAACAACATCATAATGGATGGAGTTTAGCCATGAACATCCACCTTTCATCCTCTGTACATTCATAATGTAATTAAAAACTTGGCCCAAAAAAATTCCTTGAAATATTTTGAAATGTCTTGAATTAGTATGAGATATTTTTAAATATTTAAAGATTTTTTGAAACATCTTGAATTAATGGAAAAAAAATTGAAAAAATTTGAAAAATTTTTAAAACCTTTTTCCTTGAACTATACCCCCAATAGTGCATAAATGGAAATAATTCTTTTCATGTTACCTTTAGTCTATTCAACATTAATTTTGGGTACAATTTTGCATCATAGTAATGTTTTGGTATTTTACATGTTTTCATAATTTTTTTGTTTCAACATACATTTTGCACATAAATTTCATGATTTTGTCCTTGGTGTTTGTGTTTCAAGTTTGGACTTAGAACCAGGTTTGCCTTTTCGTCATGCTTTGTTCATGTCCTTCAAATCCCTTGTGTCTTGGTTGTTTTCATGCCAATGATAATGACAACTTGTTTCTAAAACCAAAATTGTAACATTGTGTTATTGAAACAAATACATTAATTGAGTTGTAACACCCTAGATCCACCTCTTAATGCCATTGCAGTAGGTCATATTTTGTCACACCTCCTTACTACCCTTTTCACTCTCTAACATTTAAATCGATTAAGTAATGAATGGCATAAAGTTGTGAGTGAAAGTGTGGAATGACATGTGCCGAAGATTATCAAGTGGGTCAAATCACAAGCATCAAATGAGACAACAATGACAAAGGACTCATGGATAACAAGTTTTTACTTGGTCCTTTTCACCTTTTCATAGAATGGAATTTTTTAATGAAATATTTCACAACATGTTGCTAAAAATATTTATAATTCATTTTTTTAACACTTATATCAATCATTTAACACAACATCCCATGAATAAAAGTGGCACCACATAAATATATGTAACAAAATTAATAGTTTTGGTGGTTAGTCAACATCATTTTTGGTTCATTTAACTATGATTGCACCTGAGTGTAACAAGTTTGATTAATCGTAAAGAAATTAATTGACTAAGGCTTAAGAGGAATTCTTTTCACTTGAGTATCTTTTGCTTGAAGTTGAATGTTTAAAACATTATTTGTAAATGTGGGACCACATAGAATCCAATGATGAAAAAAATTCACAATCTCCATGATAAACTTTGCAATAAAAACTTTTTGAAATGTGACAATTATGGACTTTGCCTTGGGTGGTGTTCTCTTGTGGTAATTGTAATTTTCTATATGCTTTATTGTGTAACTACATAAAGGTTATGCAACTTCTAGCTTGGCGGTGATGGTCTTCTTAAATAGTGATTCAAACATTGTCATGGTTCTAACACCTTTGTCTAGGTGGTTGAATGATAATTACATAATTGTAATAAAAAATTTCCAAAGCTTGTAAGAGGTTTATTTTGGTCTTGATGGATATTTCAAGTCATAATTCAAGCTTTGTAGATGCTCTAAGAATTATGTCTTAATGTTTTTAGTCCTTTTCAAGTGGGCATGAAATTGTTCCAAAGCTTCTAGGACCTTTTAATTTGGTCACATTCATTATTTCAAACCCTCATTCAAACTATGTAGAGGCTTTAAAAGCTCTACCTTGGCCTTGGTGTTTCTTCAAGTTGCAATTAACTTTGCAAACATTCTATTTTAAGTTTGATGATTCTCTCAAGTTGTAAGTCATTCCTATATTCCCCTTTGGAGGTTTATCTTGGCCTAGCAGCTCTCTTGAGTTGTAATGCACCATTTAAAATATATTGATTGGTCTACCTTAACCTTAGGTCATTTCCCAAGTTGGAATTATGTCAAGCTAAGACCCTCTAGGAGGTTTGTCTTGGCCTTGGTGCCTCTTTCATGTATTGTTTTGATGTTTTACACACATGCTAAAAGGTTTGTTTTAACTCCTCTAAGATGTCTTGATGTTCTATAGGCCTTCTAGGAATTATATATAGCCCATGGTGTCTCAAGTTGTTGTGATGTTATGTAAACCTTTTAAGATGTCTATCTTGGCCTTAATGGCTTTGATAAGTTGGAATTATGTTTTGTGGACCCTTTAGGGAGTTTGTCTTAGCTTTGGTGGTGCACTCAAGTGGTAATTCAACTTTATAGACCTTCTCACAACTTTGTCTTGATCTTGGTGGTTTTTTGAAGTTGTAATTCAACCTTTAAGGCCCTATAAGAGTTTTGCCTTTAACCAATGGTTTTCCAAATGGTAAGACAAACATTTATAACATGTGTGTTGGTTTCAATGGTATTCCCAAAAGGTAATTTAGCCTTTGTTATGCTCATAATAGTTGTGTTTTAGTTTTGATGTTATTGTTTTGAATGGCAATTTAACTTCTATAGACCCTTTAAGGCTTCTACGACGGTGATGGTGATGTTGGCAATCTTTTAAATTTGTCATTTGAGGTTTGAATGTGAATGTTTCCCATCAGGCATGTGTTATTTGAAGGAATGTATATTAGAAAGTGTAACGTAAGTCATTGCACATTCCACTCATTTTTGGTTAGAATGTGATAAAACCATTAAAGTGGTTTAAGACATATGCATAATGGTTTTGACAATGGTTTAGGTCATGTGGCAATAATTCCACACATTTGACAGCCCCCAAATAATGGTTGTTTGGTGGTTTAATTTATTATGTGAATTGATGCATGGTTGATACATGTATTACAATTTAGTGGTGTGCTACAATGTCCTTAGCCTAGGTTAGGTAACCTAGACCTAGGTAACATAGACTAAGTACCCTAAGCACCATAGACTAAGCAACCTAGTAGGCTTGCATGGTTAAAAATTTTGCAAGTGCGAAGGCCATTGAAGGTCCAAATCCTTAACCATTGCACCATAATTTTTATATATAATAATTATCATTATATTATCATAAACATTTCTTTTTTAACAACCCAGATGCCCTCCCTAAGTTAACTAACCTAGGTTAATCAAGACCTAACCTAAGCTAATCTACACTAACATATGTTATCCTAGACCTAATTTAGGCTATCTTAGGCATGTACATACATGCCTACCTAGGTGAACCTAACTAGGCCTAGGTTGTCATGGATGACATTGTTAACATCATGTCCAACATTATCAACATGTCATGTACAACATCATCACCAACATCATGTCTAACATCGTCATCATCAACATCATCATAGAGATGAAAATCATGCATGAGGAACCCTTTCATCATTTCATCCACTATGCATTCATAATGTAATTAAAAATGTGGCCAAGAAAGTTCTTGAGATATTTTGAGATATTTTAAATACTTTGAAATCTTTTGAAATATTTTTCCTTGAGTTGAATCCTCAACAATGTATAAATAAATGTACTTTTTGTCATTACCTTTAATACATTCAAGACTAGTCTAAAGTATGATCTTGCATAATAACACTATCATTTTCATGCTTCCATTTCCATGCACTTTATTATAATAAAATCTTATTGAACTTACATTTTTCACATTTCATGTTATTAGCTTTGATTTTTATGTTTCATGTTTCGACTTACATTTAAGTTTTTTTTTGTCATAATATGTTCATGTCCTTTGGAAGTACTTTTGTCTTGGTTATTTTCATGCATGTGACAATTTAAACAAATCCCCATTGGGCTTACTTCTATTAATATATATATATTTTGTTATCATTTTTTTTGCAAACAATATCTATGTTAAGACATGATTGCATCTATGGGAAAAATTCTTATTGTTCATACACATATATGCACTAAGAAAATCAAATGCTTCATGAATCAATCACTCATTGTTAAAGAAATCAAGCCTTGACATCCTTTGGGTGTGTATGCACAATGCAATCTTGAACAAATGAACCACAAATCAGCTTCCCTACCAAATTTGATGGAACACATTCAAAGTTTTGGGGTTTTGTCAACTAAATGCACCTAGTCATCCAAATTCATCCTCATCGTTATTTAAACAACCTAGCCCAAGCTGTGCTCATTGACATTATGTTATCGAACATAACCTTTGCTTGGTTGACATTTTGGTTAAAATATTAGTCTTCATTTTTGAATGATTTTAAACATTTATCAAAAAGTGTGGTACGACTTTTGGAGATTTGAATAAAGAATGCATGTTAACAAACAAGTTACAATCCCTTCACCAAGGATCATGCTTAGTTGTTATGTACACATTTAAATTTAAACAATTGGCATGTGATATTTGATCGATGAAGCTACATTCTTAAGCTAGTTTGAGTTTGGCTTACATAGTGACATGAAGGATTTGTTGCTTACTATGCTAGGTCCTACAACTTTAAATCAAGTTATTGTGCAAGTGATTTAATGCAATAACTATTTTTTTTAATCTTTCCAAGTATAAAATGGGAACTTTTTCCAATGTAAAAAAAACTACACACCTCCCATGTCATTGAACCAACCACTAATAGCTTCACCAAAGGATGATCCCATGCAAACTAATGAGACACAATTCAAGCCCTTCATGGAGCAAAAGAAACAATGGTGATGTGGAAACTATCTTTGTTTATATTATGGAGAATGAAGTCATGTTACTTGTGAATGTTAAAAAAAATAGGGTCAACATATAACATGGGCCACTTCTGTTACCAACTCATAGCTTCAAGACTTGGGAAAGGAGGATGTCTAATCTTAATAAGGATCATGAGGTTGAAATGAACAATGAAAATGGTCATGATTTATTTTTGAATCCATCACCATGTTTCAACTTATTACTAGTGATTATCAAATCTAATAAGCTTGTGGCAATGGCCCAAACATTTCTTGATTTTAAGGCATCTATATGTTTCATTGACAAGGGATTAGTGCAACAAGATAAATTGGTTTTGGTGAAAAAGGAAATATTAGTACTAGTCAATGTCATTGATGGTTGGAGTCTCTTTTCAAGTCTTTCAACACATGAAATCAAAACATTTGAAGTTATTGTTGGGTTTCACATTAGCAAATTTATCTTTGATGTAATTTCATCCTTGAAAAGACCTATCATCATTAGGTTATCTTGGTTTGCTTTGCATAATCCAAAAGTTGATTAACATACAAAAAGTTTTCATTTTGAAGCTCTAAAGCACAAAACATTGAAACATGAAACCTTAAACACAAGCATGTGTGGCAAAAACCATAATCATTTGCAAAAGTATGATTGGGTGGTCCCACTAAGAACCACTTCAAAGAAATGATTAAGGAACCAAAATTAGTCAAATATTATTCATGAGCCCTTTTCATTAAACTTTTTCACAACTAGAAATTGTGTTTTTCTCATGTTAATCCATTGCATGCCAAAGTATATGGCCTTAAGGTTTCATTGGCATTCTAAAAATCTGGGAATTGCTATAATTGTATTTCTTGTTAACATGGCCCCTTCAGGAATCACACCTCTAAACTTTGGAAATTTATAACAAAATTATACCTATTCAACTAATTATTTATGAGAAAACCAAATAGAATACCATGTAAAATGCTTTAAATATATATTTAAAACCCCCCAAAACCTTGTTTGAAAAGTGTTTTTAACCAAAAAAAATTGAAGGAAGGTAATCGCCATGCCAATCCTAAAACTTTTTGAAAAAGTAATGGATAGGAACATAAAAAATAAATTGTATCAATAAAGTTTCAAAATCCATACAACCTAATATTGTATGTAACCAAAAAAAATCTATTGAAAATTTTTCTTTAAATGTTTTTTTAAAAATTCAAAGTTTGATGGGTCTAAAAATGAAGGTGTGACATTCATAGTGGTATCACCCAATCATACTTTCACCCATGTAACATGTTATGCATTAAAAAATGAACATGAAAATTAACACATGAAAAATCTCAAACATGAATAAGACCTTGGTGGTGCATAAGGATCCAAGTACTCCAAACCATCATTTATGGAATTAAAGATTTCATGTACACTACAAAGAAAGGAGATATGTTCTTGATCTATGTTCTTCCTACACCAAATGTTGAGTCGCAACAACATGAATCCCATTTCAATACAAAGATTACAAATATATGTTGAAAAAGAAGAATGTTGACACCTTACTAAAGCATTGATTACATGATTGCATGATTAATTCTAAAGAAAGTGTGCAACCCCAATTTGAGCCCATTTACAACTTATCACAAGATGAAATTGCGATGCTTTGAGAATAGATTAATGAAAATTTTGAAAAGAGGTTCATTCAACATTCCAAATCCCTAGCTAATTCCTTGATCCTTTTTCTCAAGAAAAATGATGGTTCATTGTGAATTTGTGTTGATTGTCATGGCTTAAATTATTATCACCAAGAATTAATATCCTTTACATTTGATATCAAGACTATTGGATAAGTTAAGTCATGCAAAAATGTACACTAAGATTGATTTACGTGGAAAATATCATTTGGTGTGCATCAATGAAGGTGATGAATGGAATACATCATTCCAAACACATTATGGTCATTTCAACTATGTTGTCATGCCATTCGACCTTATAAATGCACCTATCATCTTTCCACGTTCCATGAATGAATTTTTTGTGAATACTTGGATGATTTCATTGGTTGTTACATTGATGACATTTTCATTTTCTCCAAGAACATGAAGGAATGTGAATGATATGTATGATATGTTTTGGACAAGTTTAAGAAAGTTGAATTTTATGCCAAGTTGAAAAAATGCAAATTCCTTAGGTACAATTTTAAATATGGCATTTGCATCTAAATCTTGTAAGGTGCAAACCATTATGGATTGAGCTACCATAACTTTTATTCATGACGTTCAATGTTTTCTTGGATTTGTTTATTTTTATTGGCATTTCATTACACATTATTTGATGATAGTGACCCCTTTTACTTGTCTAACTCTAAAGAATCAACCTTTCACATGAGGAGTTGAAATTGAAATTATCTTCTAATATTTGAAAGCATCCTTTATGATAGTTCAACCACTTTTGATTCATGTAGACCCTTCTAGACTATTTATCTTATAAATGGATGAGCCTAGAATTGGAACTTGGGATGGAAAAATGTATTTTCCCTTATACACCTGCAAGTAAAACCCAAGAATTTAACTACAAAATAAATGTACCAATAAACTTCGAAGTAAACATGGGGATGAATGTAAACATTCATCCTCACTATGGATGAATGATTTATTTTATCATTAAATTATTATGGATTAAAAAATTCCATGTAATTAACTAAAACTTCATGACACACAATCTAATTATATATGATATAACATTTGTTGAATAATATAATGTAAATTCAACTAATGTATTTCATGGTTATGGTTCTAAATGCCATTATTTAAAAAATACTTAAGATATATTACCATTATTAAGTTCACATCCACCCCATGGCCATTTTTATAAAAAAATTATATATATATATATAAATTGACCTCGTGTTGTTAACAACATTGGGTTTTTTCTTCCCCCTTTTCTGAAGGTGCCAAAACTTCTTTCGAACCTATTTATAGTTGTCATTGGCAAGAATGGGGTTTTTTTAATATTTTTTTATTTTCAAGGCGCCTTGGTTTTCCATGAAGTAAGTATGTAATGTTGTTAACAACAATTGGGTTGGGGGGAGGGGGACACTCATTCCATGAAAATATTTTTAAAAAAATTTAACATTGTTCATGAAAATTATTTCTTAAACAATAATTTTTAAATCATTTTGGTCCCATCATCATATTTTCCCCTATTATCACAAATTGACATTCAAGTTTGAGATATTGATATTTGAACAACAAATGAAGATGGACATAAATAATTTTGAATTTATTTATCTTCCAATCATGGATGAATTTCATCAAGTGAATTATTTATTTAATCCAAATCATAAATGAAATTCATGCATGCAAAAATGACATTCATCCATATGAAATCATTTATCTACATGGAAATATTCATCCATGTAAGTGGATTAAAATCACATTAACCTTTAAGTTCCAAGCTCCAAGCTCAAGCTCCATGTTCATGCACAAGCCATTTTCATGTATTATTTCATATTTTGCACCTTAAGAAGGAAATGCAACCTACAACCAACAATGTGATGCATTCTCGAGCCTAAAAACTTTTGATTTCAAGCATTTATGATAACTCTTGATGACAAAGCCTTTCTTTGTTAAATTCGTGAAAAATTGGAAAATATCTTTTTGTTATTGGCCAATTGAGGAATTGAAATCAAATTTGGATTTTTTCAAATGATCATGATAAGTTTGAATTCCAAGAAGGTTTGTTATATTATTATGAGTTTTTGTATATACCTAATGGTCCAATTCAACTCCAAGTTCTCTAAGACATGCATGACACATTGGTTACATACCAAAAGATTCAACAAGACCATGGAGTTAATATTTGAAAATCAATAATGGCCATAATTTTGGAAGTATGTGAAGGAGTTTGTTGAGTCATTTAATGATTGTGTGTGAACAAAAAATCCTTATCATGACCCACATGGGTTTTTTTAACCACTACCAATCCTTGCATCTTGCATTCTTTAATCTCCATGGACTCTATCATAGATCCTTTCATTTTCTAGTTTATAAAACTTTGTTTTGGTGGCGGTGGATTATTTGTTCAAGATGATTCATTTGTTTCTTTGTAACAAAATAATAACTAGCAAAATAAATTAAAGTTGTCTTTTGATCATGTTTTTTAGTATCATGGCCTCTTTAAAGTTATCATTTTAAATTGTCATGAGAAATTGTGTCCATAGTGATTATACTTGCATACAATTAGATGTTATAAAAAACTTTCTAACAATCCTATGTCCATAGAAAACTTTATGTTTTTCTTATGATCTTAGTAATTGGAGCCATAATCACTGTACAATTCTTGATAAAACATCTATAAAATTGCGCCATGCCATTGAATATTTGAATTTGTGGTGAATTTTGTGGTACATGCATGTTCACTATTGCATGTATTTTCTTTGCACAAATTAAGTAACTTACCCTCTTTTGAAACATTAAATCCAAGAATCACTCTAAAAAATACCATGAAGATGCATTCTTTTGGGTTTAAATTAATGTTGTATTCCTTGCACTTTTGAAAGCATAATATGAGCTTTTACAAATGAGTTTCCATGTCACTATAACTATGAAATCATCCAAAAATATCTTCATGAAATTGTCCAAATATTCTCTAAATGATTTTGTAACAACTTTTTGAAATGCTGCAAGTTCATTTTTACCTCCAAAAGGCATCATAACTCCCTAATTTGTGACAAATATTGTCTTGAATCTTTCTTTTGGAGCTATGGATATATGATGATGCCCATAATATCCATCCAAAAATGAATAGGCCTCATATCCTACCATTGTATTTAGTACCTCATCTATGAATGGTAATGGTAATGGATCCTTCTTTGTTGTTGCATTCAACTTTCTAAAATCCACATAGATTCTAAACTTCCATTATTCTTTAATACTACCACAATTAGTGACAACCATGTAGCCTCCTCTTAGGGGGGGAGGGGCGTGGGGGGGGTGACATTAGTAAAAAAGGTAAAAAATATGCGAGCAAAAAATAGGGTGCAATATATTAGTTATTAAGTATAGTTATTAAGTTAATTAGTTAAAAGTAAGGTACATTTTATTCAAATAATCAATTGAATTATAATAGAAGGTATGTAATAATTTGAAATAATGGATTATGATTAATGTAGGGTGGTTTTAATAATATGTATATATATATTAAAAAATTAGATAATAATAAGGTGATAAAAATGGGTTGGACAATTATTTAATACCCCCCTTAAAAATGTTTAGTGCATGGCTTTGAGATGGAATTTTTTACTCTATTTATTCAATATAATTCACATATTCGTGTATAAAAACAATGAAATAACTCCAATCACTAGTAGAAATCAGCCAAAATGTAACCATTCAATTTACGATTACATGTGACTTATAGTCGTTTGTGACTAGATTTGAGAATATTTGCAACTACAAGACCAACTTTCAACTATTTTGGTCATTTTCACAACTATGATGCAACTATTACAAAAATTTCATCCTATTGGTTACATCAAATTCACATTTATTTTCATCCATTAATAGGTTGATATGTCCCATTAGTCGCAATACTCACCAAATTAGTTACATCCTAAAAGTATTCTACAATGACATAGGGGTATATTTTAATGTATGTACTAAAACTATATATATATATATATATATAAAATATGCATACATATATATATTGTTCATATAATGAATCGCAAAATTAATATTTGAACTTTGAATTTTTTTATTCAAATCTGAAAATTGTTATTTCAATTGTTTAAAACATTATTTGAATTTGAAAATTTTGATTTGAAT
>Ga0116231_10003146_pt1 | contig 34484 bp, 20 predicted proteins | sample S1TSphgellanicum_2_FD_89695 | JGI IMG/M metagenome (GOLD analysis project Ga0116231, IMG submission 89695) | Host-associated microbial communities from peat moss isolated from Minnesota, USA - S1T2_Fd - Sphagnum magellanicum MG | ecosystem: Host-associated > Plants > Peat moss > Unclassified...
ATCATTGCAATGATTTATTAAGGGGTTTTTTTGGGGGAAAAATGTGCAAAAAAAGTAGCCATATTTAGACAATGAGATCCTGGAGTATTTCTGAATTTTCAAAAAAAAAAAAAAAAAACCCCGAAAAAAAAAAAGGAAATTTTTTTTGTAAAAAAAAAGGGGGGATGAAATTATAATTATATTCGATGTGCACGACACAAATAAAAAAGGCCCACCACCCACCCCCACATACTCGGTGTGGGTGGATCTTGCCTAAAAGCAATAACAAACCCTCCAGAGTAGTAGTCCTTCAAATGCACGCAGTTTTGTTTTATGCCAGCAGCAGCAGCAGCAGCAGCAGCACGGTCACTTATGAAAGCCAGGCCAAAACATAAACGACATCAGTTGTTGTTGCAGCAGACTGGTGGCAGCACTCACTCGGGGGACAAACAAACAAAAGTGTGTTGTTTTTCTTTTACTAAAGTCAAGTGTGTAGTAGTATGTAGTGTAGTAATGCAAGAGTGGATTTAGATTATGTCAACATTTCTAGCTGACAATTTGTTTTAGTTTTTCTTCATTCAGACTACTACTACTACAAGGCATCTGACAATAAGCACAAATGATTGCTTGAGTAGGTATTAGAGCAAAACTTATGAATAATCCAAACTGAAATGGAGCAAAAGACTTTGCAAAAAGTAGTGTAGAGTTATGAGAGCCTTAAAGTCTAATTATTTAGATCATATCCCCTCGTCACCCTCACCCCCATGTGAATTATCTCTCTCCCAGCACCTTAAACCCTAAACCCATAACCCTAGACTTTTAACTCTCAACCCTAAACCCATAACCCTAAACTTTTATCTCTCAACCCTTAACTCATAACCCTAAACTTTTAACTCTCAACCCTCAACTCATAACCTAAACCTATAACCCTAAACTTTTAATTCTCAACCCTAAACCCATAACTCTAAACTTTTAACTCTCAACCCTTCACTCATAACCCTAAACCCATAACCTTAAATTTTTAATCCTCAACACTTAAAACCCATAACCCTAAACCCATAACCTTAAATTTTTAATCCTCAACACTTAAAACCCATAACCCTAAATTATTAACCCTCGACCCTTAACCCATAATCCTGAACTCTTAACTCTCAACCCTTAACCCTAAACCCATTACCCTAAACTCTTAACCTTAAACCCATGTATTGCAAAATATTATTCGTGTTAATTTGTTGTGTTCAATAGTTTCTCTAGCCCTTGAAGTATCAGTCCCACTTGATGGGTTGAAATCTTTCTCTTTTGTTCTCCAACAAGAAGAAGAGCAACAACAACACCCTTATGTACTCCACAAGGACTCCAGAATTTGCCACCACCAATTGCCTTTCCACACATTCAGGGCTTAGAATCAGATTGAAAAGTTTATGAATGTGCCTCATTCATAAAACTTCCTCTATGTTGTGGATGGTTTAGGGTTTATGTTGTGGGGATGGTTGTGGATATCTTTGAAAAGAAATAAAAATCGCACTCAAAAATTTAATATTAAATTCTTTCACCTTCTATTCCATAGGTATGCTAGGTGACTTTAACATGGATATCCATCTTTGAATAATATGCTAATCTAGATACCACTCATTAAAATTCAATTTATGTGAGGTAATAAAATGAATTTAATCAAACTACAACAATATATATATATATATATATACACACATACACACACACATTACGCTGTAGTATCCACCTTGGTAAAAGTTAGAGCATAGTTGTCAATGTGGTTACCAATGTGGAATGCGAACCGATAACCTATCCTTTAAACCCTCTTCGTAGGTGCTTACTTCCTCCTTCCCATACCTGGGTAACTATCTTTGTAAATGGGTAAGCATCATAGGTATGTAGGTAGGGAATGTAAGTAGTTACTATGTAGGTAGTTACAAAGTAGGTAAGGCACTTGATTGCTCCAAGGTTAATAGGTAGATGCATGTGTACCCAACATAGTTTGTAGGGTTGAATAGGGTTTAGGGTTTAGAGTAAGAGCAAATAAAAAAGGCTCTTGAGAATCTAGATTTTATTTTAATGAGTACTATTTTACTTTAGAAGATCAGAAGTAGCCCCTCTCTTTTTTAGAGGCGACTCCTACCCAAATAATAAAAAATTTGAATGAGAAAAAAAATTCTTTTGGATTGCCCAAAGGGCTAAATTTTTTTTTCTTGTCTAGCCCTTTCTCAAGTCCTTCGATCTTTGTTCAAATCTCTCATGTCTCTCGGATGGTATTCAAAAGGAAATGTAATAAGCTTGTAGATAGATATCTTCAACATAGATAGATTGCACTTAGAAACTAAATTTCAACTTAAAAGAAAAATTAAACTAAAGTTGTTTGTGTGTGCACATGCACATGCTTAGCACTTCATGCACAAGTAATGCTTGGTTATTGAAACAATGGTTGGTTATCAACAAGGGTTAAGGGTTAAATGGTTGGTTTTCAACGAGGGCAATTATGAGATGTGCTTGAAGAGTGAATATTTTCTTTTGGGATATGTTTTACCTATCTTGATGTTATATTAGGTGGTTATCAAGTCGGATATTAGGTGGGGTATTTCAAAGTCCACTCTTATGCTGACCGAGTGTGTATTATTAGAAAAGTAACAAGCAAATTGATAATAGGTGGGTCTCAAAAAGTCTCAAAATCCGTGATTATGTGATACCTTGTGTGAGACTGAAAAAATAATTTCACAAATAACTTGCCCCCTTTGTGTTGTCGGTTCTGAAAAAAAGGAAGAACCGGCTAACCCTGGTTTGAATCCTTGAGAGTTTAGCTCGTTTGCACCTCTTTGGAAATTATGAGGGGAGTCTGCATGTTGAAAGGTGAAACCAATATTGGGCAAATATTTGATTTTGTTGATAACCTTTGGTTTTACAATGACAAAAAAAAAATAATAATAATTTACGGTTTTCCTCTTTGCAATGGATTCTCTTCCATTTGTTGAAAATAATAATAATAATAATAATAGACAAATGGAGTGTGGAGTATTCCATCATAGCACATATTATGGGCACTTTATGAAGCTGATGTAAAAAAGCTGATGCATTGTTATGAGACACCATTGAGTGATGGATTAGGCCACCCATCATCATCAATTCCAGATTAGGTTTTCCAGCAAAACAATCATGGTTAACAAGGGAAGGGGTTGAGTTGGATCCATGATGTGACACAGGAAAAAAATTTCTTTCTCATATCGAAGTTTAGTTATTCACTTTTTCTGCAACCTCACTCACTCATAAAACTAAAGCCAGGACTGCAAACAGGTAGATAGGAAACTAGTAATGGCAAACCACCTGTACCAATCATTATGATTGACCCATGAGAAACAGGGAGCAAGAGCCAGAGCATATGTTACACTCTTCTCCTCTGGCGGTGCACCAGCTTTACTGTGGCTGTGTGTTTCCAGTCTCAGGAAACTGTGCAAAAAAATTGCCAGCCCAAAAGACCCTTTTGTTGAGACAGACCAGTATGTTTTGACTTTTCGTCATTCAATTTTAGTGTGCAGGGGGTCACACACTCAGCACTGCTGGGGATGGATGCTGTTACCCAACTGGTTGGTGCATATGTCACACTTACCCCTGTCTTTACTTAACCCGGGTGGTATATGTTTGAGTTACTTCACACCACTTGAGAGAGCCTTGACTCTATGACCTGAAAGGTTGTAACTTGTAACTTGTAAGGGCATGCAAAATGGTTAATTATAGTACCCAACCTCAATAGCTTTCTTTGAGTACAATATATTTAGTTCAATATGTTCCCAACCTCTTGATTTTCTTCACATTTTTGACATGGTAAGATATTTAAAACCTTTAAAATCACTCTTATCTTTGTCTTGGTTTTCCAATATATTGTGAACGTTGTGCATCATTGTTCCCTTTTTCTTACAAAATAAAGAGGCAACTTTATTTGACAATTTTAAGAGTCTAATGAACAATGTCCATACAATGGTGGTCACATGTCACCTATTTTAACCCAAGCAACCATTACATATCTCATACATTAGAGGAGTGGATATTTAGTTGCTAGTTTTATTATAGTTAATACATTTCACATTACTCTAGTATGACTAGAACAATAAGAAACTTCCCTTTCAAATGTGTCTCCAAAGAGCATTTGTAAATAACAATTGTGCATAGATAAAAATTCAAGATGTTTGCTATTGCATTTGGAATCACACCTAATGTTTTGTCACTAGTTGGTTCACTAACACTCTTAGATCAAAACTCAATGAGAAAGGTCTTTTAGATTAATGAGGAGTTTTTTGTTGCAACCTTGACTTGGGCTTATGACCAAGCTTGTGACAAAACAAATAGAAATAAGTCAAAAACAATGTTGACATATCACATAAGCCAAAGAAAACAAAGCATACTTCCAACTTTAGTGAGAAATGTGTGTGAGTTAAAAGAGAGGATTCTTAAGACTTTTAAGTTGCATTCGCACTTTAGGACTTCAAACCCTTAAAGGTCCTTGATGTTTTAAAATGAAGTTTGAAATATCAAAGCATGGTTAAATGGAATGATCTTTGTAACATTGAATTTTGAATGAAAATTATAAGACAATCCTTCACAAGCCCAAAAAAACATTTTTTTCAATAATTATGGTCTTTGGGGAAACTTGAAACACAAGACACCAAAATAAATCTACATTCTAAACCATTTAGTGTGATTTGCCTTGGGACACTAGAAAACACTTGGACAAGCTCGGTGGTGGTGCATTAGTTTTTAAAAAAATTCTATTTCACATAACATATTTTCAATCTATGTCAACTTTTTCTTATTGATTTTTCAATGGTTTATCATATCATGTTATAACTACATTTTCAACATTCAATCACACAATCTCGAATAACAAAAATTTGACAAATTTAATCAAGACAAACTTCAATTCCTAATGCAAGTACAAATGGTGAATTATTCATGTAGTTTTTTTTCAACTACAAGATAAACATAGGGTGACTCCAATTATAAAATGAAAATGATTTATTTTTAGCTTCAAGCATTTTTGTTACAAAATCAAAACCTTGGGAACACATAAACAAAGGGACTTTGCTAAAAAACTAATTTCCAAATTAATAGTTGGATTCTATTGGTTGCAATGGTAGTTTTGTAACTTTGAATTATTGATAGTAGGTAGGAGTGTCTAGAAAGGCACGACCACCATTGTTTTAGGAGGTAGTTGAAATTTTCATTATTTTAACTAGTGTTTGAGAAAAATGAGTTGGTGGTTGGAGTTTAACCTTTGAAAAGGGATCTAGATTGACTTAAGAGGACTTTTAGGCAATTATTGAATGTGGTCACCACTTTCATAAGAGGTATAAAATGGTTACTTCAAACTATTTAAGGGTTATAATTTGAACATTAAAAAAGGGAAAACTTTGTGTGTGTTAATTGGAAGGTTGGAGTACTAGTATCCAAGTGTTTTAAGGGACTATAATAATGTTGCTAGTTTTTTTCCATGATGGATTTCAAAATTGTTTTTAAGTTAAGGTAGTGTTTGTCTCATACAATTATAATTCATTTTACTTAGGTACAAATGTTGTAATATTTTAAGGATATCATGTATTCTAGTAGTGTTTTCATCAATAACATTTCTATGAGGTAGGAATATATTATTGGGAGCTTATTAACAAGTAGGAAGCCCTTCAAAATGGCTTCATTTTCATTTTGGATTATTGTCTTAGAACACACAACAGGCAATCTACTTATTGTAGAATGTGTTTTTTTTTTCATTTTGTTGATAGAATAACACTTCCAAAGTTGACATTGTCTAATATCCCTATTGAAGGTGACATCATTTGGTATAAGGAATCATGTGTCAAAAATGTCTCCTTTTAGTGGTGTTTCAATCTATAGAAAAGTTTAAGAAAAGATGAAAGCACACTATCATTGTCGAGGGGAAAGGGGGGCACTTTAATGATAAATGTCATATTATACATTTCAATTGTGATGTATTTAATTTTTTGTTTCACTTTTTGTGTTTGGGATTTATATTTGTATTTTCATAAAGTTAATGATATTGAATAGTATTTAGAAAAAAATAATTTAAGATTAAATTCAAGGAGCCATGGACATATTTATGGTGTACATTATATAACATAACATGTTTTTTGTAATAGATTGCATTGGTGTTTGGTGTGAATTAAGCATGCAATAAACAATTAAAATTTCCATTTAATACCAAGGCCCACCTCACATTTCTTGTCAACTTCAAATTGAAAGTGATTGTTTGTCAAATTTTTAATTTACCATGTACTTACAACAAAGCCCTAGAAAAGTTCTTATTGTGATGTAATAATTATCAAACTCTTTAAATGGTTCACAAACATGGTCCAAACATATGGAATCATAGTGTTTAGTAAATATTATAAATTACATAAATATTTAAAATAATTTCATTAGTTTTTATGGGTATATTTACATTTTCCATACATAATTATCTACACTTTTTGCACAAATATGTTCCAACATCACATCATATAAAATCAAAAAGTGTAATATTTTTAACAATTTATTTTGTGTTTTTACTTACCATAATATCCAAAAAATTGTGAAAATATTTTTTAATAATGACATGGTAGAAATTTGTACAATGTGCAACATTATTGACCCCCCTCCCCCCCCCGCCCAATAGGATGTTTTTTATTTAAGATTCCTACTAGATTCTAATCTACCATGAAATATTAAAATAATCTTAAACATAATTTAACAACACTATTTTCTATTTATGTGTCATTTGATATAATAAAATCCTCCTTGGGTTACCTAACTATTGAATAACACCATTTTTGAAACTCCAATAATGGTAGTAATGTTATTTACTACCAAAAGCATTTACCGAAACAAAACTCAGCAAGATTAACTTTGATTTCAATGTTGTTTTTGAATTAATATTTCCATTTTGTAACCTACATATTGCCTATTATCTTCCATTCTCAAATTGATTGATTTGATACGTTTTAAACCATATCACAACGTAGGTAATTTAAACTATAGGATCTTTAGAAAAGGTCTATGTAATTGTAAAGTTCAAATTGCATTTCAAGGAATTTATTTATACTAAACCCTTTTGAAGGTTTTACTATTGTCATGATGGTCGTTAGGGGCATGCCACCTTTATCTCCAAGGTGTAATAGTTGATTGAACATTATTCGATAATGTTTAATTTGTTACTAGGTTCAAACGAGATCAGATGAACCAATGTGATTATTTTATTTTAAGGATTATAATAAAATTTTCTCCCAAAAAAGATCGTAATTAAAAATAAAATAAAATTTACAACTTGTTTTGAAAAATACATACAATGATCCCAATATATCACATGTTTTGTGTTAATCATTGTTGAATAAATATGAATTTTTTGAAATTTGTAAATTTTGCAAGTTTTGTGTGTGTGTGTTTTTTTTAAAAATGATCAAAACTTCAAATCATACAAAAATAGGTTAATTATTTTAAGGATTAGTTTTCTATATCACAAACTACATCTCTTTTTCATATGTCATTCACTATGTGATAAAAGACTCTTGAAATTTTGAAGTTTTGGAATATATTTTGAATTTCTTAAAAAAATTAATTTCACATGGTTTAAATAGTGATTTTTATTTTTTGAGTTTAGGTAGTAGGTTAATAGCATTTCATATTTTTAAATATCAAATTTTCTTTATTAAAAGAGTCTTTAGCCTAATCCTTTGCAAAATTATAACTATCTTTTACACTATTTGAAAATATTGCTATGCTTTTAATAGTTCCTCATCATTTGAGCATTAATGTTCAAATGGGCACACTCCCCTCCCCTACTTGTCAGAAAGGTCTTTCATTTCTCATGTGTTCTCGTGGGATTTTGAAATGAATAATGATGTTTGTCCAAAGTGCTTCAATTTCATGTTCTTCCTTGCTTGAGGTGTTAGGGTTATGTTTTGAGAAACTATGTTTAACACTACAAATTATTTGGGAATGCAAATGGTAGCTTTCAAGATATCAATGCGAATTTGATTTGAAATGTTTTTGGAGATTGTGAAAGGAACCTTGTGAACAATTATGGGAACAAATTGATGACATCAAAGGGAACATTTGGAAGATCAATAATCAACTTTGGTGTTTACCTATTTGAAAAGTTGAGACAATTATGAGATCATTTTGGGTATTCCTTTTGCGGTTTTACTAAGATTGAGGTCAAGTGCACAATGAGACATGATTATTGGGATCTAATAACTTGAATTATGCGATATGATATTTATGTGAATCATACATTAAACCATATGCCTAATTGATTCGATAAACATTCCAAGTTCTTAACCTTTAAATTTGGTAATGTTATTGATGATTGTCAATATATCAAACCCTCTTATTTTGGAAACAAGCCAAAACAAATGTTCTTTAGACCTTTTAGTACTTACTACAACATCACTATAATAGAACAACATCCATGGACATAATGAATTATATAGAGACACATTATTTAGATGTACTGGATCTAATCAATTTTTTCATTAACATACATGGCATATACAAATATGACCATACTAATTTGGTTAAGATTTACAAGTCATCACCATTTAATTATTGCCACATAATCAAGAGCATGTCCATATTTCAAATCAAAATATTGGGTTGGTTAACATATCTTCTACAAGCTAGTTGAACTAAACAAAATCTTCCAATGTTATGTATAAGTAGCAAATTAATAAATTAAAAATTAAAAATCAGGTCAAACAACAATTTTCTAGATATATAATTGATCTACTAAGTGGAAGAAAGATCATAATTGACACCCATACGTGCCCTTTAGAGGATACTAAAGTAAATCCTCCCTCGGGCTTTCCATCTATGCATGCATCTATTTATTTATGTAAATAATCGTAGATTCCAATTTGTAGTTTAATATGTACACTCCTACAATACCTACCATGTTATTATATTATTATTATTATTATTATTTTCCAAGGTAGGAAATACAGGAAAGTTATATGGATCTTTCCAAGACCCGCAAAATAAATGATTTTAATTGGGTTATAGGGTGCCATTAACTCCCTCTTGCGCTATTAGTTAATGACTCCCCCCAAGGACATGTGTATTATCAATGGCAAAAACTAGTTGCAAAAAGCATTATTGAACAGCTTACATTGCAAATCTGCATATATGTCCTAAACCCTAAACCCTTTACACCAACTAAAGATGCATGAGAAATAGCAAGTCCCACAATCGAAGGGCGAAATACTAGGCACCAACAAACTACCATAAATCATATACCTATCTCTCACTACTTGTTTTTTTTGAGTACCCATGTATCATGTATATCAAGTTTTCCCACTAGTTTTCAGCACTTTTTGCAATGAAAAATGACAAAGAAATTGACTTTTAGATTTTTTTTTTTTTTGGGGGGGAACACCCATGAATCGTATATATCAAGTTTCCCACTAATTTCAAGACTCTTTGCAATGACAAATGACAATTTTTTTGACTTTGGGGATTTATTTATTTATTTAGTTATTTATTTTTTTGCATCCATGAGTTATATATAGCAAGTTTCCCACTAGTAAATTTCCAAGAATCTTTGAAATGACAAATTATTTTTGACTTGGAATAGATTTTTTTTTTTTTTTTTTTTGAATTTTTTTTCAAAGGCACCCATGAGCTTTCTTTGCACTAAATCTAAGTAAAATCTATTGCTTTCCGATCAATAATTCTTTCTTTCTGAGTGACTGGTGGCAAGACTTATTCACTCACTCAAACACACTTGCTTTGCTGGTGTTGGAAATTGTCAGAAGATCATCATCATCATCATCATCAGCATGATGCACTCCATTGATTTCTCTGGATCTCACTCCATGAGAGCAAATTTACATGACGCATTCCTCCTCCTCATTTGTGGGCTTTTGCATGCTTTCTTTGAGGACCCAATCTGATCAATAAAGGCTTTGTGGACTAATAGTAATTGTGTTGCCTTGTTTCATGATTGGTAAATTGATGACTCATGATGATGTCTTCTTGAGCTTACAAAGCTCCTTTGCAGTCCTGATGATGGTTTGGTCAAAGTTAAGATTTCATATTTTAGGGGAACTCCTTAATAAAACCCCCTAAATGCCTGTCACTTTTTGGAGGTCAATTCATAGTACAATTGGTCAGATTGTGAAAATTTTAAAAACACCCCCATTGGATGCATCAGAACAGAAACATCCAACCAATCAAAGGTGGATTAGCCATAATAAGTGCTGCCCACTTGCCCTCTCCCTAAATATTTGACTCCTGATGGTATTGTCCTTCACCCACCCTTGCTTTTTAGGCATCACTTTTTACCTAGTAAACCTTTTATATTCATGGCTACACACTGAAAACCAACTATAGAAATCTGGTATTTTTTCATATTTTAGTTTCTCACTTTTGGCAATTGAAACCGTCCAAAAAAAAACACTTCATTTTTGAAATATATATTTTTTGGTTTTTTGGTTTTTTGCCGATATTTCGCCAGTAAAAAAAAACAACTAAGGTCTAGCACCCACGAGTGCACAATGGATGATTATGTATGGATACAAAATACTTTTTCATTCCATTTGTATCTATGTAATAACAATCCACATGTGTCTAGTACGTATCCACCTACCTAGTGCCGCCAAGTGCATTACCTACTTACCTACCTACCTACCTACCTATCTAGACGGTAGTAACTAGTAACCACTTACATTCCCAAGCTTCTAACCTCTGGTACCTACCCACTTACAAATGTAGCTAACTAGGTATTGTGAGGTGGAAATAGGAAGGTTCACAATTCACAACAATAGGGTTACCCAGGTGGGTCCTTGGGTAACTCAATTGTGGTCTAGTTAGTGTAAAGACTAGTACACACTGCCAAGCTTCCAAGTTCCAAGGGAACTAGTGAACTTCATCAGAGATTTGGGAGCATCTAAGGATTTTAGAAACTTTGTTATTAGTATTAAAAGGTTCATATTTAGGTCAGGGGCCAGACATTTTAGTCAGTACCTAGTGGGGATGTGTGCAAGATATATTAATTAGGACCAAAAACCTGGTTTTACTCAACATAATCAACCTGGCTAAGTACATCATATTAAGTACACCACATTAACTTAAGTACACCATATTAAGTACATCACACTAAGTACCCCATGTTATGTACAACCACACTCAAGTTACCCAATGTTTTATGTTCACCACATTAAGTACTACATACACTTAATGTACACCATATTAAGTGATATTAGGTGTGCCCAAAAAGCTATAAAGTGGAAGTTTAACCTAGTTTACCTTATCATCTACAAGAAGTTACAACTTACCAAACCCTAAACCCTAAACCCACATAGCAAGCAAGAAAGTAAATGAAGTGTCCAAAAATGACACTATTTGGATATGATGTGTCATAATTAGGGTTTTCCAACCATAAGTTCAAAGGTCTCAAATAACTCTGAAATCAGTGTTGGTTATCTAAATATACACATATATATATACTTGCTTGCTTGCTTGCTTTCTTCTTTCAATTTGGTGATGTAGGTAATTTGGCAATCATCCATAAGATGGTTTAGCCAGATTTGGCTATACAAAATATGATAATAACAAAAATTTAAGCATTGTTTATATATATTTGTGGCTACCTATAGGAACTTATATAGAATCTAACAATTATTTTTTCGACATTTGGTGACTAAAAATCCAAAAACACTCATTTTCACCATTTTGGGGGAAAAAAAATGCCAAAACAAAAAACACAAAAAGATTGCATAAATAATGTGGGTTTTTTCTTATAAATATTTGAATAGAGAGTTCCAACTTGCAATCAATTACTTTTCTATAAAACTTTTATTAATAATTTGGAAAATTATAAACCCCAAAATTAGTAAAATTAATTGAATTTACACAAGAAAGAAAATTCCAAAATTTCCCCAATTTCTTTGTTGAAAACTAACAAAATTTCACCTGCAATAAAAAACACTACTTGCAATGCATTGTTGTTACCAAACTCACCATGAGATCTTTCTCCAAGTAGTTTATAGAAGAAAGTAATGGAAAAAACTCATTTATATATTTTTAAAATTCATCTAACAATGTCAAATTGTGAATTTCCTTTCTTCCATAACCATTCACTTTTTTTAGGAATAGAAGTGATCTTCAAGTTTTTGAATCACACATTTTTAAAATATCTTGCAATGTTTCCCATTTTACACCCCAAGCAAAAGACATTTAGAAATGCTCAACATGTGATAAATAACAAGTAACATCTCTAACTCAATTTGGGAACATGGTTCCCAAAAAGATGTGATGTTCAATGGGTGTCAACCATGGTCCACCTAAGTTGAGGGTCACATGCATGCCATTACATTGCCTACATTAATCCCATTCATCATGCATGGGCTTGATCCAACAAAATTTCTAATAAAACAATAATCTAATTGCATGGGTAGGTGTTTTGAAAAATCGAATTGCAAAACACATAAATGAAGAGTTAGACAATATAATACTATCTCATAAATTTCATATAAAATAACTTTTGAACAAATTCATGGTAGAGAGTTACAATAAATATTCACGTCTTTTATTCTTCTTTTTTCCAATAATGAATTGTAGTGGAATTCAACTTTCATATATGCATCTAACATCTAAACTAGAATGGTATGAGTGATTGAAACATTGAGTGTTTTGCTTGTGAAGTTAAAGGTCTAACTATGTTAGTTGTGTGTCATTGTGTCATCCATGTGATGCTTATGCATGATTCATGTGCTAGTCCATAAATTGGGTGCAATGTATATGTATTTTGTGTTTTGTATGAACAACATTTCATTTGTCGATTCTACCAACAAGGAAAGAATTTGCATATGTTCATGATTTGGGATACAAATTTTAGTTCAAATTAGAAATTAATTTTTGTTAATAGTTGGAGACCCAGGTAATTGCAAATTAACATGTTCTTGATGTGCACCATTTTGTTGTTGATGTAATGCATTTGTCAAGCATGTTCTTATATGTTTTGCACTATACCATCACCTTGAAATTATTTTCCACATTTTTATTATGGGATATGGTTTGCATGGAAGTTGGGAAAAAGTGAACCAACGTGAAATTTACATTGCAATTAATGGTGTCCACAAGGAAATAATAGGTGAAATCCTATTCACCCTCATTTTTGCATATTTAACACCCGCTCTAAAATGTTCAAAATTTCTTTAGTGATAATCTACTAACACACAAGTCTAAATCCATGTCAAAAGATGAAACCTTTTCAAGGGTCCAATCATCTTGATAAGAGCCACTTCAAAGTGTAATTGATATTTTTTACATAGATCCAAGTCTCAAAAACTAAATTAATGTTGAAAATGTGTGTTGTATTATTATGTAATAATATTTTAAATATATTAATCTAGTATTTGGATAAATTTGAAAATAATCCAATAAATTATAAAACACCTTTCAACACTTTTAAAAGCTTGTAATAAATGTCTAAAAAAAAAGGAGAACAATAAAGACCCAACTTGAGAAACTATTGGCATCCCTAAGTCAAGTTAACTTGCAAAGGGCAAGCATGAGTTTCACTTGCATATTAGTTGGTTTGAACATAGGATTTTTTTTGAGGTCCGAAGGTCCTAGATGGGGGTTATACCATTGAGCCATCAACCTTGGGATGTTTTTGGTGTTTAAAAAACACAATGAAATAGTGTAAAAACATTGTCTAAACATTGTTTCAACACAATTTGACCAATCCTATGTTGCCACATCAACTTTTATGACTATTTAAAAACTATTTCAAGAGGTGTCAACAACTCCTTTTATCTTGTTTGCACCCTCAAGTGATATATGGCTATTTCTTGTCAACATTTTTCAATTTTTGTTTCTTAATAACATTTGGGGGTTAAAGATGCCAAAGTTGCACATTTTTAATTTTTACATCCCAAGATTGTATATTGATAGATTAAACTTCACATTATTTAGAAAATGTTGATCATGTAAAATTATTTTTAATTATTCCAACTCTAGGAATTGAAGCTAATGTATGCATTTCTCACAACAATATGTTGGGAATCAATGAATTTTTTATAAAAAATTGTATCCTTCATAAAAGTTATCCATGCTCTCCACCACATAAAAATCAACAACTTTTGATAAATACATATAATCAAATTTGAATTTAGGGGACCAAAAGCATGCTTGAACCAAATTATGTTAATATGTAAATTACATTTAAAATTTTACCCATCTCATTCCTTTTTTTCATTTAATCATTAACATGAATATGCTCTTCAATTTTGAAAATAAATGATGCACATTTGATAAGCAAAAAGAATGTTTGAAATTAAAAAGTAATGTCCACTCCAATATCTTGATTCCTTTAAATGTTGCAAAGAGAACATTTGACACATCATGGATTTACATGAATTTTTTTTTCATTGAAACTTTACAAGTAAATGGAATCAATTCCACAAAAATAAATTGACATTGCAAATTATTATGTTCTTATTATGTTACTTCAAAAATACAAAAGTACAAAAACAAAATAGTATCCACCCCTTTTGAGTGATTCTTTTAATCATGTTTGCGCTTTGATGAACTTTGTATATGTAAACTAAAAGCTACAAATCTTTAATATTGCGGACCCCACTATGTTAAATATTACATAGTAATCATTTATCTTGGTTTTGGACAAATTTGTTATTTAAAAAAATACTTGCTTCAATTTGCAACATAACGCAAGTCCATATAAAAGCATTTAAGTATTTCAAAATATCCATTTCCAACAAAAAACAAATCCAATACAAGTCGTACTTCATTTGTAAAGATCACTTCAAACCATTTAAGAAGACAATAATAGTTGATATGCAACATATGTTAAAGTTGCACTCATAAATGTAATAAGATGACATCAAACATTTGTGTGTGTTTATTTTGCATGTTGATAATGAAATAAATGAATACAATAAGATAATTGTGATTGTAATGACATAACCAACTTATAATGATGAAGATGTAAAAGAATATTTGAATTGTTGTGAATTTTTTTGAAAATGTCGCACAACATAAATAGATTTCAATGTTGTATTTAACTACATTCCTACATCAAAATTACTAGTGTAGCTTGTGCTATTGGCCTAAGTGTGAACTAGTTATTCGATTAAAATTTCCTTCCAAATTTTTTTTTTTTTTGCTTTCAAAATTCAATATCTTTTGCATTTTAGGTCTAGAAATCTTCAAACCACTTTTATTAAATCCTATTTGCTAAGGGGGCTTTTTTTAACAATACCAAGAGCAAGCTCAAATTTCCCTAATAAGCTTTTGGTTTTGATTAAACTAATTTTCAATGAAAAAATTGTTCAATATTGAATAACTTCTCCACCATATATCAAAACAATATGGAACCAACATGGTGCATCCTTGCTCATCAAGGGCTTCCCAATGGTATACCAAAAAAGTGCATCAATAGGCATCTTGGTTTGAAAGATTTCAATTTGACAAACAAAACAAACAAACAACGTTCATTCATAGATAGATTGTTGAAAATTGCAATATATGCACTATTGCGATGCATAATAGTGCATATATCAATTGTTGATGAAGGGAAATAAAGATGAGTTAGTTATGAGAAGGGTTTGAAACTTGTTTTCAAATCTATCTATGAAGCAAGGTAGTTTGTTTTGTTTTATTTTGTTTGTCATGTTGAGATCTCCCAAACCACATCGCTTCATGCTACGCTCTTGGTATCTTTGGAAAGCTCTTAGTGAGTGAGTAGGTGTGCATCAACTTGGTTTGAGACTCTTTGAAGTTACGGTGAGGAAGAAGCTATTGATCATTGAACCATTTGCTCAATGAAATAGAATCAAAACTGAAAAAACTGTATTGGAATTTAAGGGTGCATTCTTGGTGTTGTTGGAAAGCCCTCAATGAGTCAGATTTAATAGAGTTTTATTTTTCATGATTTTCAGAGCTTAGCTGTGGAATATATTGATTTTTTGAGTGGATTTTGTTGCTGGAAAATTCAAACAAATTGCAAAAAAAAAATTTGGGTTTGGAAGGAAAAATCAGTTGAGCCCTCCTCAATGTGTTCACACTTGAGCCAACGGCAAACAGACCACACCAATGTTGTTGTTAAAAAAGGGAGTGAACATGTGTAAACATGAACCAAAATAATCTTTGAGGAAAGCCCAATACTTAATAATAAATCTATGAAATTCAGGCTACTAGGGCCCAATTACTTACTTACTTCATAATGTTGTTGAAGTGGTGGCAATTATTGAAAAGGTTGTTTTGGAGTCAACTATTGAGTTTTAGGGTTTCCCTTGGTGCATATACATAGTTAAGGTGTGATTGTTGACTTGGGAAATACACAAAGCAAAAGTTGTTATGACCAAGTTATCAAAACACACACACACACACACACCAATACAATAATACCATGTCTTTGGATTTGTGAATTTTTGATGTGTGTAATTGAGACACAATTTTAATTTGAGATAATATAATTTGCTTAACATATTATTTAGGATTGTGGTAAACATATAATAAAAATGCAACCAAATATTAGTTCATCAACTCATGACGTTATTTTAAAAAAGAAAAAAGGTGGGTGATGAAAAGTCAATCACTATGGATGGTTTTAAATGGTGCGTGCTTGTGAAACATTCTTCATGTTGTGCTTTATCAAAATTTTGAGTTTAAATTTGTGATTTTGTGATATGAAAAAAGCCACCCATCCAAAAAAAAAAACTACTTGTAACCTTAAAGTGCTTAGGTTCAAAAGTTCTCATGTGATGTGATTTTCTAGCTTTAGGTCACACACATCATGAAAAACTTTCTTAAAAGTTAACCACACATTAACCCATTGGGATGTGTTTCGACTTCATTCATTCATGAAAGTGGTTTGTTTTTATAATGGTGGTACGTTGATAATTTTTCCTCCCACAAATGTACAAGACACTTGTCTACTTCCCCTAATAATGTAAAATAACACAATTACCCAATTAAGGTCAAGCAACTAAAATAAATTGTTTTCAAAATTATTTATATTCATTTGGTTAACACTAAACATCGTCAAGACTTTTTACTTGAGATAATTTGGGCTTCATCTACCCATGGTGATGCAAACCCTAGAGGTGTTAATCCACTCCAAACCTTTTTTTTTACATAAAATTAGTTCCAATTCATGTGACTACTAGATTTTTGCTTAATTTTAACTAGCATGAGTTAGTTTGAACTCAATATGTATTGATACTTCTTTTTGGAAGGTGGGGACCTACCTACCTACCTACCTTGGGTGTAACACAAAGAGTCGTGGTTGGTTTAAGCATTGTATCCATGACAAGCAAACCAAACACAAAAGGTTAAAAAGTCATCCATAGTAATATAATGGGCAAAAACATAGTGATGAATTCTTTGTAAGTTTGTTTGGGTGGAAAAGAATAGCCAACAAACTATTGTTGTTGCTATTATAGAAAGGTATTGTTGGCACTAAAAAAAAAGAAAAATTGGAGTACATGAATGAATCACTCTATATTCTTTATGCATCATCATCACTAATAGTCGATCATCGCAACGATCTCTTTCTTTTGGTATTTCATGACAAAGCATGAGCTTGCAACAATCTCTTTCTTTTGGTATTTCATGACAAAGCATGAGCTTACTCCCCTCGTACTCCAAACAAAAAGTTACAACAACCTAGCCATAGTTGCTCTATTTTACCTTTGACATGGAGTAGATTGATGCACACCTTGTATGTGTGTGGGTGGGCTTGTATCATTGTCGATCACTTCCTCGTGTGCTCGTGTGCAAGTTAATTTTTTACCCTCAACCAACCTTACGTCAATCAAAGTTAATCAAATCTCTTTACTAACCCTTTTGGTTAATTTTTTACCCTCAACCAACCTTAGGTCAATCAAAGTTAATCAAATCTCTCTACAAGCCCTTTTGGAGAGCACTAATTTTTTCACATGTCCAAAAACTCAATTTCAAAGTTAATTCAAAACTTGAATTTCATCCAAATTATAATTTACAAACGTATTATACTCTTCCCCCCCCAAAAGGAGCCGCTCTCACGATTGAGTAGACCCTTGAAGCCATTCACCGAGATGTATAGCTATTTGGGTCGACCACCACAAACCTAGACGAAAAAAACCGAGCACACAACCATGGGCCGAGTCAAGCTATGGTGTGAAAAAAGAAAAAGGTGGTTTTGTCAACCTAATTATTTTTTTGCTTTAGGGGCCCTACAAAAGCCATTTCTACAAAAGCAAGTTTTGCAAAAAAAAAATCCCATTAAAAAAAATGGGAACCCCCCCAACCCTCCCCCCTTTAGAAAAGGCCCAGGTCTTTTCCCTTTGATGCGGGCGGTGCCGAGTCTTTTCCGAGGACAACGTGAGCCCCGCATCACATTCTATGCAAAAGAAAGAATTCCATATGGTACGAGATCTACTCAAAAATGTTTCTCTAAGACGCATGAGAGAATGTAAGGGAATGCCCCTTTTTTCGATCCGGAAAATCTTTGTTTGATACTACTACTAAGATGTCCCACTCGGCACACGGAAATCCGCAATATTCAGGTGATAAGTTATAACCCAACAAATATATTTTTTTAAAAAGTAATGATCGGGGGATGCAATTTGTGCACCTTTTAGTAGGGCGACGACATTGAAAAAAACCTCGGTGTTTAGGGCAACATTGAAAAAAAAAAACTAGGTGTTTAGGTCAACATTGAAAGAAAAAAAAAACTTGGTGTCAAGGGCAACATTGAAAAAAAAAAACTTGGTGTTTAGGGCAACATTGAAAAAAAAAACTTGGTGTTTAGGGCATCATTGAAAAAAACTCGAGGTTTAGAGTGACATTGAAAAAACTCGAGAGTTTAGGGCAATGACGAAATAACTTGGTTTTCGGGCAAAACATTGAAAAAAAAATTTGCAATTATTTTATGTTACAAACTACTACTTCATCATTCTTGGAGTTGACTCTACTACGGTCAGTCCATATAACTTTGGTCAGAAACATCATGGGTTTTTGACAGGGGCATAATTATTTTTTAAAAAACAATTTTTTGACTTTCGATTCCGAGATTGTCGCTCGGTTGTGCCCTATCTGCCCCCTTCCCCCCGCCCCCCATTTGGTTGGAAAACATCACACTCGATATTACATGACAAAGCTTGCTTTGTCGGATTTTCGGGAAATTGTGTTGGGCTGCTGTTTGAAATCTTAGGGCAATGATGACGGTGCCAGCAACCATGTGTTGTTATTCTGACCTTCGCAATTGGTAATTTTGCCCCTGACATGTACCATAGTTTAGAACATGGTGTGCCACCCGGGTTAAGCTCTCCAGTAACTTCTAGTTGGGGGGCGGTGTGGGGGGGGGGGGGGGGAATAATATACAAAATATTAGAAAGCGAAAAAGAATAGGAAAACACCTTCCAAGTGGGTTTGGGGTTTGGGGTTTAGGGTTTATACGCTTAAGCTTGAAAAATAACCTAAAATTGGTTTTCAATGTTGGGGGCGGGGTGATGGTGGTTGCGATGAAATAAATGTCTACACACTTACTTACTTCTTCTACTCAAAAGAACTCACTACTAAGTGGGGTTGTAAGCATCACATACTTTGTTGACAAGACTTTGCAACCTTCTTTTTCCAATAATTGAGTGAGAGCTTTTTCTTGGTTCCGCCGAATTCTCGTGTTTGTTTGTGAAAAATTGTCATCCATGTTGGACCCTTTCCTCCATCTTCAAAGACGAGCTATTAGCACTCACTACTTCAATCTATTCACTCAAATGGTTGGACCCTTTCATCCATCTTCAAATACTAGCTGTTAGCACTCACTATTTCAATCTATTCACCCAAATGGTTGGACCCTTTCATCCATCTTCAAAGACTAGCTATTAGCACTCACTACTTCAATCTATTCACCCAAATGGTTGCACCCTTTCATCCATCTTCAAAGACTAGCTATTAGTACTCACTACTTCAATCTATTCATCCAAATGGTTGGAACCTTTCATCCACGTTCAAGGACTAGCTATTATGACCCACTACTTAAATCTATTCACCCAAATGGTTGGACCCCTTTCATCCATCTTCAAAGACTAGCTATTGTCACTCACTAATTTAACATATTTACCCAAATAGTTGGACCCTTTCATCCATCTTCAAAGACTAGCTATTATCTATCACTCCCTATTTAAATCTAATCACCCAAATGGGCCGACTATTTGACTTGCAAGTTTTGACAGCACTTTGTGCGACCTTTCCAATAATTGGAGAGCTTTTTCTTCTTCTAGCTAGATTCACACACTCTTGAAACTCTCATCCATGTTGGAAAGTTTCATCCATGTTGGACTACTAGCTCTTTATTTATCTATCACTACTAAATTTTGAAAATTTAAATCGATGGACTATTTATTGGACTCAATTTTTTGGGACCATTTGGTGAGCTTTTTTCCAAATTATAATGGGCTAAAAAGCCTCTTTGTTCATGTTTCTTTTAAAACTCTCATCCATGATGGACACTTTCATCCGTATTGGATGGGTAGCTAGGTACGTATATTAATAATTTATCACTACTACTTAAAACAACTTCTTTCACCCAAATGGGCTAACTATTGACTTGCAAGTTTTTTGTGAGCATTCAACAAATTACATCCAAGGCACCCAACCCGAGCTCATGTCCCCAATCGTATTATTAGACTTGCTTCAAGGCTTGATGACAATCTCCATTCCGGGGGCATTTTACAACCTCTCAGCCCCTGAAATCTACAAAATTTCCTAATTCTCGGAAGCCCTTGTTTCATGTGCGACATGGGTCTGGTGCTCGGTTAGTGTCATATAGAACCCTACATCTTACTATATTCCTATAATCTCCGAAAAATATAGATTTTCGGTGCATATTTGGTGTCAGGAGCATTACATCTACTAAACTATATAGTTCTAGAATCTCGGAAAAAAAAGTGTAGATTTTGGTGGTTATTGGCGTCAGAGGTGTCACATCTACCTCTATTTCTAGAATCTCCAAAAACTGTAGATTTATTACGAAGCAGAGTGGGCAAGGGCAAATTTGTTTTCTTCACGGATTTCGCATGGCCCAAAATCTTCCTAGAATCTACACCAGGTGTAGATTTGGGGCGGCGTGTGTGTGCTCCTGTTCCTTTGAGCTCTTGTCACGACAGCTGCTGCTGCTCTGCTGCTGCTGCTCTTGTTCTTGTTCTCTCGCTGTGGCCCACCATCGCTCTCCCCTCCCCCGCCTTCGCCGCCTTCCGCTCCTTTCTCTCTCCCTCCCCATTTCTCTTTTCTTCTGTTCATTGCTGTTGCCAGCTGAATCCTGTGCAAACTCTTTCTCCTAATTTGGCTTTGAGCTTGCTTTTACCAAGTTCTCTGCTCTTTCTTCTTCTTCGTCGATGTAGTTAGTTCTTCTTGTTGTCTGTGTTCTCAGCTGTTGCTGTTGTTGCTGTGATTGAGCTCTTTGCTTTGCGTGTTCTCTCTCTCTCTCACTCTCTCTAGCAAGCTCTAGTCTTGTCGGCCGTGTGGTCCGTCATCCTTTTTGGATAAGACTTTGTTGTACCGCTCTCATAGCTCCCCTTGGAAGTTTGGCTTTTCTTTGCTTCCTTGCTCGCGTCTCCTTTCACCCCTGCTGCAGGAGATTTGAGAACCGTCTCTGCAGCCTCGACTCCAGCTTCCCTGATTGTTGCAGGTTTTAGCTTCCAGCTATTTGCTTGCTTGCTTGTTTGTTTGCCGTTTGGTTGGTTTGTGTGTTTGGTTGTCTTCAAACTCTCGTGTGTGTGTGTTTCTCTCTCTCTCTCTCTCTCTCTCTCTCACTGTGTGTGTGTTTCTCTGTGTTTCCTCAGCAGCTTCTCGTACGATGTGACACATGAGCTGGGTGTGGACATCACCATTCTCATCTTTTGCAGTGACGACATCTGCTCCTTTATTAACCATCTCTTGAACAATGTCAGCATATCCACATGAAACCACTCAGCTTGTGAATTCTCAAGTGTGTCTCAGCTGGGCGATGATGGGGAGTCTGCAGCTTTTCTAGCTACCTGTGCATATTCTTCTGTTGCTCATTGTTGTGTGTGTATGTGCATGGAAGAAGAAGTAGCTGGGAACACGAAACTTGCACACTATTAGCAAACAAAATCCTGTTTGGTGAAGATATCTATTCTGTTTCAGCTTCAAGTCCCCGGCTTGTCTTGAGGCTGTACCTCAGTCGGGAATGCGGTGGATGTCATTTATAGCTCGCTCGGTGGAGGCTATGGAATTGTCTCAAGACGCGGCGGAGGAAGAGCTCTGAAACCAACCCATTTGGCAAACAGCCATGGCCCTTCCTTCAACGATGCTGGATAGATGCTGAAAATTCCAGAGTTCAGGAGCTTGGGTTTCTTTGAGAAAAGTCGTTTGAGATTGTCACGCCGGGGACGGGGCGCATCAGCAGAAGAAGAAGAAGAAATTGCTGCGCTTAGAATACAAAGGAGAGAGAGGAGTTGGCGAAGTCTGTTCCAAGCATTTGTCCAAGCATTTTGCAGCAAGGATTCAAAGTCCTCCAATTAAGGAAGGAAGGAGGGGTGAGAGGAGGAGGAGGATCATCACGCTCAAAATAGCGCTTGAAGGTTTTCTTTGGGAGGCAGCAGGCAAAATCCACACAGCAGCAATCCATCATCCTCCACAATAATGGAGAAAGAGAAAGAGAGTTCACGCCTAAGTTGGCCATGGAAGAAAAAATCCAGCAACAAAGCTGCAGCAGCAGCAGTAACAAGTTTAGCTTCTGCAGGAGGAGTAGGAGGAGCTTCACCCAATTTGGCATCACTTTTCCAAGACAACAATCAACAGGTTCAAACCCCACCATTTGTCCCCCCGCCCCCTCTCTCTCTGTCTCTCTGTGCCGCTCTTGTGCTGTCTCAAACAAGTTCAGCTATGGTGTCGCAGTGGGTCATTGCAATACCCCAGCTTTGCAAACCTGGAGCTAGAACAGCGACAATCCTCATCCAGAACATGTTAGGACCGTCCTAGGAGTAATACCTCAAATTTGCACTTTGCATGGAAATCCATCCTGGGAGCATGGTAGACAGGGACCTTGCAGCAATACACAGTTTTGCAGTTTGCATGGAAATAGTCAGAGAATGGCAGGTTTGCAGCAATACCCAGCTTTGCAGTTTGCATGGAAATCATCCTTGGAGCAAGCACTGTGAGACCTGCATCTCTTCTTGCAGCTGTCAGTCATGAATGTGGTTGCCATTCCAGTTTGAATTCTCTGCAATGTCCTGGTCACCCTGGTGGGTTCATCTTGGTGGGGTTTCATTTCATCAGAACTTCTACCAAGGTTCTGTCTGTTGGGGATAATGAATTCCAAGCTTTTCCACAATTTCGGTATAATTCTGTTGTTGTTGTAACCAGAATCCAGCAACTCTTTCTCAGCTCCAATGAAGACTGCAGCACACCTTATGATACCCTTTTTCTTTTTTCTTGGTGCTGTTTGCTGCATTCAATGTATGTGATGAGCACCACAGGATTTCACTGTGGACAGATCTCTTTCTTTCCCATGAATTGATTTTTCTCAACAGGCGTGTGTGTGTGTGTGTGGCATTGGGGTGTTGTTGGTGGAGGCAGAGATGGGATTTGTGTCACCCCAGTGAGTTGGTGCAACTCTCACCTCACAAGGTGGTACAAACCTCAGAATCTCATGTGGACAGGATGGTTGGAGAGTTTCTCAGGATGTCCATCCTTGTGTTCAAGAACTTAGGAACTAAGTTGTCCTTTTTGTAACTGATTGTTTGTTTGTTGAAGAAGAAGAATTCACTCTCATTGTGCACTCTTCTTGTTGGATTGTCAAGTGAAGAATGGAATGGAATCAAAATTTTGATAACCAAATGAGAAGAAGCTGAATTTCAGAGTATAATAGCTTCAATTCAAGAGGAGATTTTCTTTGTTGCAAAGGTTTTTTGAGAGGAAAACTCATGCACAAGTAGTAGGCAAAAATCATATTCCAGTAAATTGTTCCCAGCTTCTTCTGATGTGTTCTTTCTTTCAACTCCTCCTTTTGTGGGTGTCACAGGAGACCTCTGTGAAGAAGTTGAAAAACCATACCCGTCCTGCAGCAGCAGATGAGGCGACAAGGCTGCAGCAATCAGAGGAGAAGATAAAATACATCAGCGAGCAGCTTGCAAATGCGCTTGCAGATATCACTGCAAAGGACAACCTTGTCAAGCAGCATGCCAAAGTTGCAGAAGAAGCTGTCAGTGGTACACATATGAAAAATCAATAAAACCTACCTTCAGTTGCAGCAAAATGCATGCATTTTGGAAAATACCCATTTTGGAAAAAAATGAATTTGTTTCAGGGAATGCAAAAGGCTTCAAAAGGGGATTCATGATGAGGAGGAGGCTTCACATTGTGAGCCTAATCATATATACTAAGCTCTGTCATTTCAGGTTGGGAGAAAGCAGAATTGGAAGCAATGGCTTTGAAGCAGCAATTAGATACAGCATTACATCAAAAACTAGCGATGGAGGATCGTGCAGCACACCTTGATGGAGCATTGAAAGAATGCATGAAACAACTCCGACTTGTGCGTGAGGAGCATGAGCAACTCATGCATGACACATTGGTCAAAAAGACATGGGAGTATGACAAGCTGCGAGTTGAGATGGAAACCAAGTTGGGTGAAGCTTCACATCTGTTAAGCCAGACTCGCACTGAGCTTTTGGAATCCAGAGCTGAGGGAAAGGCAGTCTCTCATGCACTGCAGGTACAAAACAAACACACATGTCTGATGCAACTGCATTCAATCACCAGATTCACTTCCACATTCATTCCACATATGCCCCACATTCAACTGCCCATTTTGTAACAAAGTTGTAGTCTTTGAGAGTATGATCAATAGTTAAGTTTTTCTGATTTCTGAAGTCAAACCCCATGTGCACAGGAGCGCTCAAGGAGCCTTGCAGAACTAGGTGAAGCCAAAGGACGTGCTGAAGCAGATATCAAGGTTTTACAGGTCAGGCTCAGAATAGGATTTTTTCCACATATGTGCTTTGTTTTCATCTCTTGTTCCTCATGAGAAGTTGTGTTCCAAGGTTGAAGGTTTTTGCAATTGTCATGACTGGGGTTGCTTGCTTGATTGCTCTAGGTACGGCTTGAGGCAATGGAGAAGGAAAATGCAAACCTCAAATACGAAGCACGTGCTCTCAACAAAGAGCTTGCAATTAGAAATGAAGAACGAGAATACGAACGCAAAGCAGCTGAAATTGCAAGCAAACAGCACCTTGACAGTGTTAAGAAAATTGCCAAGCTTGAGGAGGAATGCAATCGCCTGCGTGTTCTTATGAGCAAAAAGCTTCCAGGTGACTTATGCCAACTAGCTACCTATCAATGGTTGTTGCATCCTGTTGTTTGTCTTCATTGTCAATGGTGGTTCTCTTCTTCAACTTTGATAGATTGTTTGTTAGTTTTTCTTTTCCCCCTTACTCTGACTCTGATGAATCATTGATTTCTGGATGTCAAGGATTTAGAACTGACTGACAGGCGAGCTCTTCTTGTTGTTGTTACCAATTCAGGTCCAGCAGCTCTACAGCGAATGCGGCATGAAGTCGAGAGATTGGGGAACAATGTTGATCATGCTGTAGAAAACAGAAGGAGACGGTCATTCGGTCGTGCTGCCAGCCATTTGGATCCAGGTGCAGTTGTGGGCATGACAATGATGCAAGAGAATAATGCACAGGCGATAATGGGTTACAATGGGGTGAGTGGTGGCATTGCGGAGAGAATGGCAGCGATGGATGAAGAGATGAAAATGCTGAAGGAGGCACTAGCTTGTCGCAATCAGGAGCTGCAAAATGCACAAATTAGATGTGCACAGACTGCTAATCGTCTGTCAGTTGTGCAAGAGGAACTTGATCGAGCCCTTGGAGGAGGAGGAGGAGTCCAACAAAACCAATTGCAAGCAGCAGCACAACAAGATACTGCTGTCAAGGGGCATCTGATCAAAGGGAGTCATTGCTCTGTGGACAAGAGCAATGGGGAAGATGCGGCATCGGATGCTTGGACATCTGCACTTGTTGCTGAGCTCGGCCAATTCAAGAAGGAGAAGAAGTCCAAAGTGCACAACAACACTAGTAATGGCAACAATGATAAAGGCTCACCAGCAGCAGTGTCTTGCAGCTTAGAGCTTATGGATGACTTTGTAGAGATGGAGCGACTGACCAAAATGTCAGAGCCTGGCAGATCTGAAAACATGACGTATTCTGACACTGCATCGTTTGATGGACCTCCTCAAGAAAGTCCAATGATAACAGCTACCTCAGACTACCAAATCCAAGAGCTTGAAGGTGCATTGGCATCAACTCGTCAAGAATTGGATTTAGCCAACACCACAATCTGTGACCTCAATGTCAAGCTTGCCACAACTGAGGAACAGCTCACAGCTCTCCAAGCCAGGAATTCTGCAAATGAGGACTTGTTGATCAAATTGCAGAATCAACTGAATCGCTTGAATGAAATCCAGTTGGGTATGGAAAAAGCATCTGGTAATCGACCTCCAGTAGTATTTCCAGATCAAAAATCCAGGTTCTCGATCAAAGATATCCTCACCAGGAGGAAAGAGAGTGGACTCACTGCTGGGTCTAGATCAAAGACAAGCGAGTCATCTGAAGAATGCGATGATGGCACTGCAGAAGAGCATGCCACTGTCTCTGATGCAGAGTCTAAGGCAAGCCCATATCTCTTTTGTCGGGTACAACAATACAGAAGCAAACTTGGGTTGTTGAAAATCCAGGTTCACAGGCTTGAATTATTTTCTCTAATCTCTCTTTATGTAAATGGCATGGCTTTTTTTGCAGGCAAGCACAGTGCATTCAGAGCTGGCTGCATCCATTTCCAGAATTGTGCAAATTATAGAAGTGCTTGCACAAGCAACAGGAAGTGCACAACACACCTTGTTGGTTTCCACACAAATTGATGGCATGGGTGAAATCCGAACGGCAGATCTGCACGAAGACTCTAAGAACCCAATAGCAAAAAGCATGCAATGGAAAGATGTGGAGCTAGAAAGTGCCATGCAGAGCCTTGTCATGGCAGGCAACAAGTTGTTGCAAGGCAAATCTAACATGGTTGATTTTCTCTCAGAGCTTGGGTCTATCTTGGAGAGAGTCACATTTCTTCTTAAGCCTGCCAGTAAAATTGCGAATCATCAATACACTGAATTTGGCAACTCAGAACTCACAAAACATTCTGGGGCTGCAAGAATGAACTCAAGCGGACTGAAATATCCAGAATTGCCAAATGGAGAGATTGAGGCCGGGGGGGGAAGAAGTCATCTGAAAGAAGAGGACTTGCCAAGGACTCTGAATCAATCTATGGGAGCTGCTGCTGCTGGGGTGGAGCATCTCCAAACTGAGAAAGCTAACAATGAGGACCACTTGACTTCGGACAATGGTTGGAAGGAGGATGAACTACTACAGGAAGAGTTGATGGTTCAGTCATCATCAAATCCAGGACTGGTGTCAAGCAGCTTGCATATGGTGGCAAGTGGCGAGATGAACCATTTGCATGACAAGGTAGCAGCATTAGAAGTTCAATTACAGGATGAGCAGCAGCAACATCAGGTGGTCATTGCCAAGCTTGAAGAGCTCCAGCAGGACCGAATTCATTCGTGAGCTCAAATTCCTGATCTGTTTGTATGAGCACCAGGATGATTGATTGATTACTTCTAGAATCTCTCAGTTTAAAGCAGTTTAAAATGGTCATATTCAAATCAGCTCTAAAATGATCAATCTTTGTTCCTGCAGGGGTGCTGGTAACAGTGACCATTCAGTAGGTTCCCATTCTAGTGCTGGGCACTGGGGGGGCAGTCACCTGATGTCACAAGACGAAGACGACAAGTCTAGAAAGGTATCATTTCTCTGGCACCCATTGAACACATGTGAACAAAAGTTGGATTGTCACCCTATTGGGCTCAGCAAACTGCCCATTGCAGCAGCTCCTTGAGCTCCAACCAGATCAATTACTGTCTCCTTGTACGAAAGAAAGAAGCAAAACCACCCACTCAAAGTATTGTGGTCTTTCTGTAGTTCTCTAGCTGTTTTCTAAGAGTCTTTCCTTCAACCATATTCTTCCAGTTCTAAGAGTATATATATCTATTCAAATGCTTGAAACAGGAGAGAGAGGACAGGGAAATTGCCACAGCAGCCCTTGCGGAGTGTCAGAGAACAATACTGGCCCTGGGCAAGCAGTTGAAAATCACAGGAACAATCCTTCCTACAGCCCAAAAAGTAACAGAGACATTGATTCACTCATCAACACTGGACACTGCGGTATCTATCCAGAAGCTGACAGAGAACATGGAGTTGCTCCGATGGCAGACAGAGGCGGAAGTGCTCCCCCCATGTGCCCTTGACATTGCCAATACACATAACCATTCTCCATCTGCACTGCAAGAACGAAGCTTCTTCCCCTGTGATATTATGTCACCTGCACATCACCCTGGTGGCAACCAGTTGAGCCCAATAGAACAAATACCTGGAAGACAGCAGAATGGACAACATAGTTCAACTTCTGATGACCAAAGCTTCAACAGCCAGAGATACCATGGTGAAAATGGTGTTACTCACAAATTCAGTAATGACTACTTGGATGGTGTGGGGGGCACAATGATGCTGCCACCACTCTCACCAAGCCAATCTGATTTCACTGGACATGGCTCCATGTCAGTGCCAGCATCACCAATGTCAGTGCCAGCATCACCAATGTCAGTACCAGCATCACCAGCCCAATCTCCAGCATCTTCTGTTCCTCGATCCATGAGGACCCGTGGCAACAACAATGGATCAAAAGCATTCAATGAGGATTCAGTAGGCGATGAAACACCACCTCAGAAGCCACCACGAACTTCATCCATGTTCAGCAGATTCTATTCTAAGTCACCAACCAGAAGCAGTGGATCCTCTAGCTGATCAACCATGGACGATGGATGAGTATATTTCTCATCATCAGGAGCGCTTTCTTAACTCATCATTTAACTCATTTCTGGTTTGGGATGGTCAATGACAGTGCTGGAATTCAAGCTAGAGCAGCAAGCTGGAAAAAAACCCGCTGATTGATGCACAGGTTGATTTTCTCTAGGCTGGAAAAAAATTGTTGATCAATACACAGGTTGATTTCTTTTGGCTGGAAAAAATATCGTCAATCAATGCACAGGTTGATTTCTTTTAGCTGGAAAAAACCATCAATTGGTAACTACACTGATTGATGTCTTTGATCCACTCTACAGCAGAGTTGCCATTTGCTGACCATTAATCTTTTTGCTCAGGTATATATTCATTGGACACAAACTTATGCAAGTCAAAAAAGAAAAACACGGTGATCTTTGTGTAATTTGAGTAAATCTGTGTTGAAGTATCTCTATGTAGTGAGGACTTCAACAAATAGACATAATAGGTACCTGTTACCACACCCTGCCAAGCCCTTTCAATGTTGACAAATGAGCTGCTACTGCTGCATTTTTAGATGCACAAGAGTTTGCTTTCGATGGATAAAATTTGACTAACCAAATTGGTGGTGTTCATGGGCAAATTACAATTCGTAATTTTTACGAAGTAGATTTTGCAGTGGCATCTGCACATTATTGTCATGCACCGTTTGCTGTACAGAAAAAAATTGCTTCAAGATTTTTTCAACTTTCATTGGTTATGGCTTTTGAGCTTTTTGCTTGTTCCTACTATCTGATTTTATGCAGTTGCTGGTTTTGTGCATCCATCATTTCAGCTCTCAAAAACTCTGCCCCACCAGATGCAGAATTTGCAGATCAATTCCTTGAGGGTTGTACATCCATCATTTTAGCTCTTAAAAAGTCTGCCCATCATGCTCAGAAATGTACAGATTGATTCCTTCTTGAACATTATGCATCCATACACATCAATCATTTTAGCTCTTATAAAGTTTGCCTACCAGACCCAAAAGGTGCGGGATTGAATCCTTACATGATTTGTGCTCAACTGCAACAGAGCTCTCTCTCTACTAGAGAGCTCACAATTGCTGCAATCTGTAGTTCTGTATTCTCTTCAAGACAACAAAGATACCTGGTTTTCAACAGTAGGATTTCCAACATAAATTTCAAACAGATTTTTGCTCTTACTTGCTTGATGATTGCACCAACAAGTTAGGCTCATTTGCATGTACAGATGGTGTAAATCATCATCACAAACTCTACTACATTTGTTCTCTAATACATTTAATTCTGATGCAACTCCAATTGGGAATGGAGTTCTTTCATGAAAAAGGCAAAGAAAGACCTTGTAGTTCTGATTGACTACAATGTTTTAATACAAAGTGGTACCACAAGGTGATAGATAAGAGTGTAACAATGAACACATCAAAATATATGAGATGGACATGTTAGAAAATACAAAACACATTAAATATATGAGATGAAAATGTTAGACAATACTAAACACATTAAATATATCAAATGAAAATGTTTGACAATACAAAAGCACAGTAAATATATGAAGTGAACACGTTTGACAATACAAAAACACGTATAATATATGAGAAGAAAATGTCAGCCAATACAAAAAACACATCAAATATCTGAGATGAAAATGTTTGACAATACAAAAACACATCAAATTATATGAGATGAGAATGCTAGACAATACAAAATTGTGTCAAATATATGAGATGCAAATGTTAGGCAAAACATGGCAACACAATGGGGTAAATAGCATCTGGTTAGCATCATCCAGCTCTGTTGACAGGATATAATCCTTCATCCACAGAACATCTGTATCTGAAAATGTGCAAAAATATTTCTATTAATGAGAGACACGTATCACCTATGAAATTATAGCTGTTATAATGTCACTATTTCCATATGACAAAGATTCACAGTTGCAGGCAACAGTTATTGTACATTGTGGAATTTGCAATCAGTGATACTAGGAAAATGAGAGATTCCAAGTTGACACTAAATTGCAGAGTAATTATGTAGCAGTTCTCCTGCTCATATCTTGGTCATATCTACCAATCTAGCCTGTGTGTGAAGCCTAAGGCAACAATGTTCTATTGTCCAAGTTTCCTCTATCAAATGTTTAGTGACCATCGGTTTTGAAAACTACACCTAACCCAATTGAACAGCATCAGGGTATTCAGCTGCATGTTCTACTTCCGAAGTACTGCAACTGTCTTCAAGAGGAAACTCCTCTGAGAACTGAAAGTTAAGCTGTGTATTGAGACATCACTTAAGAGACTTTCAACCCCATAGATAAATCCACAGGAACTGAAATAGCCCTTGATAAAGGAAAGTGATAAAAAAACACATGTTTAAGGACCCCAGACCATCTTGTGCAACTGATTTAAAACCACTTCAAAGACTCTCACCTAGCAGTTCGAATTTCAGGGTGTCAAGAACCCCTACCTGTATATGGAAGTTTGCTACTGTTGAAACCCATAACTCCATCTGCAGCTGCTGGATGCTCAAAGTGGGAAGGCCTTTTTGATTTAGTGCTCCTTGAGTGGCCCATGTAGTGGAGATTTTGTGGCTGTTGGGTCCCTTGATTCACATCCCCATTAATCAGGCCATAGAAAACTGTGGACAGATCATTCCTTGAAGAGACAAGAGGAGGGAGCCCTGTAACATCTGTATCGGAAAATGATTGCTGTGATGATGATTCATGGTCCAGAGGCAACTCTTCCATGGTCTGGACACAAAGGCCACAAACATCCAAACTCACATCTCCTATCAAACATTTCTCCACCCATTAAGCTCAATTCCTCAAGCCAACCAGGCCACATGAAGAAAATCCCTGCTTCTGAAAACATCTGAAGAATTATGCAGTACTGTTGCTGTATGAGTTATCTGACACAGTACATATATGTCAAACCTCTTTGCTAAAAACTTCATCATTCCCATTAGTCTAGAAACCAGGCATATCAGACTTTCTTCACAGGATTGCTGCCTCCTGCAACTTAAATCATTGCTTCACCCAACTTGGTATTGTTGTCAGGTGATCAGCACAGGGTTGTGCTAGACTTCTGGAAGCTAAGTTTAGAAGCTTTCCAGAAGTCCATATGAAGAGATTAATGATTTCTTCAAAGACTGTACACAGGTAAGATGAGAAGGGGAGGAAATGCAAATTGCTCCAAATAAACGATGTGACCAAAAAGGGATCCCTGGATACCAAAGATCTTCATAAATGGCTTAACTAGAGAGTCCACTCTAGATTACACATTAAACTAGGCCGTTTCTACAGAAAATCTACAGAAGCCCCAGCTGCAGATCAAAAAAATGTGGTGTCCAATTCCTGCACAGACAGTTAAAGGTCCCTCAGCTGCAGGCTTCAGTTCGATCTCACATGCAAGCTATGCACTTCAAGTAGAGAGCATTCTTACATATGTGCTATATATCTCAACTCTTTTCATGAACCCACAAAGTTGCCACTCTCCTGACTGTTTCTCATGTACAATCACCTAGATCAACAAGCCCCTTATTGGTTCAAGGAACATAGTTTGGGTGTAGCTATCTGGAAGTCCAGCATCTCCCAATTAGGGCTTCTAAAGGTTTTGTAGCCATATTGGCCAAGTGTCCAACAGAAGCCAGAAAGAAGAAACTAAAAAATGATGAAGACAAAGAAAAAAATGGATGTTGCAATGTTCTACATACCCAGGCAGCTTGCTGCAGCACACGCAAAATTTCTTTGCAACGCTTTCGCTTCACTGCAACTTCTTCCTTTTCTTGGAGCATCTCCTCAAACAAGCTCTCCCTGAAAATGTGCCAACCAAATAAATTAGTTACTGATCTCAGAACTCCATGTATCTTGATTTCAAAGCTTCAAGAACACAGTCGAGCAAAGCATGAACTGGGTCACAGCTATATGATCTAGCATGATAATGAGCTTAACAGTTCAAAACAGCCTACTGCCTGAGAACAAAAGAAGCTGGTCTGAAGTATCTAGTTCCCACCAGAGGTAATTATACCTGTACAGCTTTCTGATAAAAACACTGTGGAGTTCCCGCTTCACATGGTTAACCTACCCATGCACAATTCTTCCAACTTCAGCCACTAAAAAACATTGACAAGATGAACATGAGTGATAACATCTCATTCATTATTGCTAAGTAAACATCCCCTGCTGCATGTGTTGACTTCTCAGCAATTTGGCTAATTCCAGCAGCCTTTGGCGATGCATCAGCAGCAACATGGCTATAACACACTGATACAAATCAGACTTCCTCAACATAATCAAACATTCCACTGTAATAATGCCGCTTGATGCTAAACAGAATCAAGGTATAAATAACTCCTTTGTGCCTACCCTCTACTACCATCTTTGTTCCATCCAGCAGCTCTAGTGGTCATGCTTCAGCAATAGTCAATTAAAAAACTTGACAAACCAGACTGCAACAACACACCAAACTTGGCTAAGGGTGCCAGATGACACTGAACCAACTCACCAGGAAATGCATGATGGCTTTGGGCACTGCATCTTGAATATTTTTGCGTACAATGTCATAGTAGGATTTCAACAGCAGCCGTGTTACAGCAATCTCTAAAGTCTCTTGCTCAGTTTGAGCATCTGTTGACCTCAGCACTGCTGGTGGCTGCAGAAACATAGTCAATGATATCATTATAAGTGCACTTAGCTATCTGGTTCTACTGAACATGATTTGCCAGCATCTTACATCTGCATGACACCTTGCCCATCCAATACTACTGTGTCCAAATAGCCTCAGCCACATTTGCAAACCACCCTTATCTATTTGTCAACCCCTATCACAAACACCAGCTGAGGAAAAATCTCCTTGCACTGATGCAACAAAGAAATACATCACCAGCAAGTTTGTTGATCTGATCAGCAGTATGCCAGCTTCTACATGCAATTGTCGATATTATGTGTTTGTCACAAGAATAGGAACAATGTAGTCATTTTCAACCAAGGAATCCAAGTTTCCTTACATATCTCACATCTAAAACCAGGCCAAGAGAGCTATGTTGACAGTTGCTGCTTCTAGCATGGGAGTCCTCAAGAGGGTTATTCTGGTAAGTTAGAAAGTTCCAAGGAAAATCAACAAAAAATTACTGGAGGTGCTGACCTCATGAAGCAGAATGGTTGCAAATGTGTGCTCCACAGATCCTTGGGCATCTTCACTGTAGTCACGGTTAACCACTTGCTCTTTATTGATGCCATTTACTGTACGCACCTCACTACTAGAAAATATGGATGAAATCCCCCAGCTTCCTCCAGTTGCAGAGTTCCCTGAAAAGAAAGAAGGCAGCCCCTTCCACACATCTAAGCTGGTTTTGAACCATTGCCACTAGTTGGGTAGTCATCAACTTGATGTAAGGATGTAAGATTACTTGAACATATATTGCAGAGACTATACATTGCAGATATTATATCTTGCAGAGACCTATCATTCTTGGGGATTTCCAACGACTTTCTAGAAATAATCTTGGACAAACATTGCAGCCAAGAAAATTCTATCATGTATTGCAGAACATATATTGCAGAGACTATACGTTG
>Ga0116231_10003147_pt1 | contig 34482 bp, 31 predicted proteins | sample S1TSphgellanicum_2_FD_89695 | JGI IMG/M metagenome (GOLD analysis project Ga0116231, IMG submission 89695) | Host-associated microbial communities from peat moss isolated from Minnesota, USA - S1T2_Fd - Sphagnum magellanicum MG | ecosystem: Host-associated > Plants > Peat moss > Unclassified...
ACTCACAAAAACAATTCGGCTACTCTCCGCGTCTAGTGCCAAATCATGAATATTCAAATCACCAGTAGTATAACTAATGCGAGGAATGTAGAGTTTGTCACATCCACTATAGAGATGTCCTGGCGCTAAAACATTGTCTAATTGCCAAATTTGATATTTAGAGCTGAGATAAATTCTTTCTGTAGTCGCATATAATCCCGTCACTCGGTGAAAAACTCGCTCTAATCCCGATATTCTCCCGGAGGAATCTACTCCCAATAAGATTAAACGTGAATTTTCATAGGTAGAAAAGACTAGACTAATTTGTTCAGAGAGTAACCAGTCAACGAAATTATGGGAAGCAGAGATTTCTACAGCAAGTGAGTTAGGAGAATTTATTTGTGATGACAGATTCATGAGGGTGTAGGGGGATTTTCTTTCATGAGTGGGGATCTGGGATCAATAGTCAGTAGCTGCTGAATTTCCTCGGTCATGAATCCCAGTAATTGGGGACATTGGACTCCTAATAATATTTGAACATCATAAAATTCTGTGACTTCCCCTTCTAACCTTAACCAGTGGTTTATTAATCCTGTTTTTAGGTCAACAACCATCAAACCACAATGGGGTACAGTCTGATGTTTGGCTAAGTTTTCATCTAATTTTAAACCAGAGGGAGTTGCGTAAGGGAGTTTGGATAAACCGATAATGGCGTAATTGCTAATAAATGCCAAGCCACGTAAAAAGCCAGGACATAAAATTACTGGCTCAAATTTGCCTGATTTTAGCTCAATGTAGCCAAATTCTCCCGTACCTGAATTTAATAACCATAATTTATCTTGATAAAATCTGGGTGAATGAGGTAGAGATAGTCCTGTACTAATTACTTGATTAGACCTAACGTCAATTACGCAACCTCCGTCTTGCTGATTTTGTCGCCAGCCATTCAATATATCTGATTGACTACATACCGTTACATAACGTGGTCGGTGGTCTACTATCGCTAACCCATTCAGATGACATCGGTCTTCATTCACTAACCGAGAAATAAATTTTGGTTTCCACAGAGGTATACAACTATGGCGATCGCTGACTGTTGCTAAACAGTTGAGCAAACTACTAGCAAAAATTATCCGATTATTTTTCGGGATAACAACTAAATCATGAATGTCTAAATTACCAGTAGTATAACTGATGCGAGGAATATAAAGTTTGTCATAACCATTGTAAATTTGTCCTGGTGCTAGAACATTATCTAACTGCCAAATTTGATATCTAGAACTGAGATAAATGCGCTCAGGGGTTGCATAAAGTCCCATCGCTTGGTTGAATAGGCGCTCGAATCCCGATATTTGTCCAAGTGAATTTACACCGAATAACATCAGTCGGGAACTGCGATAAGTAGTTAGGGCTAGGCTGAAGGAATGCGATCGCAACCATTCAATAAAGTAACTAGAAGGAAGTATTTCTAATGCAATAGAGGGTTGAGGGATTGACTGTAGCATGATTATTTAGCTTAATTAGTAGGTGCATAGCCAAAAGGACAGTAAATACTCGTAGATATTAACTTTGCTTAACTTTAAGAAGAATTTGCTTTATTTTGCTTGATTGTGTATCTAACAGTCATTTAATATCAAAAGTTGAGATTTTAAATATACAACCTCCTTTGTCGCGAATACCTAAGCAGAAGCCATTATATCAACAAACCTCATAACCAAATAGAGAGATACACATGAACATTATGTTAGATCCTGCTGGAGTTTTTGTCTCATTTGCAGACCCTGTTCCCTTCAGCGTAGGCGCAAGCCCCAAATCATTAGCTGTGGGGGAATTTACAGGTAATGCTAACCTAGATTTGGTTGTAGCCAATAATGGTGTAACAAATGACGGCACTAATTCTAATGATGTATCAGTACTGCTAGGAGATGGTTCTGGTAACTTCTCTCTTGCCACTAACTATAGTGTAGGAAACAACCCCATTGCAGTAGTTGCAGGAGATTTTAATAGTAATAATCAGAATAATAGTCAATCTCAGGATTTAGCTGTTGCTAATTATACTGATAACAACGTCTCTATATTACTCAATGACGGTACAGGGAATTTTGCTGCTCCCACAAATTTTACCGTGGGTAATAATCCTGTAGCAATAGTCGAAGGAGATTTCGGTAACGGCGAACAGGACTTAGCTGTGGCAAACTCTAATAGCAATAACGTATCAATATTATTAGGGAACGGGAAAGGAAACTTTAGTGCTGCGACTAACTTTACTGTGGGAAGTCATCCTGATGCTATAGCTGTGGGAGATTTTGGTAATGGTAAACAAGATTTGGCTGTGGTAAATTATGGCGATAACACTGTCACCATACTGCTGAATAACGGTACAGGGCAATTTACTACTGCTACAACTCTCGCTGTAGGTAATAATCCTGATGCTATAGCTGTCGGCGATTTTGGTAACGGTCATGTGGACTTGGCTGTAGCCAATGGTGGTGATAACACAGTCACAGTATTCCTAAATGATGGTACAGGAAACTTTAGTACCGCTACTAACTACAGTGTGGGACTTGATCCCAGAGCGATCGCTGTAGGAGATTTTAACGGTGATGGACATCTGGATTTAGCTGTGGCGAACTACAGCGACAATAGCGTGTCAGTCCTTCTGGGTAATGGCACAGGAGGATTTATGCCTGCTGTTAACTTTAGCGTTAACAGTCCTCTTGCTTTAGTTACAGGAGAATTCACTAGTAGCGGGCAACAAGATTTAGCAGTCACCAATTTAGGCGATCAAACTGTATCAGTCTTACTTAACCAAACTAATTCGACAAATCCGACATTAAATTTAGTCTTGAGTAATGACAGCGTGGATGAAAATGCTGCGCCTCAAACTGTAGTGGGTACACTTTCCACAAATGAACCGTCTGAAACCTTCACCTACAGTTTAGTTAGTGGAGTTGGGTCTAATGATAACACTGATTTTACGATTAATGGTAATCAGCTAGAGATTTTAAACTCTCCTGATGAATCTAAGCCTAGTTATAGTATTCTTGTCCAAGCCACAGATAATAACAATACTCAAAACTTCCTAGATCAGAATTTGACTATTTATGTTAACGATACCAGTAGTCCTCCCGTTCTATCGGCTGGTATCATACAGCCAAACCTCACTGTATTAGAAAACTCCAATGCAACTTCTCTCGGTTTGACTGGATTGGCATATCAGCCAGGACCATCAAATGCAGGAGATACCTTAATCTATACAGTAACTGCTGTCCCCATAGCTCAATTAGGTAGTATTTACTTAGCTGATGGTACTACATTAGTGACAGCAGATACCCAGTATCAGCTAGCAGATATCCAAGGTATGCAGTTTAAACCTGCGGCCAATGCTACTAGTAATCTTTACGGACAAGGTAACTTTATCTTCCAGGTACAGGATACTAGTGAACCACAGATTGACGCTTTGTTACAAACAATCATCATTACAGTCAATCCTGTCAGCCAGGTTCCAGTTGAGACTGGGGGTAACATTAACAATTTGACAGTACTAGAAAATGCTAATACAACACCTTTAGGACTTGGTGATTTAGCCTATAGTCCGTTAGGTAATACTTTAACTTACACGGTTATCGATGTACCTAATGCTGCTTTAGGTAGTATTTATTTAGCTGATGGTACTACAGAAGTTAAAGCTAATACTCAATATCAGTTAACTGATATTCAAGGTATGCAGTTCAAACCTGCAACTAACGCTAATAGTACTTCCTATGGGACTGGGGAATTTAGTTTTACAGTCCAGAATAATGTTGATCCTAGTCAGAATACTCTCACTGAATCATTAAATATTAACGTTACCCCCGTCAACCAACCTCCGGTTTTAACTGCGGGGAGTATCAATAACCTGAATGTCTTAAAAAATTCCGGTGTTTCCTCTCTGGGACTCTCTGGGTTGGCGTTTGCTCCTGGAGGAGGAATTGACCAAGCTAATGACATTCTCACCTATACAGTTATTGCTGTTCCTGACTCTTCTCTGGGTAATATTGTTTTAGCAGATGGGACTACTCCTGTTACTGCTAATAGTACTTATACTTTGACACAACTCCAAGGGATGGAGTTTCAAACAGCATCTAATGCTAAAGGCATAGGAAATTTCAGTTTTGAAGTTCAGAATAATGGGGGTACGGCTAATGGGGGTCATGATTCACTGACGGAATCACTTGCAGTCGAGGTTAACCCTATCCCACTACAACTTTCTAATATTGGTAATGATGTATTTAACCTCCAAGGAGATAATACACAAGAGGGACTTCAAGTTAGCATTATCAGTAGTGATTCTCAGCAGATAGATGAACTAGGCGTTTATACAGTTGATGATGCTCAAGGGACAATTAATGGTCTTGCTCCAGGTGATTCAGGCTACGCTCAAGCTGCTTTAGCACGAGGAAGAGTATTATTCTCCTCGATTGTTGATTTACCAAATGGCTTTTCTAACAATACTACTAGTAGCTTATTACAATTTAATCCTGGTAGTGATTTGAGATTTTATTTAGTCCAAAATAGTACAACCGACGATATTCTGGCTAGAAAAGCTAGTATTGATAATGTCCTATTTTCTAATCCCTCGAATGAAAAGATTACAGCCTTAGGAAATAACTCTTTTTCCTTGGCTTGGCAAGATAGTTCTGGTAGTTCCAATGCTAATTTTCCGAATCTGGTCGTCAAGATTCAGCCGACAAATGACCCATCACCTCTAGGGTCTGATTTACAAGGACAAATACAATCAGAATTTATTGATTTGCGATCTTCTACACAACCAGTAACAGCGACATTTACTGCTTGGAGATACGCTGCTTACAACAATTTTGCTGGTTTTTATCAGGTGATTGATACGAATGGCGATATTAATTTTAATGGTACAGTTTTACATCCTGGGAATGCTGGCTATGTCCAAGCAGCAGTAAGTAGTCGGGTTGGAGGTATTGGACTAACTGTAGACCAAAATCTCCAACTCAATGCTCATGGTAGTGAAGGTGAACAGACTTTCACGGGAACTTTCCAACCAGGTGCTATCTTTGCACCATTTTTGATCGCCAATGGGACTCCAGATCAGGTCTTAAATGGAAATTCTGCCAATACTCCCTATGTTTATTTCCCCTTTTTGGGAGCTAATCCCGATCAGATCAATCATGTGCGGTTGTTAGGAAATAATACTTTTGCTTTTGAAGACCAATTCAATGGTGGAGATAGAGATTATAACGACATGATTATCCGCATCAATTTAACCACTCAATCTTAACCTTAATCACTCAATCTTAACCTTAATCACTCAATCTTAACCTTTAGATTAACTGATTAAGGTGAAAAGAGTTCGTGTACAATCAATTTCAGTGTACAGTTACCCATAACAATACTCATGTATACAACCCAGCAGACCTTCCTTGGCAAAGTACCTTAACTGCCACTTTCAAAGGAGGGTCACTTTATGCTCCCGTATTAATTGCCAATGGCACTCCTCAATCATTTGAGTCTGAGAACCCCAATAATACGGCTCCGAGTAATTTGAGTACGAGTACTGTAGGAGCACTCCCCATCGCCTACTTTGCTTTTGTGAATGCTAATAGTGATGGAATTGACCATATAATATCACTACCTGGTAATACACTAGGTTTTAAAGATTATTACGGTGGAGGTGACCTTGACTACAATGATGTAGTACTACATTTCTCTTCCATCACCTCAGGTAGTCTAGTTAGTCAAGCACCCACTTACCCAACTACCTAGTAAATACAATATGGTCTAACATGAAGCAGCCTGTGGATTTTCCCAAGGCTGCTTCATGTTGAACCGAACCATCAGGGCTACCGTGCTGTTGATATTTTGGTGTATACTCACCACTTAAATAAACTTTATATAATCATGAATAAGACTGCTGAAATGGAAATATTTAGCGATCGCACCTTCGCCGATTGGTTAACCCAAGAGCAAATTAGTCTCGCTTATACTACTTACCAAACCAGTCGGTTAATGTTAATTGGCGTTAATCCTGAAAACAGCAGAATATCTGGTTTTGAAAGGTTATTTGACCGAGCGATGGGACTCTACACCACGGGCGATCGCATTTATCTCAGTTGTAAATATCAACTATGGCAACTTGAGAATGTCCTAGAACCGGGACAAACTCACAACGGCTATGATAAACTTTACATCCCTCGCATAAGTTATACTACTGGTGATATAGATATCCACGATGTTGTCATTGATGGCACAGGAAAACTCATCTTTATCAGTACTGCGTTGAATTGTTTAGCCACAATTAGCGATCGCCATAGTTGTACCCCCTTATGGAAACCCAAATTTATCTCTAAAATTATCAACGAGGACCGCTGTCATTTGAACGGGTTATGTATGGTAGATGGACAACCACGTTATGTAACAGCTTGTAGTCGTTCTGACATAATAGATGGTTGGAGATATCGCCGTAATGATGGAGGTTGCGTAATTGATATTTCCACAGATGAAATCATTTGTACGGGTCTATCCATGCCCCATTCACCCCGTTGGTATCAGAATAAATTGTGGTTGCTCAACTCAGGGAAAGGGGATTTTGGCTATGTAGATTTACAAACTGGCAAATTTGAACCCATAGTATTTTGTCCTGGGTTTCTGCGTGGTTTGGCATTTTGGGGAAATTATGCAATTGTAGGCGTTTCTAAACCTAGAGGAGACAAATCCTTTGTGGGATTACCTTTAGATGAAGAATTGCGCAAGCGGGATGCAGAATCGCGCTGTGGATTGATGATTGTAGACTTGAAGACAGGAGCGATCGCCCATTGGTATTGCATTGAAGGGATTGTGGTCGAACTCTATGATGTACAGGTATTACCAGGAGCTAGGCGTCCCATGTTTTTGGGGTTCAAGACAGATGAGATTCAAAAAATAATTACCCTCGATTCCCGCTCTCCTTTGTTGCTAGAAAAGGTGTTACCAGAAAAAGAGCATTTAGCTGCTACCTCAATACCTGAAAATCAAAATCGTCAGGAAATTATCTCAGTTAATCCCACAGGAAATCAAAATTTATTCCCTCTCCCACAAAATCCATCTTCGCTCGATCCTATTTACAACACTTCTACAACTACTCAGCCCTCGTAATTTGCCGAAGGTATTATTAACTCAATCAGTTTACTTACTACAATTTACATCAGCCATAATCTTCCCTTATTTTTTACTTAACTAACGGGTTTGAAAATTAAGTCTTATCATCACCATCAAGTTGTCATAAAAACCCCATCTCAAACAAGGAGATACGCTTTGAGCCAATTTACAAAGAAATTCCGTGTAGCCATGGCTGTAGCAGCTTCGCTGATACAAGCCTCTTCTTTTGCGAATGTTGCATTTGCCCAATCGGTAACAGTTCAGCCCAACGCCAGTACAAACCTTCAGCAATACATCAATCTACCTGCAAAAGAACCCAATCTTACAACGGCTCAGATTACAGCATACTTGCAGAAGAAAATTAAGTACGTTTTCGTGATTTTCAACGAAAACCAGTCGTTCGATAACGAGTATGGTACTTTTCCAGGAGTGAATGGACTTTACTCTGACGGTCAAAATCCTCGTTCTGCAAGTAATACACCAGGATTTTATCAAACCTATGTAGATAACAATGGCAATACTATTACAATTAGCCCATTCCTAATCGGTCCTCAGCAGAACGCTAGTGCTGTTGACAGCGTCGATCACAGTCATACTGGGCTGGCGACTAAGATAGACCTTGTGAACGGCGTAGCACAGATGGATAAGTTTGCTTACGATGAGTATAGTCGCTTTGCTAATCTTGGTGGAACAGCTAATATTGCTAAAGGCAAGCAGTATGCAAACCTTGTTATGTCCCATATTGATTGCAATACAATTCCAGTTTTCTGGAATTGGGCTAGCAACTTCACGATTTTCGACAATATCTATGCGACTGAAGATACACCATCTAGCCCAAACGCAATAGCGATGATCGCTGGTCAATCTGGTGAAACACAGTGGGTCAAGCACGGTAACAATGGTCAAAGCTACAGTGTATCCGATGCGGTAACAGACGGGAAAGCTCATTCAGGTACAACTCAGGCTCCACCAATTGTCAACGACCCTCAACCATTTTACGGCTCCCAATTTGATACAACGCCAGCTGGTGCCAACAGAGCACCCTTTAACCTGAGTGATGGCTACGCTGACACCAACATCGCCTCAATCCTAACTTTCGCCAGTCTACCTCTTACCTTCCAAGGTTCTAATATTAATACAGCACTGGCTAACAACTTGAGTTCTGGAACCGGTGTGAATAGAACCGATCTAGCGGATATCCAGAATGACATTCCATATATCCAGAATTTCGGAAGTACACCTGTTAACTGGCGCTGGTATCAGGAAGGCTACGACCTCGAACCAACGGACACAAACGGGGTCGCTTCCCACGCTGCTTATGTGAGCCATCACAACGGCGCACAGTATTTTGGATATGTCGCTAATACACCTACATCCTCTTTGAGCGGTAGCTTGAAGGGAATGAATGACTTAATCAACGACTTGACTAACAATACTCTACCCTCAAGCGGTGGTGTATTCTATATTCGTGGTGGCTACACAAACCAACAGAACCTAACACCACCGATTACAAACACTAACACGCCTGCTGCTGAAATCACTGCGATTAATGCAGCCAAGTCTGGGGATGATGACCACCCAAGCTATAGCGATCGCCAAATTAGCCAATCAATGGCAGCTCGCGTAGTTAACTTGATTGCTAATAATCCAACGCTCTGGTCTCAAAGTGCCATCATCTTGACCTACGACGAATCAGATGGACATTATGACCATGTCCCACCACGCATTCTGTCCTATGGTCCCGACAGCCTCCCTCTCTCTCGCGGTATACGTATACCTTTGATAGTGATCTCTCCTTATGCGCGAGCGCACGCAGTCTCCCACGTTGAGGGCGATCATAACGCAGTAATCCAAACAATTAACGCAATTTTTGGTTTACCCGCCCTGGCCAGTTTGCCCGATGAAGCAGCGGCGCTCACAGCAGGAAATTCTGCAGCATTCAACCAGTTTGGTCCAGCAGGATTCCAACAGAAGTACCTTGGTCCTCGTGACCTTAACTCGTCCATTACCGATAGCCTGCTATCTGCTTTCGATCCCAAACGCCTGGTCGGTACCTCCAGCCCATTACCAGCCTCTCTAGCGACGATTCCCACCAGCGCCTTAAAGCTACCGCTCTATGGTGGGCAAGGATGTACTGAAATTGGGATTACACCAGTGGCAGATCCGAACAATATTCCTGTTCCTACTGGTTTCAATCCGCTGCCAGGTACTTACCCCGCAGCTACTCCATCCGATTAATGAATTAAAAACTGTTAAGAGGGAACGGGGAACAGGGAGCAAGAAAACCCGAATTTTGGGTCTAAGCAACTAAATTTATTTATAGGGTTTCCTGTTCCCTGTTCCCTGTTCCCTGTTCCCTGGAAATTATTTTGACATTCCCGAAGGAGAATTCATGCGCTTCTTGTTGGTCTTAATGATCCTGCTCGGTGTCTACTGCTCAATCCCTGCTGCTCTGGCGGGTTCGGTTGTTGAACGCGTTAAGGCTCGTGGTGTTGTGCGCTGCGGTAGTGTTGAGCGACCGGGACTCGCAGACCGCGACAGCCACGGTCACTGGACCGGACTCAATGTGGATATTTGTCGGGCGATCGCTACAGCAGTACTCGGATCGCCCAAGCAAATCCAATATCATAATTACGATATTCCGCCGGACTTCGATGCTGTACGCAACCAAAAGGACGATGTCTATTTCCTCACAGGCTCGGAAATTAACCAGCAAAAGTTGGCTGGAAAGATATTACCTGGTCCCACTATCTTTGTGGAATCCCACAGGGTGATGGTAGCATCTAATTCATCAGCGCACCACGTTCGCAACCTAGCCAATGACTCTATCTGCTTTCTGATTGGCAGTTCAGCTGAAAGAAGTCTTGAAGCTTATTTTGATGCAATTCATCTAAATTGGTTACGGCTACCTTTTAATGAAGATGGAGAAATGTTCGATAGTTATAATGTGCAGCATTGTCATGGAATTGTGGGTGAGACTACCACCCTGGCGATGCTCCGCCTCGATTCAGGTGTGAACCGATTGTCGAGCCGTATTCTCCCGGAGCCACTTACGACTTTTCCAGTAATCGCTGCTACTGGAACTGCAGACGGAGAGTGGTCGGCGATCGTGGCATGGACTGTCCATACATTGGTTAGTGGAGAAAGACCGGAAGTGCGTTGGTACGCAGGTGGTGCAGGGGCAATGCCAATTACCGCGCCTGAGTTGGGTCTTGACAAGCAGTGGCAGCAACGTGTTCTGTCAGCCGTTGGTAACTACGGCGATATATTTGACCGCAATATTGGTAAAAATTCTGTGCTCAAGCTCGATCGCGGACTCGACGCCAACCAATTCTCTGGGGGACTTCTCCTCAGCCCGTTCCTGGAGTAAATTAACATCAGCTAAACTGGGAATTTTCCTAAAATCGGCTGAAATTCTGGGATATCCTTAGAGATACGAGAGAGATTCACAAATTCAAAGATAATGAAGCTCGCAGCCAGAGTCAGTCAGGTTACACCCTCTATAACTTTAGAAATTACAGCTAAAGCTATATCCATGAGAGCAGAGGGGATTGATGTTTGTAGTTTTAGTGCTGGAGAACCAGATTTTGATACTCCAGCGCATATCAAAGCCGCAGCCAAAAAAGCGCTGGATGAAGGTAAGACCAAGTATGGTCCTGGGAGTGGAGAACCAAAGTTAAAGGCAGCGATCGCCAAGAGTTTGCAAAATGATTATCATCTGGATTACCAACCAGAGAATATCATTGTCACCAACGGTGGGAAACATTCTCTTTACAATTTGATTATGGCGTTAATTGACCCAGGTGACGAGGTAATCATCCCCGCTCCCTATTGGGTCAGTTATCCAGAAATGGTAATTTTAGCTAGTGGAACCCCAGTCATCGTCCAAACTGAAGCTGCCACAGGATATAAAATTACAGCCGCACAGCTACAAAAAGCTATTACCCCGAAGACGAAATTATTTGTCCTCAATTCCCCATCTAATCCTACAGGAATGGTGTATACACCAGAGGAGATTAAAGCCTTAGCGCAGGTAATAGTTGATGCAGATATCTTCGTTGTTTCTGACGAGATTTACGCCAAAATCCTCTACGATGGAGCCGAACATATTAGCATAGCTTCTTTAGGTAAGGAAATTTTTGACCGCACTTTAGTCAGTAGTGGATTTGCGAAATCTTACGCTATGACTGGATGGCGTGTTGGTTATTTAGCAGGTGCTAAAGAAATTATTAAAGCTACAAATTCAATTCAAGGTCATAGTACATCTAATGTCTGTACCTTTGCTCAATATGGTGCGATCGCCGCTTTATCAGATGATAAAAGCTGTGTAGAAGAAATGCGCCAAGCCTTTTCCCAGCGGCGTCAATTTTTATGGGAAAGACTTAACTCCATTTCTGGATTGGTGACACCCAAACCAGATGGGGCTTTTTATATGTTCCCTGAGATCAGCCAAACGGGAATCAAATCTCGTGAATTTTGTGCTGCTTTACTAGAAAAATATCACGTTGCTGTCATTCCTGGTATAGCTTTTGGAGCCGACAATAATATTCGGATTTCCTATGCTACCGATATAGCAACAATTGAGCGGGGGATGGATAGGTTAGAGAAATTTGTGCGCTCATTATAGAAGGAGTCAGGAGTCAGGAGTCAGGAGTAAAAAATAAGGATGTTGTTACTTGCTGCAATACTTGTAGTCCTTGTAATGAACCTCTGATTAGTCTTGTTGCGGCGAGGGGTTGACTAATTAATCCTCGTGCTAATGACCAAGGTTGTAATGCACCATCGGGACTGATAGCTGTTGTTAAGTTGGGAATATCATAGCGACAATCATCGCTAACGACTCTCAGAATAGCTAATTTGGCAGTAGTAAAAAACTCCAAAGCCGCAAATCCTTCCATATCTTCCACATTAGCAGTCGATTTTTCACCTAAATGGCGTTTTTCCGCTGCTGACCAAATCAGGCGATCGCTTGTTAATCCCCTCACAAGTGATACCCGATTACCAAGCAAAGAGCCAATTTCTGTCAAAAGAGTGCGATCGCACTCTTTGAGACTATCTTGATAAAGACAATCTTGATATAAAACAATATCGCCAATCCGATAATTTGCCTGTAAAGCACCACATAAACCCATAAGCAAGATTTTATTCTCTGAATAATTCTCGAATCCCGCTAAATAACGCCGCAGAGGAGCCATCCCCAGAGGAATAGCTTTGATATCGGGTCTTACACCCGTCAAGCGACTAAGTCCACGCTTGACAGCTTGATATTCTGACCCCTGCGGTACTAAAATCAAATTAACTAAATTAACTAAATTAACTGGTTGGTAATTAGACACTTAGCCCTTCAGCTGCTTGTATTTTATGTTTGGGTACTAACTGTAAAATCCTCAGCACAATCCTCGTCAATCTTGGTAAAAAGAGTGGTTGGAGTAATTGGGAATCATATTTACTCATCCGACGTTGATTTTCCTGGAGACAAACAGCAATAAATTTCTCTATTGTAATGTCATTGGTGAAAATACTAGCGCCAGTCGCTGTAAAACCAGTACCACTAGGGTCACTATCTGCAAAAGCTCCCATCAGGTTACTTAAGGCTCTGCCGTAATACCACAATGTTTTAATACTCCGTAATACTGGTAAACCTTGTCCCCGATGGATTTGGGTATAGGTAAACCAATTGACAAAAAAGACAATATGTCGAGCTTCTTCATCCAATATGGGGTCAAAAATTTGGAACAGCTGTTCGGGAAAGATATTAGCTTCACGAGCGATCGCAAATAAACCAAAAGCAAAAAAGGAATCTAGACATTCCTCAAAACCAAAGATGGTAAAAGCAGGCTCAATATTTGGGGGAATTTCCACAGGTGCTCGCGGTGAAATTTCGATAGCATAATGATTAATCAGAGTTTGAATCAAGCGAGAATGACGAGACTCTTCTTTTCCTTGGAGGGCGATCGCTGACTGAATCATGGGGTCTTCTACAGTCTTAGCGTAACTACTTACCATAGCTCCTGCTTCTCTTTCAATATCCAGAGCTTTTTCCCAGAAGGGAATCCCTCGCAAGGTAGCTAGGGCTATATCATCTAAATCAGGCCAAGGAAGTTTTTCCGGTTCGTAATCTCTGTAGCTTTCTTGAAAACTGCGACAGAATAATTCCTTATGTGCAATAGCGCCAATCTTCATAGGTTGGATATTGTTATGGTATAAAGTTTTCGTTATCCTAAACTAGTCTAATGCATCTGGAATTATATGATTTAGTGACGAAACTCACCCGACAGAATGCAGCTAATTACTGTAGCATGACTAAATCCTTCCGTCACCTGCAAGATAATCTTTCCCAATGGTCAAGTCTAGTAGCTCAAAATCCGCACGCGAACGCTTTAATATTTCCAGATTGGCGATTCAATTTTCGTGGCTGACAGTGGGTTTTTGGATAGCTGTGATGGTAGCTGGGATTTTTGCATTCAGTTCTCTCAAATATGCTTTATTTCCAGATATTACCTTTCCAGTTGTAGTAGTTAACGCCCAAGCGCCTTTAAAAACTACTCTGGAAACAGAGTCAAAACTTACCAAACCACTAGAAGAGAAATTAAAATCTCTGGAAGGACTTGATGATATTCGCTCGTCAACTTACTTAGGGAGAACAGCTGTCAGCCTATCGTTTGTGGTGGGGACAAATTTAGCTACATCCGCTGATAAAACTGACCAGATTTTGCATCACCTGACTCTCCCACCAGGAGCAAGCTATAAAATCATTGCCCTAAATTTGAATGAATCGGCGGCTGTGAGCTACGCCATTGAGAGTCCATCCCGAAATTTAGCGGATTTACGCCAGTTAACCACAGCCAAAATCATCCCAGCGATCGCTCGGCTACCAGGAGTCCTGAAAGTCTCATTATTAGGGGATGGTAAAGCTACACTAGTCAGGTTTAATGGGAAACAAGCTCTGGCGTTTCAAGTGATCAAAAATGCCAATGCTAATACTTTGGAAGTAGTAGCTGATGTGGAAAAAACAGTCCAAAAACTCAGGACTACTTTTACAGACGTCACCCTGAATTTAGCCGCCAGCCAAGCAGAGTATATCCATCAAGCTACACATTCTACTATTGATGCTCTGATGGAAGCTGTGGTGTTATCAGTAGTTGTCATTTTCGCATTTTTGGGAAATTGGCAAGCGACACTGATTTCCGCTTTAGCAATCCCTACATCTTTGCTGGGAACATCTATTGTCATGGCTATATATGGCTTTAATTTGGAAACAATTACTTTGTTGGCTTTGGCTTTGGTAATTGGGACGATTGTAGATGATGCGATCGTGGATGTGGAGAACATCATGCGACACATTGAACATGGGGAATCTCCCCGCCAAGCTGCTTTAACGGCTACCAATGAAATTGGTTTAACAGTTACCGCTGCTACTTTTACAGCAGTAGCAGTCTTTTTACCTATAGGTTTGATGAGTGGTGTCATCGGTCAATTCTTCAAACCTTTTGGAATCACAGTTTCCGCTGCGATGTTGACATCTTTGCTAGTCGCTCGGACTTTATCACCAGTCTTATCTATATATTGGCTCAAGCCAAAAACCATTAACTCCCCAATCGTAGAAAATAATTTCTGGGTGAGATTTGATCAAGCCTATCGCACTTTATTAAGATGGTGTTTACAAAAACGTTCTATAGTTATAGGTTTAGCAGCATTAAGCTTTATTGGTGGTTTAGCTCTAATTCCCCAAATTCCCAAAGGGTTTATTCCTAAGTTGGATCGAGGCGAGTTCAACGTTACATATACAGTACCTTTGGCTAATTCAACTCATCCCCTAGACGATTCTCTCAGAGTGGCGCAAAAACTGGAAAAGGTAGTCAGGGCGTTACCCGCAGTAGAAACAATTTTTACCACTGTTGGTTCTCGTGAAGGCGAACCAAATAAAGGTCTAATTTATATTAAACTCCACAAAGAGCGAAAAATTAAAACAGCGAAACTGCAAGAATTACTCCGGGTAAATTTATCTCAGATACCTAATGTTAATACTAGCGTCGAAGATATCCAGTTTGTCGATACTGGCAATCAGAAGCCTTTAGAAATAGCGATGCTTGGTAATGACTTAGTGGCGCTCAGTCGAGCCGCTATATCTGTAAAACAACGAGTTGAGAAACTTCCAGGTTTTGCTGACGTCACAGTTACGGGAAACGTAAATAAATCAGGTGAGATTTTAGAAATTGAGCGATTGCATCATCAGCGTGTAGCTTATATCAGTGCTAACCTGGGGATGAATATGTCTTTAGGAGACGCGACTGAGAGGGTAATTACCGAGGCTAAAGCTGTGATGCCGCCTGGTGTTTCCCTCGATTTGGGGGGAGATTCCGCCCGCCAAGGGATAGTTTTTGCTAGTTTTGGCACAACTTTAGCATTATCAGCCCTATGTATTATTTTAGTACTGGTTTGGCTATTTAAAAGCTGGGTGGACCCGATAGTGATTGGAATTTCTTTGCCTTTAGCACTCGTAGGAGCATTGATTGCACTCATGTTGACAAAAAGCGATTTCGGCATGATATCATTAATCGGCTTTGTCTTTTTATTAGGCATTACTAACAAAAACGCTATTCTGATTGTGGATTATATTAACCAGTTACGATTATCTGGATTAGAACGCACAGAAGCAATTCTCAAAGCTGGTCCAGTCAGATTACGACCAATCATGATGACTACTGCTGCGACTATTTTGGGGATGGTGCCGATCGCACTGGGTTTAGGTGCTGGTTCAGAATTACGCTCACCCATGGCTGTGGCGATCGCTGGTGGTTTAGTCACTTCTACTATTCTCAGCTTAATTGTTGTCCCAGTAGTTTATACCCTACTAGATGATTTTTTCCCTCGGTTCCGCCAAAGGGAGAGTAAATGAAACAGGTATTTGTCACGGGTGGTACAGGTTTTATCGGTGCTCACTTGGTAAGATTATTACTCCAAGAAGGGTATCTAGTTGTAGCTTTAGTCCGTCCTAGCAGTAATTGTGATAATTTACGGGGCTTGAATGTCAAGCTGGTTACTGGTGACTTGCATGATCCGCAGCTTTGTGAAAAAATGCGGGGTTGTCAATATCTGTTCCATGTAGCGGCGCATTATTCCCTCTGGCAAAAAGATCGGGAATTACTCTATCACCATAATGTTGAAGGTACAGGTAATGTCCTCGCCGCTGCGAGAGAAGCTGGGGTGGAGCGAACTGTTTATACCAGCTCAGTAGCAGCCATTGGAGTAGGCGCTAATGGTAGCGTTGTGGATGAAACCCACCAGAGTCCCCTAGAAAAGTTGGTGGGTGACTACAAAAAATCTAAATTTCTCGCTGAACAGTTAGTTATGGAAGCAGTTAGTCAAGGTCAAGATATCGTGGTGGTTAATCCTAGTACTCCTATTGGTCCATTGGATATTAAACCTACCCCTACAGGAGACATGATTTTGCGGTTTCTACGGCGGCAAATGCCTGTGTATTTGAATACTGGATTGAATTTTATTGATGTGCGAGATGTGGCTTGGGGACATTTATTAGCTCTACATCAAGGGAAAAGTGGCGATCGCTATATTTTAGGTCATGAAAACCTGAGCTTCCAGAATTTTCTAGCACAACTATCCCAAATTACAGGTATCCCAGCCCCCAAAATCTCAGTTCCTCATTGGTTGCCTTTAAGTGTAGCTTTTGTAGAAGAAAAGTTGCTGACTCGTATAGGTAAATTACCCACAGTGCCGATCAATGGTGTCCGCATGGCACAACAACCGATGTACTATAATGCTGCAAAATCAGTCCGCGAATTATCACTACCTCAGTCACCATTGAATGTAGCGATTAAAGATGCTGTAGATTGGTTTGTATCTCATGGCTATGTCAAACCTTAACAGGTTGCTTCTAATTGTGGTGTTTCGTTAAATCTGATAGAGGAGTGATCATAATGGCGATTAATTTACAACAAGCAATAGATATTGGTAAATATCTAGTTACTCAGCGTCTTTTAGGACATAAACGCTTCCCACTTGTATTAATGCTGGAACCGCTATTTCGCTGTAACCTTGCTTGTACAGGCTGTGGTAAAATCCAGCATCCCAAAGAAATACTCAAACAAAACCTCACCCCAGAGCAATGTTTTAATGCTGTAGAAGAATGCGGCGCACCAGTGGTTTCTATTCCCGGAGGAGAACCACTACTACATCCAGAAATCGATCAAATTGTGCAAGGTTTGGTGAAACGAAAGAAGTATATTTACTTATGTACCAATGGTGTATTACTAGAAAAGAATCTGCAGAAATTCCAACCTTCTCCTTATCTAACTTTTAGTGTTCATTTAGATGGACTACAGGAATGGCATGATAAATGTGTAGATCGCCAAGGCGTATTTAATATAGCAGTTTCAGCTATTCGCGCCGCTAAAGCTGCTGGATTTCGTGTTACTACTAATACGACTATTTTTACAGGTTGTAACCCTGAAGAAATGCAGGAATTTTTCGATTTCTTAGAGACTCTGGGTACAGATGGAATGATGATTTCCCCTGGCTATAGCTATGAATGGGCTCCAGATCAAGACCATTTTCTGCAACGAGAACAAACATACGCTCTTTTTCGCCAAATATTAGCTCCCTATAAATCTGGAGAGAAAAACTGGAACTTCAATCACAATCCATTATTCCTAGATTTCCTAATTGGTGAGAAAGATTATGAATGTACGCCTTGGGGTAGTCCCTCTTATAGCGTTCTTGGTTGGCAAAAACCCTGTTATTTGCTAGGTGAAGGGTATTATCAAACTTTTAAAGAATTAGTGGAAGAGACTGATTGGAGCAAATACGGGCGAGCCAGCGGTAATCCTAAATGTGCTGATTGTATGGTACACTGCGGGTACGAACCAACAGCAGCAATGGACGCAATGCAGCCAAAGAACATAGCCCGTTCTATGACCGCAGTGTTTGGCAGAAGCTAGTCAGTTCATCGTCGCTGTATGGAGGATGGGGAGAAACGCTCTCCTCCGCATATTCACTAGGTTACATTAGTGAAATTATCTGGTATATTGGTATAATTGAAGAGTAGTACTCTAAAGAGTAAACTTTATTTAACCCCTAATTTTTTCGGTTGTTTGGTGTATCATTAGTTGTACAGTCTCAAAAACCTACAGCTTATCCAAAATTAGGTTTTAGTTCAAGAGATTAGTTTAATTTATTAATCTAACAGATCAATTTTTATTTGTTTTGTGGTCATAAAGTCCTTTTTATCTGGGCAGTTAGCCGTAATAATATAATTCAGCAAGAGGAGCAAGTTTTTAGTCATGAAGCTTAATTTTACTTATTTGGTTTGTGGTAGCGCTGCAATATTCTATAATTTCTTGGCTGCGCTACCATCTTACGCTGTAGATATTACATGGGATTTGAATGGTGTTCAGTTCTCCGATGGATCTACTGCTACAGGTTATTTTACTTATGACGGTAATACGCCCATCGACGCTGATATCACTCTTACCGAAGGAAATACCCAGGTAACCTTTACTAGTGGGGATTTGGGTACTACTTTCGCTACATCTAATTCTACTAGTGTTAGTTCCACTTACAATAGACTTGTTTTATGTTCTAATCCGAGCAATTCAACATGCCCTAGTAGTTCGACTGTATTAGTTTTGGCTTCAACTGATAATTTTGGAAACGCTGGTGGTACCGACGTTCTTTCAAAGAATGGTGCAAATGCTGCAAATAACAGTTTTTATTATAATGGTATTTCGAAATCTGGCTTGTCATCTGGCGTAGTGAATCAAATTCCCTTTAATATACCTGGGGGAGAAGGTTCTGTATTATTAGGTGGTGTATTAGCTATGGGAGCAGTCAGAAGATTGAAAAATTATAGCTCAAGCACTAAAATTGCTAATTCTACAGGTAGCAAAGTAGTTGGCTAGTTATATACAAGTTTAAATTTGTTGTTTTCTTGATATCACCAGCAATTCTGCGTTTATTGAGAATTATGGTTTTATCTAAGATGGTTTTGTATATGGTGCATTGTACAATCTAAAGTAGAAATTTTTATTTCCTTACCCTTGGCGATGAGATGTGCTATTTACTACATAGCGCGTCTCATCGCTGTGTTAGTTTTGTTCCAACTCATAAAAGATAATTAGGAAATTCCCTATTTCCCTCTATGACACAACAATTGCTTGTTTATGTTCCACCCCATCCTTTAATCAAGCACTGGCTAGCAGTAGCTCGTGACACAGGTACACCCTCAATATTATTTCGTAGTGCTATTACTGAATTGGGACGCTGGTTGACTTATGAAGCAACAAGAGATTGGCTACCAACAAGAGAGACAACTGTACGCAGCCCATTAGCTAATTGTCCAGCGACTCTCCTCGATCCAGAAGTACCCATAGCAGTTGTGCCAATTTTGCGGGCTGGACTCGGACTTTTAGAGGGAGCACAAACTTTACTCCCTCAAGCATCAATTTATCATTTGGGACTAGCCAGAAATGAAGAAACATTGACGCCTGTCTGTTATCTCAACAAGCTACCAGAGAAATTCCTACCTCATACCCGAGTGCTAATCACTGAACCAATGTTAGCAACAGGAGGTTCTATAATGGTAGCTATGGCGGAATTAATCCAGAGAGGAATTGATCCATCTTTAATCCGCATTGTGAGTGTGGTGACAGCTCCACCAGCTTTACAAAAATTGAGTACTGCTTATTCTGGCTTGATTGTGTATACTGCTGCTATTGATGAAAAGGTAAATGAATCAGGATTTATTGTTCCAGGGTTAGGGGATGCAGGCGATCGCATTTTTGGTACTTAGACTTCTGGAACTTAATAATTTAGGAATTGCAGATTGTCAGTAGTTGACTAGAATAAAAAAATGGCTAAGATACATTGAAAATTACAGTTGAAAATTACAGTTTTCGCAGAAGGTGGGACAGCTATGAGTCAACGAGACGGTTTTAGTAGTGGTTTTTTTATTGGCACATTTGTGGGAGGTATGGTCGGGGGTATTTTGGCTGCTGTGCTTGTATCCCGTCGGGATGCACAATCGGTAGAAGAAGAGCAGACTCAATTAAGCCAAAGTGAAAATTCCCCCCATCCAGGAGCGGCTAAAAAGCGCCAAATGAAATCAGCCCCCAATGAAGATTTAGAAATGGAATCAGCTAGGCGATCGCTAGAAGATAAAATTGCGCAGTTGAACGAAACAATCGATGAAGTCAGAAATCAGTTGGGAAATGTGAATCATAATTCAGCCCCAGAAGTTAAAGAAAATTACTTGTCCCAAGATTAATCAAGCAGCGCTCGAAGTAGCAAGTATGAGATTCAGGGTGATTGGAGAATCTGTTATATACACATACGATGGCACATGGACTAAATTAAAATTAATCATAGGAAATAATTTGACCATTTACACCTACTTAACCTCACCATGAACTTACTCATTACCACACTTGGTAACTTCATTACTGTTTTTAACTTTTTGCTGATTATCCGAGTTTTATTGACTTGGTTTCCCAATATTGATTGGTATACCCAGCCATTTGCTGCTTTAAGTCTAATTTGTGACCCATATCTCAATTTATTCCGCTCAATTATTCCCCCTTTAGGCGGTATGGATTTTTCTCCCATTCTCGCCTTCTTGGTACTGAATTTAGCTGGACAATTCCTCGTAAGTCTCAGTACACTGCCATTATTTCAAGGGATGTAAGGTCAACTGAGGGGATGGACCCCCTCAGTTCATCTGCGCACTTGTCCACTAAATCCAGTAGCTTTAAATTGCTTGAGTTTCAATGGTGTAGGCTGATTTTTGGGGACTGAAATTCTGAGTTCAAAATCACTAACACCAGGTGGTATTTCAGCGATAGAACCAACTCTGGTACGGTTTTGCATTACTGTATCATTATTAGCATCATATATCCTGCCAAATACATCAGCATCATAAACTGTTTTATAAGTACTATTTTGAGCTTTTCCGGTAATCATAAAGCAGTTAGCCGCACTAGTAACACCACTAGTAACTGCACCAATAGCTAGTTCTGCAGCACAATTTTTGTAGTTGAGGTCAAATAGTTTAATCTGTGTCAGAGCTATAGCAGCAGGATTAAATATCCAGAACCAGATAGCAATAATGCCAGATATAAGCAGAAGTGTAAGTGAGCGTAACCGCATAAAAGACACCATGATTTTCTCAATGATTTTCTCAAATAGTAAATCACCATTGATCGATGAGCAACTGTGCAGCAGAATTAAACAAATAATTACAGAGCAATTTTGTCACCAGAATTGTAGTGATTAAATTAGCTACAGCCACCATCAGAATCACCAAAATCTCGTAGGATATGGCGTCTAGAGGATTTATCCCCGCTAGTAACTGACCACAGGTAAAACTTGGTATTGTTACCATACCTATAAGCATCATCTGATTGAATATAGGTATTAACGCGGCTTTAATCGAGTCTTTACGGTAGAGACTAATGGCTTGTTCGGGAGTAGCACCTAGACTCAAATGGGTTTCTATCTCTACAGCAAACTGTTTAATTGTACTAATCAAATGCTGTCCAGTTATAACTGTTGCATTCAGGGAAGTACCCATCAAAATACTACCCAAAGGAACTAGATAGCGCGCTTGATACCATTTATCTGGATGAATAATCAAAAATTCTGTATAGAGCAAAATGCTAGCAGTACTGAGGAAAATTGCTCCCCAGATTAAAGGGAATACCTGAGGAATTTTTTGGCTGATCCGATTTCGTGCGACAATCGCCGTAATTGTCAGCATAATTGTTAAAACCCCCAAAACGGCAGAAGCATTGTCAATCGTAAAAATGAACTCTAAAACATATCCTAATACAATTAACTGGAGGATGGTTCTACCAGTAGCAAGGGCGAGATTTAACTCTAGTCCCAATTTTTCTACAGCAGATAAGCCGATGGCGATCGCCATCAATCCCACAGCCAAAACTAAGTCTACCAAGTTGAGTTTAATCAGATCCTGCATATCAGAAAAAAAATTGGCGGCTGCTAAAAGCTAGGAATTACACGTCAATATGGTAACTATTAATTCATGATTGCCAAGAATATTTCCTATTAGCCATCATTCCCTCACCACTACCCTTGCCTTTCATATCTCTCCATCAAATGATAACTCATGATCCAACGCGTAAATTCCGTCCCAGCCTTTGATATTAAGCAGCAGTACGCCGCTATAGAAGCAGAAGTTAGTGCTGCTGTCCTACAAGTTCTCTCTTCTGGTCGTTACATTGGTGGTCCGCTAGTAGAAGGCTTTGAACAACAGTTTGCTGCCTATCATGGTGTAACTGAATGTGTAGCTTGTAATTCTGGTACTGATGCACTCTATTTAGCGCTCCGGGCGCTAAATATTGGTGCAGGTGATGAAGTTATTACTACACCATTTACCTTTATCGCTACGGCTGAAGTCATCAGCGCCACTGGAGCCAAACCAGTTTTTGTTGATATTGATCAAACTACATATAATTTGGATGTACTCCAAATACCAGCAGCAATTACATCAAAAACCAAGGCGATCATCCCAGTTCACCTATTTGGACAACCTGTGGATATGACAGGACTGATGGCGATCGCTAAACCCCATAATTTAGCAGTAGTTGAGGACTGTGCCCAGTCTACAGGTGCTATGTGGGACGGTAAAAAAGTAGGTAGTATTGGACAAATAGGTTGTTTTAGTTTCTACCCAACTAAAAATCTTGGTGCTTGTGGTGATGGGGGAGCAATAACTACTAATGACCCAGCGATCGCAGCTAGGTTGCGGTTATTGCGAGAACATGGCAGTCAAACTAGATATATACATGAAGAAGTCGGTGTTAATAGTCGATTGGACAGTATTCAAGCAGCAATTTTACAAGTTAAGTTGCGTTATCTAGATATTTGGAACCATCAAAGACAACAACTAGCAAACAACTATTACCAACTTCTGAACCCAATCTTGGGAGTTATAGTTCCCCAAGAATTACCTGGTGGTATTGGCGTATGGAATCAATATACTATTCGCATTTCGGGTGATGGGAGAAATGGAGCAAGTGCCAAATATAGGGATTCAGTACGAGTCAGAATGCAAGAACAGGGAGCGAATTCTATGGTTTACTATCCGCGTCCCCTACATTTGCAACCTGTTTATCAAAATCTGGGCTATGAAATCGGACAATTACCACAAGCCGAGCAAGTCAGCCATGAGGTAATATCCTTACCCATGTTCCCAGAGTTAACCCCACAACAGCAACAACAGGTGGTTTTTGCCTTAAAAAATAGTTTGGTATAAAACCTGTAGAGTGATAAAAACTAGGGAGAGAATTTGTTTTATTCTCTCCACTACACCCTACACCCTACACCCTACACCCTCTCCTAACGCTTCTACCAAGCCACGTACTGCTGCAATCATTGCTACTTCGCTATTGAGTTGATTAATCGCAGAACCAACTCCTACACCAGCCGCACCAGCAGCGATCGCTAGAGGTACAGTAACGTTAGATATACCAGAAGCACACAACACAGGGACAGAAACTGTGCGCGAAATTTCGTAAGCTGCTGCCAAGGTGGGAGCAGCTTTCTCAATTAATCCCAAAGTACCTGAGTGAGTAGGTAAACTGCTAGTACCGCCTTCAGTTTGAATAATATCAGCACCTGCTTTGATCAGGTCTTCTGCTAACTGTACTTGCTGATCTAACTCCAAAATGTGAGGAACGGTGACAGATAAGGTAATTTCAGGTAGTAAAGCACGAGTTTGGCAAGTCAAGGCTAAAACTTCTTCTGCCTCAAATCGTCGCCCTTGAGCGTAAAAGACATCGAAATTACCAATTTCGATTAAATCAGCACCCGCTGCTACAGCTTGGACAAATTTCTCTGGTTCCACCGCTGATACACAAACAGGTAACTTAATTAAGCTTTTAACTAGTCGCACTAAATCAACATCGGCTGCGATATCTACGAAAGTTGCACTACCCAATTCAGCAGCTTTAACAGTAGCTGTTACTCGATCTAGATCAAAATTATTCAAGCCACTAATCACCTTCAGGACTTTACGATTAGCAAATGCTTGTTTGAGTGTAGGATCTATTATCATGATTATTCTTCGTTTAGAAACTATGGCGTTTAGAAATATTTTTACACTACCAGAGTCATAACAAAGTTCTAATATTAAGAAATATTACATTAGATTGAGGATATTATGGCAGCAGCAGTAGAAATCTACACATGGAGAACCTGCCCATTTTGTATTAGGGCTAAAAATTTACTCCAGGATAAAGGAGTAGATTTTGTGGAATACAGCATTGATGGAGATGAAGTAGCAAGAGATAAAATGGCCCAAAGGGCCAATGGAAGGCGTTCTGTTCCCCAAATTTTCATTAATGATGTTCACGTTGGCGGTTGTGATGATATTCACAGTTTAGACCGCCAAGGTAAGTTGGATCAATTGCTAGCTGCTAGTAGTTAGAAATATCAGGTGCGCTAATAACGCACCAAATCATATTATGAGGTAATTCATCAACGCACGCCAAAATTGCCAATTTTTAAGAGGTATAAACAGTGAAATTAGCTTTTATTATTGACCCCATCCATCAGCTTGACCCTGGCCATGATACCAGTGTCGCTCTGATGGAGGCAGCACAGTTGCTAGGACATGAAGTTTGGATAACTCAGGCGAATTTGCTGAGTGTATTGGACAGCAAAGCTTATGCTGTTTTACAGCAGGTTGAAATCGTTCCAGTACAATTGGTGGCTGGACGTTGGTTAGCAGCAAACCCTTGGTATAAATTAGGTAGTAGCGTCGTCACAAGTTTAGAATCTATGGATGCTGTTTTCATGCGAACAGATCCACCTGTCAACGCAGCCTATTTATATGCTACCTACATTTTGGATTATGTCGATCAGAGTAAAACCTTACTGATTAATAGTCCAGAGGGTATTCGTAAGGCAAACGAGAAAATGTATGCTCTACAGTTCACGGATGCTATTCCTGAGACGATTGTGACAAGCGATAAGCAAGTGATTCGGCAATTTGTGGCTGCTAAAGGAGAAACAATTCTCAAACCACTTGGCAATAAAGCTGGAGAAGGAATCTTGTTTTTGCACTTGGGCGATCGCAATTTCAACTCGATTATCGAACTCAGTACTATGCAAGGTAACATACCAGTTATGGTTCAAACCTATTTACCGCAGGCGAAAGCAGGAGATAAACGGATTATCCTGCTCAATGGTCAACCAATTGGTGCTCTAAATCGCCTTGCCAGTGATACTGATTTTCGGAATAACATGGCAACAGGGGGTACAGTAGCTCAAACTATGATCATCCCCAGGGAAGAGGAAATTTGCACTCAGCTAAGTCATAATCTTCAAGATAACGGCTTGATTTTCGTCGGTATTGATATCATTGGAGGCTACTTAACAGAAATTAATGTTACTAGTCCTACAGGCATCCGTGAAATTGATCGCCTGAATGGTACTTGCTTAGGTCATCAAGTGATTCAATGGCTAGAGCAGTATAGAAATCAGGGTAAAAATTAGATTTTCCTCCTGATCTAACCCTATCCCCTTCCCTCAGTGGTGTCCTATTTTTTCTATTGTTTCAATCACTGCTAAACCTATACTCGAAACGGCAATTAGGAGTACTGCTGAAATCAGATAGGTATTAGTCAGCATCCGCAGGGCATCGTCAAAAAAAATATAGGTGGTCATTTGGTTAACCTGTTGAATTCTATGTCGCTAGGACTATTATTTCTCCACAGCATGATAGCTGTATTTCGTGGATTAATTACTAGCACTTTCATCTTAACAAAACTTTATATGCTTTTGGAGATAATCCCAATTTTTATAGTTGAAGATTTGGTGAACTTTGACCATGTTTTTGGTAAATGGAATACTGAAAAATATTTAATGTGAAAAATATATTAACTGCTATGGTGATTTTACTGCTCCCTTAACTTAAACCAAACAGCGCTCAATAGTAGCCACAACCGATTGGGAGAGAGATAGTAAATCATAACCACCCTCTAAACCGAATAAAATTTTGCGAGTGAAACTTAAACAATATTCGCTAAATAATCCATAATCTTCTGGTTGTAAATTGATACTTGCTAAGGGATCTGTAGCATTAGCGTCGTAACCAGCACTGACAATAAGTATATCTGCTTGAAACTTGGTTAAGAATGGTAATATTTTATTCTCCCACAATGGACGATAGACATTAATCTCACTACCAGGAGGAATAGGTAAATTGAGCAGGTTATTGTAAACACCTTGTTCAGAAGACTTGCCGGTGCCAGGATAGCATGGATATTGATGTAGAGAGCAATAGGAAATCTGAGGATTGTTAGCGATGATTGATTGAGTCCCATTTCCGTGATGTACATCCCAATCTAAAATAGCAACTCGATTAATTCCTGGTTGCTTGAGAGCATGATGTGCAGCGATCGCCGCATTAGAAAACAGACAAAAACCCATTCCCGCATCACTTTCGGCGTGGTGTCCTGGCGGACGCGCTAATACGAAAGCTGGGCTTGCTCGCTCTAATACTACGTCTACTCCATCCAACCAAGCACTAACTGCTAGCAGTGCTACATCGTAACTGCGGGGAGAAACTGGTGTGTCTCCATCTAAATAACCTCCACCACTGTTAGCAATTTCTGCGACTTTACTAATATAAGCTTTAGTGTGGATGGTTTCTAACCAAGGGACTAAATCTGATGTGGGTAGAGTAGGCGATCGCCATTCCAGTCTTTGACTAAAAGCAGATGCTTGTAGCGCTTCCACAATTTTTGTCAATCGTTCCGGTCTTTCTGGATGCATTCTTCCTGTCTTATGGTCTAAAAACTCTGGGGAGTAGATGATGGGGAACGGAGACAGCATGGGTAGCATATTTTTAATATTTATGAAGTTTATGAAGTTAATCTATTATATCAACACAGTTTTAAGCAGCTAATATTTGCTCAACTGTCAGGACTAATTCAAAGGAAATGCGGGATAGAATTTTTTGGGTATCTTGATAAGCTGTGAATTGGTAATTACCTACTTCATCTAGTAAGTACACAAAAATAGTTGGCACTTTAGGATTACCTAAGTAATTACGGCTGGCGATCGCTAGATAATCAACAATCCAATATTCAACAATACCCAAGCGTTGATATTCATCCAGTTTATCTATATAGTCATCTTCCCAATTTGTTGAGACTATTTCTACAGCTAATTGTAGTGGTTCAACAAGAGCAGTATATGCTGAAAGGTTTGAGTCCCAAATACTCCTATTTACTACACTGACATCAGGTTGACGCCCCTGTGCTTGAGTTTCTGAAGTCAGTGTTTTAATCACAATTTGACTAGATACCCTATAATCCAAATCTAAGCGTTTAACTTCTGCTTTGAATGAGTCTGCTATAAACTCAGCTACATTATTATGTTTTCTAGTGGGTAATAGTCTCATGATTTCTCCATCCACAAGTTCATAGCGACCTTCTTGATCTGGGAGCTGCGTGATAAATTCTTCAAAGGTCAAACTTGGTTTGGTTTGGTTTGCAGTTAAGGTCATTTTTAATTGCGTATAATACAATGGACTTTCCATTTCTGGTTGAATACTTAATAGCTGACTAGTATCAGGCATTAATTTTTCTATCTCTTCTGCTGATTGATCTTGCTTACATTTTAGATTTAGGTTTATTATGACTTGAAAATGATCTGAAATGTCTAGTCGGTTTTAGACTATGGCTTTGCACAACAACGGGGGGTAAATTTGAATAAGCAGGAAGTTAGAAGATACGCTTAAACGGTAAACCGATTCTTACGAGCTTCTATCGCAGCCAGAGGTTAAAATCGTTTAAGACTAATATCAAAATATTCCCCAGCTCGATCCTCCTAAAATTCACTCTTTGTGATCTGATAATTGCCGATGAGTTCCCCTCAACGCCCCCCGCAAAAGCCACAAACTCTTCTTGGTCAATTGACTCAATATGTCAATACTATTCAAGCGAGAGTCGATTTTTCTAAATTGGCGCTTAAACCTAACGCCAAAGTAGCAGAGCTATTGGTTCAAGACGCGGGAGCAGATAAACCAGAAATATACCCACTTTTAGGCGATCGCTACATCCTCGGTCGCAGTGCTAAATCCTGTGATATTGTCGTGCGCAATCCAGTTGTCAGCCAGATTCATCTCTCGTTAACTCGAGATTCTTCCCAACGCACTTCTGTATTCACAATCAAAGATGAAAATTCTACCAATGGGATTTATCGCGGGAAAAAACGGGTAACATCCTTAGAATTAATCCACGGGGATATTCTTACTTTAGGTCCACCAGAACTAGCTGCGTCTGTACGCTTACAATATATTAACCCACCAGCTTGGTATATCAAAGCTGCGACCTGGGGTTTTTGTGGTCTTGCTGGTGGAAGTATGCTTTTAGGATTGCTCATCGGTGTGGAATGGCTGAAATTTTCCGTCAGACCTCTACCATCAGCTACTCGCGCTCCAGTAGTTGTCTATGCTGATGATAAATATACTCCCCTGCGAGAACCTCGGAATATAGCTCATGTAGATTTGAAGCAATTGTCAGATTTTGGACCATACTTACCAGCAGCGGTTGTAGCTTCTGAGGATAGCCGTTATTATTGGCACTTTGGCGTCGATCCCCTGGGAATTATCCGCGCCTTATTGATTAATAGCCGTAAGGGAGATGTTCAACAAGGAGCTAGTACAGTTACGCAACAAGTGGCTCGGAGTCTATTCCGTGATTATGTAGGGAGACAAGATTCCCTGGGACGTAAATTACGGGAAGCTGTGGTTTCTCTAAAACTAGAAACTTTTTACAGTAAAGACGAGATTTTGCTGACTTACTTAAATCGGGTATTTTTAGGAGCCGATACTTCCGGTTTTGAAGACGCCGCTAAATATTACTTTAACAAGTCCGCTAAAGAATTGACTCTTTCCGAAGCAGCTACTTTAGTGGGAATTTTACCTGCTCCTAATGCTTTTGACTTTTGTGGAGATAATTCTCACAAGTTGGCAACAGCAGATTATCGCAATCGTGTGATTAAGCGAATGCTAGAAATGGGAAAAATTACTCCCCAAGTAGCTAATCGAGCTAGACGTTCTACTGTGAGGGTGATTTCCAAGGTTTGTGAACAGCAAGCTAAAACCATTGCTCCTTATTTTTACGCTTATGTTTTTCAAGAACTAGAAGCAATTTTAGGGGCGGGAGCCGCAAATGAAGGAAACTATATTATTGAAACCCAATTAAACCCAGGAATGCAAGCCCAAGCAGATAAAGCATTGCGGAATACGGTGCGGAATGCTGGGGCTAACTTTGGGTTTTCCCAAGGGGCGATCGTTACCCTTGATTCCAAAACAGGCGGTATTCTGGCGATGGTAGGGGGAACTGATTATAAAAAAAGCCAGTTTAATCGTGCTGTTCAAGCCAAAAGACAGCCAGGTTCCACCTTTAAAATTTTTACCTACACAGCAGCAATTGAAGCCGGAATATCTCCTAATACCAGTTATTCTTGCGCTCCTTTAACTTGGCAAGGTTTTACTTACAAACCATGTCGGGCTGGAGCTGGCGGGAGTTATGATATCGCCAATGGTTTGGCGCAATCAGAAAACCCCATTGCTTTGAGAGTCGCTAAACAAATCGGATTAGATAAAGTTGTCGCGATGGCCCAACGTCTAGGAATTAAATCATCCCTTGATCCAGTACCAGGATTAGTACTAGGTCAAAGTGTCGTTACTGTTTTAGAAATGACTGGTGCTTTTGGCGCTATTAGTAATCATGGCATTTGGAATCTTCCCCATGCTATTAGTCGGATTCTAGACAGTAGTGATTGCAAAGACCGTAAGGATTTATCAACTTGTCGGGTAATTTACTCCTTTGACCAAGACTCTAATGGCAATAAGCCTGTTCTCAAGCCTAGTGTAGCTGATGAGATGACTGGTTTAATGCGCGGTGTAATTACACATGGGACTGGTCGCAGTGCAGCACTGGGGTTAGGGGAAGCTGGTAAAACTGGTACAACTAATAACAATGTTGACTTATGGTTTATTGGGTTTATTCCCAGTCGCAAAATGGTGACTGGGATCTGGTTAGGAAATGATAATAATTCCCCCACATCTGGAAGTAGTGCACAAGCAGCTCAGTTATGGGGAAATTACATGGGAAAAGTTACTAAATAAGGGTGATCAACCTAATGGTATCCTTGCCAAGGACTGACTTTTAGTTGACCATTAGGCTGAAATGTAACTTCAAAATGCGCTAAAGCTTCTTTATTGTTGGGAGCAGCTACATTTGAACCGTAAATAGCATTAAACATCTGGGGTAGTGGCGTTTCTCGAAAATTGTCAAAAGCAATCTGATTGAGTGGTTCATAATCAGCAATTACTCCATCTTTATTGATTGCTACCCGATATTTCAAATCTTTTTTAAAGGAGGGGGTAACACTCCAGCTTTGACGAATCGTACTATAAAGTTTTTGCTTTAAATCCCTTAGTGCTTGAGGATTAGTGATCTTTTCGCCAATTACACTTGGAGTTTTTGTATATCCTAACCAAGGACTGACTTCTAAGACACCACGTTCAGTAAACACCACTCGAAATTGTGCAATTGGTTCGTTAGCAATCCGGCGTTTAGCCGGGCTGTATAGTAGATTAGGTAAAGGTGTTTGCTCTATTTGATCGTTTGACTCTCGATTTATAGCTTTATAGCCGATAATGCTGCCATCCGCAGCTACACCCACACGATAAATTAAATTTTGTTTTAATTTAGAACGATTATTCCAAGCGGGATGAATTAGATTATATACCTGGCGGTTCAATGCACGCAACTGAGAAGCATCTGTAATTTCTGGAACTTGATCTAAAATTGTTGCTAAATCTTTGGTTGGAGGAGTAGTATTAATTACAGGTGTATTCACTGCCGCTGGTGTTGCTCCACTTGTGGGGATGACAGTTGCAGCTGCTTTTACTGGCGCAGTAGTAGGATTAGATATTACATTATTAGACTGGGTTTCTGCTGACTTTGGTTCTGGTGGACGTACCTGGGGAGAGGGAATTAAGCTCACAGCAAATGCTGCTGCTGCTAAACTTGATACTCCTATAGTTGCCGGTAATGCTTGTCTAACTAATACTTGGTTAGCCCCACTAGACTGTGTATGAATTGGCTGCAGTTCCAGCGACAATTCTGGTAAGGTTTGGGTATCAGCAAAAAATTGGTCTACTGCTTCTACTAAGTCAAACAACTGTACTGTATTCAAATCAACTTGAATAGGTTGATTATTTTCCTGAGGATTATTAGTCAGAGCTGTTTCTGTTCTTTCCGCATGTACTATCAGCCGATGTTGATTACTGCGAATTTTATGTAGTTGTACTAGGTCCCAATCGTGATTGTGTACTTTCTCATGAGTTATGTTACCTAAAAACTCCTGTGCATAACTACTTACTGACCTGACCAAACTTTCAAAAAACTCCCTTCCTCCCGATATGGGCTGATTATACCCAGATAAGTAGCATTCTGCATTTACCAATATTGATAGTTCTGGGCGCAGTTCTTGCATCTGTGCTGCCCTAGTAATATCACTTAAGCCTTCCAGAAGAAGTGTACAATTAGGTAGACTATACTTACGTTGGATATTCATTCTACTTCACCATCAAATAGACTAATCCAGAACCGTTGCATCCCAGATGTGCCAGTACAAAAGAGTAATTTTCCCAACAATTCTAGAGCTAGGTCATCTAATTTTTCATCAGATGTTAAGGCTAATGCACTGAAGCGTCGGCTATTCATCCGGCTCTTGAAATGCGTTCTAAACCGCTCCAGGTAATTGCCTAAGCGCAAGTTCTGTTCTAAAGGAATCTGCTTCTCACACATTTGTTGATATATAGTTAGCATCTGACGGATAGCAACTGTTAGTCTCCTCGCTAAATAGCAAGCTATAACTACTAAAGCTTTGGCTTCTAAAATACTTAAAGGGCGACGAATATGGGCTCTCCTTAAGGGATTAGAAGCTCGCATCCGCCATAAGTTTACCCTGTTTTTGATGATTCCTTTCAGATCTAACTCTTGGGCGAAAGCCAAGATAGCTTCAGAACCACCCAGCTCCAAAGCTTCAATTGCTAGGAGCATTAAGTCTATTTGTAATCTAGTTTTTCTGGGACATCCCTGTCCCGCGATCGCTGGATCCGGTAAAGTATCCAAAATCATCGGCATGACCTCAGAAGTTGGACTATTGAGCGTTGTTGCACTTGCAGAGACATTCATTCTATCAATAACCTGGTAAAACAAAAATTTTAGCTATTGGAGTGATAATTTGCACGAAATAACAAAATATCTACTGAGTAAATTAGCGATTCACATTCTCACTCTTGATTCCTGACGGGCATGACTCCTAGTGTATGCTTACGTTACCTATAATCTCCTGCGTATGACATTATAGTGTACGATTTTGCTGTCTCTGCTAAATTGGTAATCTGAATAATTCCCAATTAGAGGCTTGTGTCCCCAAACAAATACCAGATTCCCCAATTACTCTATGAACCTGAAGTCTCTGATTCGGGATATCCCTGATTTTCCCAAACCCGGCATATTATTTCGAGATATTACCACCCTATTACAAGATCCAGCCGGGTTGCGCTACACAATTGATTTTCTAGCTCAAAAATGCGCTGATGCTAGTATACAAGTAGATTATATTGTCGGGATTGAGTCGCGTGGGTTCATTTTTGGGTCACCTTTAGCCTATAAATTAGGTGCTGGTTTTATCCCTGTGCGTAAAAAAGGTAAGTTACCAGCAGCAGTTTATCGGATTGAATACGGACTAGAGTATGGTACAGATTGCTTGGAAGTCCATCAGGATGCTTTACATCCTGGTAGTAAGGTTTTGATAGTAGATGATTTAATTGCTACTGGTGGAACTGCCAGCGCCACGGCTAATTTAATCCAGAAAATTGGCTGTGAACTCATAGGATTTGGGTTTATTATCGAATTAAGAGATTTGCAAGGGCGTAAAGCATTACCAGATGTGCCAATCATATCTCTAGTTGAATATTAGTCAGACTATTTGATTACAAATAGCTGACGCAGGACAAAGGATTAAGCATGACATCGACAAAAAGTTCCGGGGAAATCATCACTCTTGATTGGCTAGCTAAATTATGCACTGGTGAAAATTTAGCTTATCTATTGAAGCGATTGTTACAAGCACTGCTGACAATTTTTTTGGCTTCTATGCTGTCTTTCATTATTATGAAGCTCTCTCCAGGTGATTATTTAGATACTCTGCGCCAAAATCCCAAAATTTCCCCGGAACGTTTACAAGAACTACGCAAACAATTTGGTTTAGACTTACCTGACCCTGTACAATTCGGGTTATGGCTGTGGCGAATTATTAGTCAAGGTGACTTTGGGACAAGTTTTGTTTATCAACGTTCTGTTGCTTCTCTACTATGGGAGCGTACCCCACCTACTTTACTTTTAGCTATCACTTCTTTAATTGTCACTTGGGCGATCGCCATTCCTTTAGGAATAATAGCAGCTGTTAATCAAAACCGGATGGTGGATAAGGTTTTACAAGTACTTAGCTATACAGGACAAGGTTTTCCCAGTTTTATCACGGCTTTATTACTTTTATTCTTTGCTCAAATGACAACTCCGCTTTTTCCCGTAGGAGATATGACTAGTATCAATCATGGTGAACTTACATGGGTTGGACAGGTACTTGATATCATCTGGCATATGATTTTACCTATCACTGCTCTGAGTATTACTAGTTTTGCGGGATTACAACGCATTACTCGTGGTGAGATACTAGATGTGTTACGTCAAGACTATATTCAGACGGCTCGTGCTAAAGGACTACCGGAAAATCGAGTTATTTATGTTCATGCTTTGCGGAATGCGATCAATCCTCTCATCACCTTACTGGGGTTTGAATTAGGCGGTTTGTTAAGTGGTGCATTTATTACAGAAAATTTCTTCAACTGGCCGGGTCTAGGAACATTGACTTTACAAGCTGTAACTGCTAAAGACCAGTATTTAGTTATGAGTAGCTTAGTTGTCAGTTTAGTGATGTTAATTATTGGTAATTTAATGGCTGATTTATTGTTAAAACTTGTTGACCCTCGTATCCGCTTAGGGAATACAAGTTCCTAAAGTAACACTAACGCTTTTTCTAAACAATTCTTAATTCAAAAAAACCTCATTCTTTAGAGGTATGGAAAAATCGCCTGAACCACTGTTATCATATTCTTAATAATGGAAGTGTGACCAAAAATAATTATGAATAGTCGCACTTCTATTATCTAGAATATCGACGAATAATTCAATATTCATCATCCCTAAGACGTAAATTTGCGCT
>Ga0116231_10003148_pt1 | contig 34480 bp, 38 predicted proteins | sample S1TSphgellanicum_2_FD_89695 | JGI IMG/M metagenome (GOLD analysis project Ga0116231, IMG submission 89695) | Host-associated microbial communities from peat moss isolated from Minnesota, USA - S1T2_Fd - Sphagnum magellanicum MG | ecosystem: Host-associated > Plants > Peat moss > Unclassified...
CTCTGACCGGCGCGCAAACCCGTGAGGCTCAGCGTGAACTGCTTCCAGAGTCGGTGCACGCCGAAGGACATCAAGTCGTTCATGATGTCGTATTTGCCCGCGACCGACGCGAACACTGAACGGACCCGGCCAGCCTTCTCAGCCCAATCAACCGTCTCGAAGCCAAAATCGACGCTGCGCTTGGGATCGTTCATCGTGTGCTCTGCCGTTTTAGGGGCCTATTGTAGCCGACTCCCGCTGCGCGTTTGGGCCAGCGCTCAAGTTGGGCTCGAATCGCCCGGTCGCGCCGCCGCGCAGCGCTCGCGGTATCGGGCCCAGTTCATCTCGCGGTCGCGCCCAAGTTCAAACAGCAAGGGCCAGGAGTAGAGGCCGGTGTTGTGCCCGTCGTCGAACACCAGTCGCAGCGCATAGTTGCCGATGGGTTCGACGCCGCTGATCCCGACATTCTCCTTGCCGGTCACGAGCAGACCTTCCCCGCCGCCATGACCCTTGACCTCGGCCGAGGGTGAGAACACGCGCAAATACTCGAACGGCAACTCGAAGCAAGATCCGTCTGCAAAGCGGACTTCCAGGAGACGCGATTGCGTACGGACCTTGATGTCGGTGGGTTGCGGGACCATCAGAGGATGTAGCGCGACAGATCCTGATCACGCGACAGCTCGCCGAGATTCGCCTCGACGTAGGCGCGATCGACCAGAACATGCCTGCCAGTGCGGTCCGCCGCATCGAAGGAAACGGACTCCAGCAGACGTTCCATGACCGTGTGCAGACGACGGGCGCCGATATTCTCCGTGCGTTCATTGACCTCGAACGCGACCTCCGCGAGCCGCTGTACGCCGGATTCTGCAAATTCCAAGACCAGCCCCTCGGTGCCGAGCAGCGCCGTGTACTGGCGACACAGGGAGGCGTCCGGCTCGGTGAGGATCCGCACGAAATCGCCGACCACCAAGGGGTCGAGTTCGACCCTGATCGGGAGCCGCCCCTGAAGCTCGGGGATCAGGTCGGAGGGCTTCGACATGTGAAACGCACCCGAGGCGATGAACAACATATGGTCGGTCTTGACCGTGCCGTACTTCGTGTTGACCGTGCAGCCCTCGACGAGCGGCAGCAGGTCGCGTTGCACGCCTTCGCGCGACACGTCTGCGCCGACCGTCTCCTGACGGCGCGCGATCTTGTCAATTTCATCGATGAACACGATGCCGTTCTGTTCGGCATTGTCGAGCGCGAGCAGCTTGAGTTCTTCCTCGTTGATCATTTTGGCGGCCTCTTCGTCCTGTAAGAGCGTCAGCGCCTCCTTGATCTTGAGTTTGCGCTGCCGCGTACGGCCCGCGCCCAGGTGTTGGAACATACCCTGCAGCTGCTGCGTCATTTCCTCCATGCCGGGCGGCGCCATGATGTCGACGCCCGTGGGCAGACCGCGCACTTCAATCTCGATTTCGCGCTCGTCGAGTTCGTGCTCGCGCAGCATCTTGCGAAAGCGCTGGCGCGTGTCCTGGTCGCGCGGCGCTGCGCCGTCGCGAAACGCCGCGTGGCCGCCCGCCGCGGCTTGCGCCGACATCTGGGCCGTCGCTGCCGCGCCTGAGGCACCTCCCGCGGCGCGCGGCAGGAGCGCGTCCAAGACCCGATCCTCGGCCGCGTCGGCGGCGCGGTGCCGCACTTTCGCAATCGCCTCCTCGCGCGTCATCTTGACAGAAATTTCGACAAGATCGCGGACGATCGAGTCCACTTCGCGGCCAACATAACCCACTTCGGTGAATTTCGTGGCCTCAACCTTGATGAAAGGCGCCTTTGCCAGGCGCGCCAGGCGTCGCGCAATCTCGGTCTTACCGACCCCGGTGGGACCGATCATCAAAATGTTCTTGGGTGTGATCTCCGGGCGCAAGGCCGGATCCACCTGCTGTCGTCGCCAGCGATTGCGCAAGGCAATGGCCACCGCACGCTTGGCGGCGGATTGCCCGACGATGTGCTTGTCCAGTTCTTCGACGATTTCGCGGGGTGTCATCTGCGACATGGGGTCTTACAGCTCTTCAATGGTCAAATTGCGGTTCGTGTAAATACAAATGTCCGCGGCGATGTTGAGCGAGCGCTCGACGATGTCGCGCGCACCGAGTTCTGAGGCTTGCAGGAAGGCGAGTCCCGCCGCTTGCGCGAAGCTGCCGCCCGAGCCGATCGCGATCAGATCGTGTTCGGGCTCGATGACATCGCCCGTACCCGAGATTACATAGGTACTTTCGGCATCGGCGACCACCAGCAGGGCCTCGAGACGGCGCAAGCCACGGTCACTGCGCCAGTCCTTGGCGAGCTCCAGCGCCGCGCGCGTGAGATTGCCAAACTTTTCCAGTTTCCCTTCGAAGCGCTCGAACAGCGTAAACGCATCCGCGGTCCCGCCTGCGAAGCCCGCGAGCACCTTGCTGCCATAGAGGCGGCGCACCTTGCGCGCGTTGCCCTTCATGACCGTTTGCCCGAGCGTGACCTGGCCGTCGCCGCCGACCGCGACGCGGCCATGGCGTCTGACCGCCAGAATCGTGGTTCCGTAAAGGCGCTCGGGATCGTGATTGAGAGGCGGAAGGTTCATTGGAACCAGCCCATGTGGGGTTCATCCCGCGACGTTTCAAGCCTTGTCAGGCAGAGACGAACGGCGATGCGCACGCGGATGCGCCGCGTCATAAACCTTGGCGAGGTGCTGAAAATCCAAATGCGTGTAGACCTGGGTCGTGCCGATGTCGGCATGGCCGAGAAGCTCCTGAACGCCGCGCAAATTGCCGCTGGATTCGAGCAGGTGGGTCGCGAAGGAATGCCGAAACACGTGCGGATGGACGTGCACGCCGATTCCTTGGCGCCGTGCCCACATCGCCACCCGAAGCTGCACGGCACGAACCGCGAGACGCCGTCCGCCCGTACCCAGGAACAGGGCGCCCTGGGTCGCTGTCGCCGCCTTTGCGCCAACACCAGTTTTCGCAACGCCGGTCGGCTTCGCGGTGCTCGGCGTGGGCGCCTTACGGCGCGCCGTTGCACGCGCGAGCAAGGCTGCGCGTTCCGGCAGCCAGCGCTCGATGGCCGCGATCGCATGCCGCCCGACCGGCACGATGCGCGTCTTGCCGCCCTTGCCGTGGACGCGCACCGTGCGGTCCGCCAAGTCCAGTTCAGCAAGGTCCAGATGCACGAGTTCGCTGAGACGCAGTCCCGACGAATAGAAGAGTTCCATGATCGCCTTATCGCGCGTCGACAGCGAATCCTCGCTGCGAAATGTGAGCAAGCGCGCCATCTGATCCGCGTCGAGCGTCGTCGGCAGGCGCTTTTTCGGCTTCGGTGCGCGTACGTCCACGGCGGGATTCATCTCGCTGTGGCCCTCGCGCTGCAGGAATGCGAAAAAAGTGCGCACGGCCGACAGTCGCCGCTGCACGCTGCGCGCCGACAGGCCGCCGGCGTGTTCGGTCGCCGCGAAGGCGCGGACCTGCGCGTGCGACAGGCTGGGCCACGCGTCGATGCCCCGCTCCCGGCAAAAGCGCTGCAGCGACGTCAGATCCTGGCGATAGGCGGCGAAGGTGTGCGCACTGATGCGCCGCTCATGGTTCAGATGGGCTAGGAATCGCTCGACCCACTCGGCAGCGTCCGTCTGCACCAGTGATCAACGCGTGACCGCGTAGGCAACGAGTTCGCCGATTCTCGACAGAAACTCCGTGCTCATGGCGGGGTGGAAGCGATCGACGTCGCTCGCGCCGATCGCGAGCAGCCCCAAACCGCCTTTCGGACCGATGGGCGTCAAGGCCACCGAACCGATTTCGATCGTGTCCTTGCCGAACAGATAATCACGCTGCGTATCGCGCACCTGCCCGCAGCGCGGCTTGGCCGATTGCAACAAGGATTCGAAGCTCTTGAGATCCGCGTCCTCCGGAGAGCCGACGCGCAAGAAAGGTCGCGATTCGGATTCCAAGCTGCGCGCTTCTTCGATGAACAGCACGAGGACCGAGTGCATGGCATCGAAATCCTCGCGCAAGGACGTCTCGATCGCCGCGATGGTCGCGGCCAGATCGTGGGCGCGAATCAGTCGTTGGCTGAGCCGGTGAATCCGATCCGCGAGCGCGTCGTTGGCACGCGCGACGTCCACGAGCTCCTTGAGCTTGCGTTCCAGGGACTGATTGCGTTCGCGCAGCACTTCGACCTGACGCTCGACGAGACTGACCGTCGAGCCGCCATCCCGAAGGTGCGGCAGCCGCAGTTTCGTGAGCAAGGGGCCGTTGCGTTCGAAGAAGTCCGGAAAGGTAAGCAAATACTCCGTGATGTCGGTGTCGTTCAAACTGACCGGTTTGATCTCGCGCGCGTGGCTGATGGTCATTAGTGTGGGTCTCCCAGATGAATGGTGTTATATCTCGATCGATCCCGTGAATACCGTCGTTGCCGGTCCGGTCAACCAGAGATGTTGATCCGCCCCCTGCCAGGAAACCGACGCACGACCGCCCTTCAGGTCGACCGTCACGTCCGCATCGAGCAAGCCCTGCCTGCGGCCGACGGCCACCGCCGCGCAGGTACCGGTACCACAGGCCAAGGTCTCGCCGACACCGCGCTCGAACACGCGCAGGCGGATGTGACCGCGGTCGATAATCTGCATGAAGCCGACATTGGTGCGCTTCGGGAAATTTGGGTGTCGCTCGAGCGCCGGCCCGAGTTCTGCGACCGGCGCCGTATCGACATCGGCGACGCGCAGCACGATATGCGGATTGCCCATCGAGACCGCACCCACCTCGATGCGTGTGCCCGCGACGGTCAAGGGGTAGAGCAAGGACTCGCCCGCCGAGAGCATCGGCAACGCGGCGGGAAGGAAATTCGGGACGCCCATGTCGACGGATACCAGGCCATCCTCGCGGACATTGGCGGCGACCATTCCCCCGGGACTATCGAGCGTGAACTTGCGTCCCAGCGCGGGCTTACGTGCGTACAAAAGCGCCGCGATACAGCGCACGCCGTTGCCGCATTGTTCCACCTCGCTGCCGTCCGCATTGAAGATGCGGTAGAACGCGCGAGCGTCGCCATTACGCGGTGCCTCGAGCACCAAGGCTTGATCGAAACCGATGCCGGTATGCCGGTCGGCGAGGGCGCGCAGTTTGTCGGAGTCAAGCAGATGGCCGGCGCCGGCGGGCGGTGCGTCGAAAACCAAAAAATCGTTGCCGAGCCCCTGCATCTTTGAAAACTCGATCCGCATAACGCGGAGCATAGCCCAAGCACTCGCTTGCCGCGAGCGCCACGCTCGTCCAGGGCTTGCTTAAAGCGTCGGCGGGTCTTACCTTTGGTGAAAATAACAACGGCGGATCGTATGCGCCACATCATGGTCTTGAACTCGAAGGGCGGTTGCGGCAAGAGCACGATCGCCACGAATCTCGCTGTGTTCTTCGCCCGGGAAGGCATGCAAGTCTGCATTGCCGATTACGATCCACAGCGCTCCAGCCTGGATTGGCTGGCGCAGCGGCCTGCCGATTTGCCGGCGATCAGCGGCGTTCCGGCATTCGAGGAGGGCATACGCGGCGTACCGCGTTCGACCGACGTCCTCGTCATCGATGCGCCGGCGCGCGTGCATGGTGCCGAGCTGAACGAGCTCGTGCGGCGCGCCGAGACCATTGTCGTGCCGGTGCTGCCGTCGAGCATCGATATGAAGGCCTGCAGCCATTTCATGAAGGATCTGTTGGAAATCGGCAAGGTGTCGCGCAAACAGGCACGCCTCGCGGTGGTCGGCAACCGGGTCCGCGAACACACGCTGATTTTCGAAGAGCTGGATCTGTATCTGACCCAGCTCAAGGTCCCGTATCTCGGGCATCTGCGCGAGGCACAGAATTATGTGCGCGCCTACGCGCGCGGCATGGGTGTGCTGGAGTTGCCGGAATATCTCGCGTGGCCCGATTGGAAGCAGTGGCAGCCGATCATGGAATGGCTGGAGAGCAAGCGCAGCCTGCCGGTCGCTTGATCGGGTCTGATCGGGTCTGATCGGGTCTGATCAGGTTTGATCGACCGACGAGACGCCTTTCGGCCTCTGTTCGGCAAGACTCGCGCGAATGCCGGCGTCGAGATCCTCGTAGGCGAGGTGCACGCCGAGTTCCTCGCGCAGCCTGCGATTGGCGACGCGCCGGGATTCGCCCAGAAACGACCACGCCGACGCGGAGAACGTGCGTTGCGCCTCGGCGCGACTGACCATAGGGGGCGCGGGCAGCCCCGTGATGCGGGCGACGCGTTGTAGAAAGGCGCTCGAGCTGTCGTCGCTGCCGTCGGTGACGTTGACGACGCGACGCTCGGCCGCGGCGCTCTGGCCTGCGGCGATACAAGCGCTGACCAGGTCGTCGACATGGATCCGATTCGTGGGCAAGGACTCGTCCAGTGCAATGGCGGGCTCGGCGCGACGCAGGCGTTCGAGCGGCAGGCGACCGGGTCCGTAGATGCCGGCGATCCGCAAGATGCACCAGGGCACCTGCCGGGCGTCGGCCCAGTTGCGCAATCCGTCCTCAGCCGCGACGCGTCTGTGGGCGCGTGCCGAGAGCGGAGTGACCGGCGTCGCCTCATCGACCCTGGCGCCGCCGTGGTCGCCGTAGACACCGGTCGTGCTGAGGTAAATCAGCCGCTTCGGCGCGCCCTCGATTTGTCCCAGGAAGCGTTCCAGGCGCGCGTCGCCCTCGCCGCGAGGATCCGGTGGCACGGAATAGTAGACGAGCTCGGCGTCCATCTGCAGTGGGACTTGCGCGAGCGCATCCAGGTCCAAGGGGATCGCTTCGGCGCCGCTGGCGGCGATTCCTTGCAAACTCTCCGGGCGCGTTGCGAAGCCGCGCACCGCCGCACCCATGGCGCGCCAGCGTTTCGCCAAGCGTAGCCCGGTATATCCGCAACCGACGATGGAGACCGACTGCATGATAATCTGCCGATGCCAATAACAAGTATGCGCATCAGTCTAACCAAGTCCGGTCGCAGTTTCCCGGTCGCCACCGGCCAGTCTCTGCTCGAGGCGGGAATCGCCGCCGGCTTGAACTTGCCGCATAGCTGCCGCAGTGGGAATTGCGGCGCCTGTCGGGCGCGGCTCGCGCAGGGCTCGATCGAGTACCCCCATGGGCCGCCATTGGGTCTCACGGCGGCGGAGGTCGAGGGCGGCTACGTGCTGCTCTGTCAGGCGCGCGCCCTGACCGACTTGCAGCTCGAGCCCACGGAGATCCAGCGCGCGGACGAGCCCACGCTCAAGCGGCTGCCCTGTCGTATCGAGCGCGCGGCCCTGGTCGCAGCGGATGTCATGCAGGTCTTTCTGCGCCTGCCGGCGGTCGAGACCTTCCGCTTCCTGCCCGGCCAGTATATCGACGTGCTCCTGCCAGGCGGCAGGCGGCGCAGCTTTTCGATTGCCTCGCCGCCCCATGACGCCAAGCTCTTGGAACTGCACGTGCGGCATGTTCGGGGCGGCGAATTCACGGACGATTTATTCACGCGGCAGGCGCAGGGCAGGTTGCTCGACATCGAGGGGCCGCTGGGGCGGTTCGTGTATCCGCCGCCGGTTGAGGGTCTGTCTGCCGATGTTGCCGGCATGCATGCCAGGCCGCTGTTGTTGATCGGCGGCGGTACTGGACTCGCGCCGTTGCAGAGCATTCTGCGCCACGTGATTGCAGCCGACGCTGGCAGGGAGCGGGCGGGTGGGCGCGAGCTGCTGCTCTATTGGGGCGTGCGCAGCGAGCCGGATCTGTATGCACATGCGCAACTGCGTGAACTCGCGGCGCACACTCCGCTGCTGCGGTACGTCCCGGTCTTGTCCGAGCCGGACGCGGCTTGGACGGGTCGGCGCGGTTGGGTGCATGCCGCCGTGCTCGCCGACCTCGGTTCGCAGACGTGCGGGCAGCTGGCCGATTACGACATTTATGCGAGTGGACCGCCCGACATGGTCGCCGCCGTACGCCGAGATTTCTTGGCGCAAGGTGCGGACCCGGCGAGGCTCTGGTTCGATTCCTTCGATTATGCCGGCGATTCGCCGGCGCGCCAGCGCAGCAGCGCCGAAAGCAAATCCTGATCTTCCGCGGAGGCTGCCACGATGCGTGGCGCAGACAAGCCTAGTTCAGCGAGGCCGGCATCGATTCGGGCGCTCGGCACTAGCCAATGCGCCTGCTCGAACAGCGCGCGCAATTCGGGCGTCGCCAAACTCAGTAAGTGCGCGCCGATGTCCAGGCTCGTGGCGGTAATCACCTTGAACTCGGCCGGCTCGAATTCGGCGACGAGCTTGGCGAGTTCTGCGGTGCTCGGTGTGGCCGCCAGCCGTTCATAAACGCAGGCATGGTCGACCGAGGCGCCGCGTGCCTGCAGCGTCGTCGCGAGCAGGTCACGACCACCCATTCCTTTGACGATCAGCACGCGTCGGCCCGCAAGATGCTGCAGGCGTTGGTGTGCCAGCAGGCCTTCCGAGTCGAAACCGTTTTCGGGCAGCACCGAGACGCGGTAGCCCGCTTGATTGAGTGCCCGCAAGGTCGCGGGACCGACCGCCGCAAGCGGCAAGTCGCGCTTTTGCGCGAGCAGCGCGGCGCCAAAGCGCACGGCATTGGCGCTCATGAAAACGATCAGATCGTAGCTTTCGAGCGGCTGGAGGCGTTCCGCAAGTTGCTGCCGCTCGGCCAAGGGTTTGATCTCGATTGCCGCGAGTCGCAGGCAGTCGGCGCCTGCGGCGCCCAGCATCCGGCAGAGGGGCATGGCTTGATGTTCGGGGCGCGTGACGAGGACTCCGACACCCTGCAGCGCTCCGCCCGGCATCGCCTACTCCGCGCGCAGTCGCTCGAGCAAGGGGCCCGCTCCGGCCGCGAGCACGCGCTCGGCCAGTTCCTCGCCGATTGCGACGGAGTCGCTTGGGGTTCCCGCGATTGATTCCCGGAGCAACCTGGAGCCGTCCGGCTCCGCCACAAGCCCGTCGAGCAGCAGACGCCCTGATTCGAGCGTCGCGTAGGCCGCAACCGGCGACTGGCAGCTTCCGCCGAGGCGACCTGAAAACGCGCGCTCGGCATCCATGGCGATGCGCGTCGCTGCGTGTTCGAGCGGCGCGAGCAGCTCGCGCGTACGGCTGTCGTCATCACGACACTCGATGCCGATGACGCCTTGGCTCACCGCCGGCAGTGACACGCTCGTGTCGAGGCGCGTCGTGATGCGCGCCTCCCAGCCGAGTCGAACCATGCCGGCGCAGGCGAGGATGATCGCGTCCAGCTCGCCGTCGTCGAGACGACGCAGGCGGGTGTTGACGTTGCCGCGCAGGGCGTGAATGCGCAAGTCCGGCCGCGCGGCCAGCAATTGCGCCTGGCGGCGCAAGCTCGAGGTGCCGACCCGCGCTTCGACCGGGAGATCCTGAATCCGTGTGTAGCCGCCACCGATCAGCGCATCGCGCGGATCGGCGCGTTCCAGAACCGCACCGATGATGAATCCCGGCGGCAGTTCGGCCGGTACATCTTTCATGGAATGCACGGCGATGTCGGCGCGCCCCTCTTGCATCGCGACCTCGAGTTCTTTGATGAACAGCCCCTTGCCGCCGATCGCGGCGAGGCTGCGGTCCTGAATGAGGTCGCCTTTCGTGGACATCGGCAGGAGTTCGACCCGCAGGCCCTCGTGGGCGGCGCGCAGCAGGTCCGCGACGTGTTCCGCCTGCCAGAGGGCCAGCTGACTCTTGCGGGTGGCAATTCGAATCGGTGTCATCGTCGCGCTCACTGGAGTCTTACGGCTGATCGCTGCTGAACAAGGGTGTCTTCAGGCGGTAAATCGAGGAGATGTCCTCATCGCCGTGACCCTCGGCAATCAGACGCGCGTACTCGGCAAGCGTCGATTCGACGACCGAGAGTTCCGCGCCATGGGCCGCCGCCATTGCGCGACAAATGCGCAGATCCTTGTCGTGCAGTCGTACGCGGAATCCCGCGGGATAATTCTCTTTGGCCATGAAGGGCGCGCGATTCACGAAGTACCAACTCGAGCCCGCGCCCTTACCCAATGCTTCGATCACGCGTTCGAGCGGCAGTCCCTCCGCCTTCGCGAACGCCATGGCCTCGGCGACGGCCTGAATGATGCCGGCACACATGATCTGATTCGTCGCCTTGGTCGCTTGGCCCGCGCCGCTCGTCCCCATGTAGGTGACGGTGCGCCCCAGTTTATCGAGCATCGGGCGCGCACGCTCGAATACGGCCGGATCGCCGCCGACCATGATCGCGAGCGTCGCGAGGCGCGCGCCTTCGACGCCGCCGCTGACGGGACAATCGAGAAATCCAATACCCAGGGATCCCAGTTGCGCATGCATGTCGCGCGCGGTCTCGGCACTAACAGTCGAGCAATCAATGACGATGCCGTCGCTGCGCAGGCCGGGCATCAGCGCGGCGACGACTGCGCGCACGTCGGCGTCAGCCGACACGCACAGGACCACGGCGTCGGTGGCTGCCGCGAGTTTGGCGAGATCCTCGAATGCCAGGACGCCGAGCTCTGCGCCGAGCGCAAGCGCCTTGTCGTGTGTCCGGTTCCAGACGCCCGCGAGCAGCCCCGCCGCGTGTAGATTCCTGGCCATCGGCGCGCCCATGGCGCCCAAGCCGACAAAGCCAATCTTAAGTCCCATCAGATCTCCCCCTGGCCCGCGTTGTCTCGAAAAGACGCGTAGCCTAAGGCTTTGCGGCCGTAGCGGCAAAGAGCAATTGGAAAATCAGGGGAAACGATGCGGGCCAGACGGGCCGGGCCAGACGGGCCGGGCCGGGCGGTCCGCCGCGATCTCATCGCGTAGTGGCGGAGCTCGTGCTCTTCAGGGGCCTGGTCTCAGGACGTGCCGCTACCGCACAGGGCATCGACTTCTTGCTTTGCCGTCATGCGCGCCGCGTCGATCTCGTCCGAGTTGAGGAATTGCTTCTCGCCATTGTCGCCGGTCTTGTAGAGGCGCCGACCCTCGATCAATTTCTTGTATTCGGCTTGCGCATCCGCACATTGCTTCTCGCGCGTGGCGGCGACGTCTTGGTCCACGGCTTGCTTCGTGGAGCTATCGGCCGGTGTCGTGCTGGTCGAGGCGGCCCGTGCGCTTGGCGCCGGTGCGGAGGCTGCGGAGCGCGATGTATGGGTGCCGAGCAACTCCACGACTTCGGCGTGCACGCCGTCGGGCGGCGAGTCGCCGTATTGCACCTTGCCCTGTGCATCGACCCACTTGTACACCACGGCCGAGGCCATGCCGGACCAGGCGAGCAATGCCGCACACAACAACAAGCGTTTCATTTGCGTCGATCCTCTTGCATGCGCTTCACAAGGCGCCGGTTCCCGATTCTCCGGTACGAATGCGAACCGCCGCTCCTAGTTCCACGATAAAAATCTTTCCGTCGCCGATTTTACCGGTGCGCGCCGTCTCGATGATTGCCTCGATGACGCGGTCGACCTGCTCGTCGTCCACGGCTAATTCAAGCTTCACCTTGGGCAGGAAATCGACGACGTATTCCGCACCCCGGTAGAGCTCAGTGTGGCCCTTTTGCCGACCAAAACCTTTGACCTCGGTCACGGTAATGCCCTGAACTCCCACATCGGCAAGCGCCGAGCGCACATCGTCCAGCTTGAAAGGCTTGATGATGGCAACGACCATTTTCATTCAAGGAACTCCTGTGATTTCGCGGCCATGAGCTCTTTCATATTGGTTTTGAGCAGTCTACCAGTGCCGGGCAGGCCACAAAATTGATGCGCCACAGCATGGAATATTACAATATTGTGATGTATAAGGTTTCAGCGTCTTGCGCCGGGTGCGCAAATTAAAAAACGGCGCGGGCCCCGTTGAGGGACCCACGCCGCCGGAATATCGCACCGACGGGGGAGTTGGCTGGCTTGCCGGCGCGAGATGCTCCTAAACCTTTACTCTAAATTCTGATAGACGGCTGTCAGATCGCATCCGGCCCGGTTTCACCAGTTCGGACCCGCAGCGCTTGTTCGAGCTCCAAGACCCAGATTTTTCCGTCTCCGGTCTTACCCGTCCTAGCCACATTGCAGACTGCCTCCATCACTTGCTCCGCGACCGAATCGTCGACCGCGAGCTCGATTTTCGCTTTCGGCAAAAAGTCCACGCTGTATTCCGCACCGCGGTAAGACTCAGCGTGGCCCTTCTGCCGACCATACCCATGGACTTCCGTGACGGTAACTCCCTGGATCCCGATATCCGCTACCGCTTGCCGTACTTCGTCTAACTTGAACGGCTTGATGACGGCGGTGATCAGCTTCATGCATTGCCTTTTGGTCGCAGCAGATTATTTAATTGAGCCGCCCCAGACACCAATGCAGCGTACTATGTCTGTAGCCAATGCAGCTTCCGTGCCAGCCGCCTGGGTTCCTTGAAATCAAGAACTTAAGCGGGGGGCTCGGCATGATCCGCACTGACTTGGCGCGCTCGCGGGGGCAAGCTGCGTTATGTAAGTGCGAATGCCCCGGTTTCCCGTCAACCAATCGAGGTCGCCAACGCCATGACTTCTCCCTCGCTCGATGAACTCGCCCGCCGTCTCGCCGATTCTGTGCCCGAATCCCTGCGCTCCTTCGGGCGCGACCTCGAGGGAAATTTCAAGGCTGTGCTGCAGTCGCAACTCAGCAAGCTCGATCTGGTCAGCCGCCAGGAATTCGACGTGCAGGCCGAATTGCTCGCGCGCACCAGCGCGCAGCTTGCCGCGCTCGAGGCGCGCCTCAAGGAGCTCGAGACGAAGCTGCCCGCTTAGAAGCCGCTTGCTTAACTGAATCTGCGCGTCCGCGCGGCTTATCCCAGTCGTGCCGCCGCGTCGATCGGCCTTAAGATTTCCGCGGCGATCGAGATCGCAATGGGCAAGGCGCCAAGGATGGGCGGGTGGCGGCAAAAGAGTCTGTCGTAAGCACGGTCATGAGCCGAGCGCCATTCGGCCTGTCGGCGCCGCTCGTGCGCGTTGAAGTCCACCTTGGTGCCGGTTTGCCCTCGTTCGTGATCGTGGGCCTGCCCGAAGCGGTGGTCCGCGAGAGCAGGGAGCGTGTGCGAGCGGCGTTGTTGACCTCGGGATTCCAATTTCCGATTGCGCGCATCACCGTGAATTTATCGCCTGCGGACCTGCCGAAGCAGGGCGGGCGATTCGATTTGCCGATAGCGATCGGCATTCTGGCCGCGAGCGGTCAACTGCCGCCCCGCGCTTTGCGCGGACGCGAGTTCTTTGGCGAGCTGTCGCTCTCCGGTAGCTTGCGCGAAACGCCGAAGCTCTTGCCGGCATTGATTGCGGGCATTCGAGACGGCAATGAGTTGATCGTCCCGAGCGCCAATGCCTTGGAGGCCGATGTCCTGGCGGGCTCCCGCATTCGGCGCGCCGACCATTTACTGGGCGTCTGTCGAGCGCTCAACGATGAGACCCTGTGGGCGCAAGCGTCGATGGGTCCCGTGTCCTCGGCGCCCCCGCAAGCTGCGCTTACCGAAGTTCCTGACTTGCTCGATATTCGGGGTCAATTTGCGGCCAAGCGCGCCTTGGAAATTGCCGCTGCGGGGGAGCATGGACTCTTGCTGGTCGGCCCACCTGGAGCGGGTAAGACCTTGCTCGCGCAGCGCTTGCCCGGCTTGCTGCCGCCGCTGCTCGCGCACGAGGTCCTCGAAGTCGCAAGCCTCGAATCCGCCGCGGGCCGGCGGCCCGCCGCAGCCGCTTTGCGTCCATTCCGTAATCCGCATCACACGGCATCGGTCGCGGCGCTGCTCGGCAGCAGCGACTGTCGCCCGGGCGAGGTATCGCTCGCGCATCGCGGCGTGCTGTTTCTCGATGAGTTGCCGGAGTTCGCGCGCAATGCCCTGGAAGCATTGCGGGAACCGCTGGAAAGCGGTGTCGTGATGCTTGCGCGCGCGCAGCGCTCTTGCGCGTTTCCCGCGCGATTTCAGTTGGTTGCGGCCATGAATCCCTGTCCTTGCGGCTACCATGGCGATCCGCGCGGACGCTGTCACTGCAGCGGAGCGCAAATCGCGCGCTATCGGAACCGAATCTCGGGTCCGCTGCTCGATCGCATCGACCTGCAGGTGGAGATCCGGGCTCTGCCACCGCAGCATCTGCTCGCTGAGCGGCAGGGCGACGTGGAGGCATCCGCGGACGTGGCTAGGCGCGTTGCCGCGGCCCGGCGAATTCAAATGCAGCGTCAAGGACGGCTCAACGCGCGCTTGAGCATTCAGGAGGCGCAGCGTTGGTGTCGGCTCGATGCCGAGTCACGCGCCTTGCTCGGTGCCGCGATCTCGCGATTGAGTCTGTCGGCCCGCGCGCACGATCGCATCGTGAAGATTGCGCGCACCTGTGCGGATCTCGCCGGCGCAGACGCGATTTGCGCCGCGCATGTCGCCGAGGCCCTGGGTTTGCGCGGCTGCGCTTGCGCCACACCCAGATCCGCAACCCGAAGCGGGGCTTACTTGTTGAGCGACACCATATAGTCGACCGCGAGCCGGATCGTGGGATCAGGCCAGGTGGTACCGCCGCGCGCCGGCATATTGCCCTTGCCGCCGATCGCGTGCGTATACAAAGTCTCTTTGCCCTGAGCGATGCGTGGTCCCCAGGCCGCATGATCGCCGATCTTGGGGGCGCCGTTGATTCCGAGTGCATGGCAGCCGGAACAAACCTGCTTGTAAGCAGCTTCGCCGGTCTTCGGCACATCGGCCACCGGGGCGTCGGCCTTTGGTTCCGCCATCGCCATGAGGGCTGAATTGTCCTTGCCCGCGATCGCGACTTTGGCAACCGGCGCGATATTTCGCTGCACGGCCGCGATGTGCAGCGGATCGGCCATTTGGTCCGCGAGCTGTTTTTGGCCGATCGCTCGCGCCGCAGCGAACAAAATGACCGCGAAAACGATCAAAATACCCAGCACTACACTGAATGAATTGAAAAAATGGGTATCCGAAACTTCGGTGTTTGCCACGACGACTCACTGAAATAGGGGGCGAAAATCCGGCTTTTAGCGGGCCGGATTATACCGGCCCGCTGGTTGCGACGAAATAGCCCGTGGAAATTGCCGCGCGAAATAGCGCCACGAAATAGGTTTGGCGTCCGGCCTGTGCACCGGAGTATCCTCGCAAAGAGCCAAGGAGCACGCCTATGTTCAAGAATCAGACCATGGCGCTCGTCGCCGACGAGGGTCTCACGCTTGCCTTGCGCGGAGTCTCGAACCGCGCGCCCTTAAGTTCGCCCTGGGTACTGCGTTGCGCGCTCCTCGGTGGAGCGATCCTGGCCGTTGCGGTCGCCGCGATGTTCGGCGATCCGGCGGCTCATCTAAAAGCCGATCCGGATTTGAGCCACCTTCTGCGTGGCATGGCCGTGATCAAGGCGGCGCTGGCCTCGGCCGCGCTCGCAGTCCTCTCTTGGCGGTTCGCACGACCGATCCCACCCGCGACGGCGATGGCCTATGTCGTCGGCGCTTGGCTCATGGCGGCGGCGAGCATGATCGTCTGGCGGCTGTCGTTCATCGGCTTGGGCGCGCTTGCGTTCCACAGCGGCGAACTCATGCTCTTGATCGTTGCCTGGCGTGAACATCGTCGCGAGTCGATCGCGGCCGCCACCTAAGCACCTCCATGATCTCTCATGGCTTCGATCCGATCGCGGGCCCCGGCGCGCGCGTGTTGATCCTCGGCTCACTGCCCGGCGAGTGTTCGCTTCGCCGCGGCGAATATTATGCTCAGGCGCAGAATGTCTTCTGGCGTCTCATGGGCGATCTGTTCGGTGCCGGCCTCGATCTTGCCTATGCAGACCGCACAAGACGCCTGCAGCAAAGCGGCGTCGCTGTCTGGGATGTCTGTGCATCGGCACGGCGCGAGGGAAGTCTGGATGCGGCGATCGTCACGACCACCGTTGCGGCCAACGATTTTGCCGCGTTCTTCAGGGCTCACCCACAGCTGCGCATGATCGCGTTCAATGGTGCGACAGCGGCAAAGCTCTATGACCGTCTCGTGCATGTCCGCATGCCCGCGGAGGTGCAGGCACTGCCGCGCATCCGCCTCCCCTCGACGAGCCCCGCGCACGCGGCACTGCGCTATGCGGACAAACTTGAGGCGTGGACGCGTCTGCGCGCTTTCGAGGAGGCGCTTGCATGAGCAAAGTCCCCGCGATCGCGCGCGTTTATGTCGCCAATTCGGGCACGCAAGATCTGAGCGTGTTCGAACTTGCGGCCGACGGTGCGCTCGTAAACTCAGGCACGGTGCCGATTCAGCGTCCCGCCGTCACGGGCCGCTCCATCGTGCTCGCGCTCAGTCCGGACGCAAGCTTCTTGTATGCCGGTTATGCGAGCGGCCCCGACCAGCCGCGCGTGGCAAGTTTCTCTTTGGCGCCTTCCATGCCGCTGCCTCTGCGCGTCGCCGACACGCCGCTCGCCAACAGCGTCGCGTATCTCGCGACCGATCGCAGTGGTCGTTTTCTGCTGGGCGCTTCCTATGCCGGCAACCAAGTGATCGTGCATGCGATCGACACGAACGGTGCGGTGGCCGGGGTCAGGCAGGTCGTGACCACCGAGTCCAAGGCGCACTGCATTCTGCCGGATCCTTCCAACCGCCATGTTCTGCACACGAGTCTGGGTGGCGATTTGGTTTACCAGCGGTTGTTCGACGCAGGGTCGGGGCTACTCACGCCCAATGAGCCGCCCAGCGTGCGCGTGCGTGCGAACTCCGGACCGCGCTTCCTGTGCTTTGCACCGAATGCGCGGGTGGTGTACCTGATCGGCGAACTCGACGGGTCCATCACCGTGTTCCCGTTCAATGCCGAGCGCGGCCTTCTGGGCGAGCCGCTGCAGATTACGAGTGCGCTGCCGCCGGAGTTCGCCGGCACCATTTGGGCGGCTGATATTCATGTCAGGCCCGACGGACGATTCTTGTATGTATGCGAGCGCACGAGCAGCACGCTGTCGGCGTTCAGTGTAAATCCGGACAGTGGAGCGCTGACCCGCATCGTGAGCTACGCCACGGTCAAACAACCGCGTGCGTTCGATATCGATCCTGGCGGGCGGTTCCTCGTGTGTTCGGGGCAGCTGGCGAATGCCGTGATCGTCTATGCGATCCATCCGGAGCTGGGCACGCTTACGCCGCTCGCGGAATATCCGGTGGGCGGGAACCCGACTTGGGTGAGCATCGTCGCGCGCGACTGAGCCACACCATGCCCGCCAAAGGCCGTTTTTGGGTCTCCAGCACTTCCTTTGATGCAATCAATTGCAGTGTTTATCGTTATCCAGAAAGTTTGTCTAAGTCAACGGTAAGGCTAACTCGGCATCTCTCGTCTCACATCGGGCACGATCTGCCACAGAGAGTCTGCTGTCGGCCAATTCTGTTGAAAAACTCTCTACGCGTGTTCGGCAGAAAAATCTTAAGGCCTGAGAAAGCCTGGAATTTCCTTGCTTCGAGGAAACAGCTGCGCTCGGCGTACTCCGCTCTCAATCCTTCTCGTTTCGCCGCAGGACTTGTTTACCAGGGGTTTTCAGCGGTTTTTCCGCAACTCTTAAAATATCAAAGGAAACAAAGAGGGTTTTTCAACAGAATAGGCCAATTTGAGACATTCGATGTCTCAATCTGGTCGCACCAAAGCCGCCGTTCGTCAAAGTGACAATCGGTGTGTATAATACACACGATGCAAAGCCGGGAGCTTATCAAGCTGTTGCAGGCTGATGGTTGGCAGCTCAAGCGTACCCGCGGCAGCCATCACCAATTTGCACATCCGACCAAGCCCGGCACGCTTACCGTGCCTCATCCGAGGAAAGATCTGGGAATAGGCTTGGTGCAGGCGATTCGCAAGCAGGCCGGATTGAAGTGAGGATATAGATTTATGCGCTATCCAGTCGCTATTGAAACAGGTGATGCCAAACATGCGTTCGGCGTGGCGGTACCGGATCTGCCGGGATGCTTCTCCGCCGGAGATACGTTGGACGATGCTCTGACCAATTCGCGAGAAGCCATTTTGCTTCACCTCGAGGCGCTGCTGGACGATGGACAGCCGTTCCCGGCGCCGTCTCCGATTTCACAGTTGCAAAAAAAGCGCAGCTATCGGGGTTGGACCTGGGCGGTGGTCGACGTGGACGTCAGCGACCTGGGGGATAAGGCGGCCCGCGTCAACATCACGTTGCCGCGACGTATTCTACGCGCGGTCGACGCTCACGCGCGCAAACAGGGGGAGACCAGATCAGGGTTTCTCGCCCGCGCGGCGATCGAGGCGATGCGTAAACCCGTATAAGCCGAACTGACGAATGCGACGCTCATGGGGCGAGAGCCAGATGCGTCACGGTCCACGCGCGACATTCCTCGGCCCATTCCCTGTTTCCAGGCGGCCCACCAATGCGATTACAGAGCCTCGTTTGCGCCGCTAGCACAGCTGCGACGGGATCCATCTGAGTCGCCGCGCCGTAATCCGCACAGAACTGCGCAAGTCGCTGCCGTTGAACATCGGAAACCCAGTCGTCGTTTCCAATATCCAGCCAAAGCCACGCAGCGTAGCCTAGATCGTCGCTACGCGATCCAGCGTGCGCCCTGTCGAAGTCAATCCGCGCATAGGGCAGGCCGTCGTGGAACACTGCGTTGCATGGGCTGGGGTCACCGTGACAGATAATTTCACTGGTGCCCCGCAGTCCGAGTGCCGCGGTCGTATCGTGCAACGAGCGGAGCAACCCGGCTGCAGCCGCCAATTGTGCCTCCGTGAAGATCCCCAGATCGGATGGGACGTCGCCCGGTAGAAAAGTCAAAATTTCTCGATCGCGGTCATCGACACCCAAAAACCGTGGAGCGCCGCTAAATCCGCGTTCGGCGAGACTACGAAGCACTTGATGGACAAATTCCGACTGCGGACTTTGAGGTCGACGCACGGTTGCTCCCACCCTTACTACTCCCGGAGTTGCGCGCCCTCCGGTTAGCGGGATTTCAGGATCCGACATGCTGATACCAACGATGAGCCAGATTGGCAGCGCTAAGTTCAGGTGTATGCCAGTATAACTCTTCGAGTAGGGAAGCGGACATTGGAGACGGGCAGCACTGGGTCTATTCTGTTGAAAAACTCGTTTCTTGTGGCGACGCGATTTTCCAGATTCATTGAGATAGAGCCTAAAATCCCAGAAAAATTCGCTGTGTGATTGGCTGAGCGAAATTGAGAGCGGAGACCGACGAGAACAAGTGTTCCCTCGGCGCACTGGAATTCCAAGGCTCTCGGAAGCCTTGCGATTTTTCGCCCGAACCCGCTCTGGGAGTTTTTCAACAGAATAGGTCAGGACCCGACGTTCGGCATACGGGATCTGAACGGGTTGGTAACCCGTAACTGATTATCAATCACCTGCCCGTGCTGGAGGTCCTCGGAGTAAATGATCTTTGCGCCCGCAATCAACGCCGCAGCGACGAGCATCGAGTCATAGAGCGAAAATCTGTACCGCTCGAGTACTGCCAAGCCCCGTTCATGCGTTTCCAGAGTCATCGGCTCAACGGCGCAGACAGCCCTGATCGTGTCGAGAATTTCGCGGATTTCGTTCAAGGGCATATTTAGCTTTCGCAGCCCAACAACCGCAAACTCGTTCAGCACCTGAACACTGACGACGCCCCGGGTCGAGAGTAGACTCTCGACCCTATCTGCCTTTGCGGTGTCGCTGGAAAGCAGGTACAGCAGTACACTGGTATCAAAAAATGGATCAGCCTCGCTCATTTGTTTCGAGACGATCGAACTTGAACGCTGCGGGCAATCTTCCACGGAACTTACGCAGCCGCGCCAATAGCTCGCGCGTGCCGGGTGCCTTGGCTACAGCGAACGTGTGTTTCGCGGCAATCTGGATTTCGATCTGATCACCTTCTTTCAATCCAAGCGCCTCGACCACTGTCGCGGGAAGTCGAAGCGCTAGGCTATTGCCCCATTTCGAGACTCGCATCGCTTGCTCCGTAGATATACATGTGTTTCGAAGTATATCATCGACGACATCTTGCCGCCGAATTACTGTCCGCGTATCCAGATTCACGCCAACGATTACGATTGGTCGCGGGGATTGCAAGATTTGGTTGCCGGTCAGCGGACGTTCAAGATGGCCTGCTTCGGGTCAAATCCTGTCTTTGGCACATTCCTGGCCTTGGCGAGGTCTAGGTGGACGGCGCTTGGGCCTCGCGAGTACTATCGCGAGCCCAAGCAAAGCGCCCGTAGCTCAGCTGGATAGAGTACTGCCCTCCGAAGGCAGGGGTCACTGGTTCGAATCCAGTCGGGCGCACCATTCCCACTAGGGTCCTAACCGGGCACATGCCGATCGCGTGCTGTCGAACCCAACTAAAATTTACTGTAGGTCAACCGAGTCGCAATGCGGTCCACGGGCCTAATTGATCTCGCCGACCTTCCGGGCGCGGATCGTGACGACTCGCTGCAACGGACCGCCGACTAAACCAATGTCGCCGGTCTGCGTGAGCGAAGTGTCGGTGAAATCACCGAACTCTTCATGCCAAAGCATCATTTTGGTACCCCGAGGAAACACAAGATCAACCGTTGGGCGCTTGCCGTCCCAATTCAATGTGCTTCGGTAGACTGAATCGACGCTGCACGCACCGGAGCCAGCATTGTTGCAAAGCATTCCCTTCAAGGCATTGATGCTGCGATCCCACCAATGAAGAGCAAGCAAATATTGATCACCACCGCGTGACGCGATGTGTTCTTCTTCCATCAGTGTGAGTCCTCCGGGTCCGGTCCTCCACACCTGCTCGCCATGATCTGCCGCTTCTTGAGAAGTCGCGCTTCCCTGGGGATCTTCGTGATAGACCAGCGTTTCCCATCCGCCCTTAAGTGCTTTGACCAGGGAAGCAAAGTCTGACGCAACGATGTCCCGTCCTGATTGAGCTGTTGTCGACGGCGTCTCGGCATCGGCATCGGCGGCGCGGCTCGGTTGTACAGCCATGATCATCGCAGCCAAGAACCCCAATTTCCAACGTTGCTGCATGTTCACGTCATCTCCTTGTGCTTGCTGCATTCTGGCAAACCGAGAATAGCCGGGGCGCGCGATGTCCCGACGCAACATCAGCCGCGGGCAGGCGAATCCGCTGCGAAACGTGCTGACTAGGAAGTGACGATGGCAGCGCGACCAAGCCAAGTTGCAGGAGGCATTGCTTGGGCGCACTGAACCGCTAAAAATTCAGTCGGTCGAGGCAACTACACGAACGGAGGAAAACCTCGCTGACCTGGGGGGCCTGCCGGCGCTACTTACGCCGACTACTTTTCCGCCGTAGTCGTCTCCGGGCGCGTGCCGCCCGGATGTTCCAGGCTGTCCAATTCATCGAATCCCTTCGACACCAGTCGATCGAACAGTCCCTGCGAGGCATCGCCACTGCTGAAGGATCGGCTGGTCCATTGCAAGGACGGATTACCTGACTTTCCGGTTTGCACCGAGAGTGTACTGAACTTGTTTTCCCACAAGGTCAGCAAACGGATGCCGCGGCGTGCTTTGAAATCTTCCAGGCGTTGCCAGGCATTCGTGGCATGCAGGCTGGGTGCGGTGTCGAGTGCAGCGCCCGATGTTTGCTTGCTCGACAAGCTCTGCCCGCGAGGTCGGAACTCAGTGCCCCATTCGCCCGCGCCGAGACTGGGCTGCAGATTGCGGTCGAATTGCGGATCGAAGCGGGGCTCGGGTTTCGCGCTTGGCGAAAGGTCCAAGTGGAATTCCGATGTTGCGCTTACACGCGCGGCCTCGTTCGGGGGCGGCGCGCGATCGGGCGCCGGTCGACCGCCGTTACCACGGGGCTCGACGCGAGGTTCTTCGGCTAGCGCGCAGCCACCACGCGCCAACAGGCAACAGAGCACGAGCATGGCACTGTAGGCACTGAGACTTGCACGTGAAGTTGACATAAGCATCCGTTGCGTCTTCGCGACCGAGGTCGCTGGCAGCTTCAAGACTTTTCTCGCGCGATGCTGTGCACTATGTCACAGATTTGCTCAATTGGCCCCCGGTCCCGCCGACTCGCCGCGGGCGGCCCAACACGGCGGCCATCGGCAGCCAAGCGACGCACCATCAGCGGGCTATCGGTAGGCCCCGTGACCCGCGGGAAAGGCGGCTTCCCAGTTCTTGCCGTCGACGCTGCTGATCTCGATAGACTCGATGCTGCTCGCGTCCAGACAGCGCACGTTGACGCTGAAGCCGTCGGGATTCGAGCGCGGCACATAGAAAGACTTCACGCCGCAAACGGAGCAAAACAGGTGCTTTGCAGTGCCGGTGTTGAACGAGTAGGAGCTGAGAACGTCGCCGCCGCTGATGAGCTTGAACCGCTCCTTGGGCACGATCAAATGTAGGTAGGCGCTCATGCTGCAGATCGAGCAATTGCACTGGTCGACCTGCAAAGCGGCCGGCGCAATGACCTCGAAGCGAACTCTGGCGCAGTGACATGCGCCGCGATGCGTGATCATGGGGATTCCTTGAGCGTGATTTCAATACGCCGGTCGGGGATGAACCAGAGAGCCGCCACGACGACGTATAGCAACAGAGCGATCCTCGGGTTCCAGAAGGCCAGCGCGATGCCGAGCAAGTAGAGCGCCAGCGAGATCAGTCCCTTCTTGTCCCTGCCGACCGCGGCGGCCAGCGCCGAGTCCTTGCCGTTGACCGCAGCCAGACATTGCGCCAGGCAGTAGTAGGCAAAGCCCGCCATCAACAGCACCGCACCATACAATGCAACCGGCGCGGGCGCGAAGTGGTTGTCGTCCATCCAGGCGGTCACGAACGGGATCAAGGAAAGCCAGAACAACAAGTGCAGGTTGCCCCACAACACGGCACCGCTGACTTTGCTCGCCGCGTGCAGCAGGTGATGGTGATTGTTCCAGTAGATGCCGACATAGACGAAGCTGAGCACGTAGCTCAGGAACACGGGAATCAAGGGGCTCAAGGCGGTGAACCCGTCGCCATGAGGTGCCTTCAGCTCCAGCACCATGATCGTGATGATGATGGCGATGACGCCGTCGCTGAACGCCTCTAAACGACCGGTGCCCATACGGGTCGGGCGACCGCCGATCTCAATGCCGGTGTTCCAGGGCGGCCAGATCGCTCACCAGAGGCAATATGCGGTCTTCGCCCTGGGCCGTCGCGACGTCGGCGATGAATTTGCCGTTGACGACGAACGTGGGTACGCCGTCGACGCGGTAGCGCTGCGTCAATTGATCGGCGCGCTGCAAGGCCGTCTCGACCGCGAAGGAGTGGTAGGCCGTCTTGAACGCCTCGGGCGATATGCCCTGACTCTTCGCGAACGTGGTTTGAATGCGCTCGGTCGCCGCATCGTTGTTGCCCGGATCGACCAGCGGATTGTTGTTGACCTGAATCTCTTTGAAGATCGCTGTGTGCAGGGCTTCCAGCTTCCCCAGGCTCTCGAGCGTGTAGAACAAGCGCGCCAGCGACCGATGGCTCTCATTCCACATCACGGGTACGCGTATGAAGGTGATGTAGGCCGGCTTGGTCTTTTTCCAGGATTCCACGAGCGGATCCAGCGCATAGCAATGCGGACAGGCGTACCAAAAGAACTCGAGCACCTCGACCTGTCCGGGAGGCACTGAGGTCGGCTGAGCGGGGACGAGGCGCGTGTAATTCACACCCTCCTGCCAGAGGCTCGGCGCACTGAGCGACGTGGCCGCTACCGCGGTCCCGGCCACGGCCGCGAGCATCGCGTTATGGACAACGCCGCTGTCGGCTGCCGCAGTTTCGACCGTTTCCGATCCGTCTTCGTTGATACGCTTGATCGCCGCCGGTACAGCGGGGGCTTTCTCGGTCGCAGCGGCGGCCTTCGGCGGCAAGGTGTTTGCGGCCGACGTTGCGTCGCCCGCTTGGGCGCTCGCCGCGGGCGTGCCCGAATCAGTCGCGTCTTGCTTGCCGCACGCGGCAAGCAACAGAGTCAGAGCGAGGAGCAGCGCACCGCTTCTCGTAGCCGTCCTCATTGAAGGCCCTGAGCATAGGAGGCGAGCGCCTTCATGTCGTCTTCGCTCAAGCGTCCCGCGATGGTCTGCATGATGCCGTTCGGCCCGGTGCCGCGCGCGCCGGACGCGTAATTATGCAGTTGATTGACGATATAAACCGACTGTTGACCGCGCAGGGCCGGGAATTTCGCCGGCTCGTTGCCGGCGCCGTTGGGTCCGTGGCAGGCCTGGCAGGCGGGAATCCCGTGTGCCGGATCGCCGCCGCGATAAATTTTTTCGCCGGCCTTGGCGAGAGAAGGGTCGGCTTCCGAGGGCTTGAATTTCTGACTGTCGAAATACGCCGCGAGATCCGCCATGTCGTCAGAACTCAGAGTCATGGCATTCGGCATCATGATCGGGTTGTTGCGCTTGCCGTCTTTGAAGTTCTGCAATTGCGCGGCGATGTAGTTCGCGCCGAGACCGGCGAGGCTAGGCCACTCGGGATTCGCGCTGTGACCGCCTTCGCCATGGCATGCTTGGCAGACGACCGCTTTGGTCGCACCGGCTTCCGCGTTGCCCGCCGACCAAGCCGTGCCGCCGAGCATGGCTCCCGTCAATGCCGTCGCAAAGATCCAAAACCGCTTCATGATCGTGTCTAACCCCGTGCTTATCTGACCCGCTGAGAGCAGTAAATTGTACACTAGACTCAAGAATTTACGTCCAACCGGCGGCTATGTCGACCTATCCTCATGTGAAATTCCTCACGAGCGCAGCGGAAGCGCATCAACTGGCGGCGGACGCCGGTCGTGAAGTCGCGTTTGCCGGGCGGTCGAACTCGGGCAAGTCGACGGCAATCAACGCCATTACGCAGCGGGCCGGACTCGCTCGCGTGAGCCGCACCCCCGGGCGCACGCAATTGATCAATTTCTTCGAGTTGACCCCCGAGCGACGTCTCGTCGATTTACCCGGCTACGGCTACGCCAAGGTCCCGGAACGCGTTCGCATCCATTGGCTGGAGTTGATGCAGCACTACTTCAACGTGCGTGAGTCCTTGGTCGGCCTGATTCTCATCGTCGACAGCCGTCGCGGACTCGGCGAGCAGGACGTCGCGATGCTCGAATGGGTGTTGGCGCGCGGCCGGCGTGCGCATGTCTTGCTCAGCAAGAGTGACAAGATCAACCGGCGCGATGCGACGCGCGTGCTCAAGGAGACGAGCGCGGCTTGCGTCGATGCGGCGGTATCGGTGCAACTTTTTTCCGCGCATTCGAAGCAGGGGATTGAGACCGCGCGCGCGGTCATGGATGGCTGGTTGGCGGGAGTCCACGAGCCTGTGTTGGAGCCGATTTAAAAAAAAGCCCCGACGGCCACATTGCGGCGACCGTCGAGGCAGACCAACCCGGCATGGGGATGACAAACCGGGTCTGCCCGCTCAGGGAGAAGAGCGGGGAGCGATTGCTCGCTCAAAAGATTAGATGGGGACGGTCGCGATAAGTTCCAGTGCCGTTTCGCAAATTCTGTAACTGTTTTGGAGGCCCGCAACTAGTACCTGAAAAGTCTACAAATTGTGCGCCAAACGCAGGGATTTGCCTAAGTTCTTGACAGTTCTTATCTCCCGCCCCCCGCTGCTAGTGCGCCTCGTCCCAGTTCTTGCCGATCCCGATGTCGACCTTGAGCGGTACTTTTAGGTTCGCGCCGGCCGCCATGCGCTGCCGCAATTCCTGCACGACCGGCGCAACGGACTCTTCGGCGACTTCCAAGACGAGTTCGTCGTGGACTTGCATGATGAGCCGCGCAGGTATGCGGGAAGACTGTAACCAGTGGTCGACGTCGATCATCGCGCGCTTGATGATGTCGGCGGCCGTGCCTTGCATGGGCGCATTGATCGCGCTGCGCTCGGCATATTGCCGCAAAGCCTGGTTGCGCGATTGGATCTCCGGCAGATAGAGCCTGCGACCGAACACGGTCTCGACGAAGCCTGTCTCGTGGGCTTTGCGGCGTGTCTCATCCATGTAGCGCTTCACGCCCGGATAGCGTTCGAAATACAGATCGACGTAGCGTTGCGCATCGCCGCGACCGATGCCGAGCTGGCGCGCGAGCCCAAAGGCGGACATCCCGTAGATCAGACCAAAATTGATGGCCTTGGCCGAGCGTCGCTGGTCCGAGCTGACCTCGCCCAAGGCCACGCCGAATACTTCAGCGGCAGTCGCCTGGTGGACGTCGCGATCTTCGGCGAACGCGCGCAGCAGGCTCGCGTCGCCGGAAAGATGCGCCATGATCCGCAGTTCGATCTGCGAGTAATCCGCTGCCACCAACCGATGACCGGCGGGCGCGATGAATGCCTGACGGATGCGGCGTCCTTCGGTCGTACGGATCGGAATGTTCTGCAAATTCGGATCGGATGACGAGAGTCTGCCGGTGGCGGCCACCGCTTGGTGATAAGAGGTATGTATGCGCCCCGTGTGCGGATCGATCTGATCCGGCAGCTTGTCGGTGTAGGTCGACTTCAGCTTGGCCACGCCGCGATATTCCAAGATCAGACGCGGCAGGGAATGTTCCGCGGCGAGTTCATCGAGCACGTCTTCGGCCGTCGACGGCTGGCCGGTCGGTGTCTTGCGCACGACCGGAATCCCGAGCTTGCCGAACAGAATCTCCTGCAATTGTTTCGGCGAGTCCAAGTTGAACGGACCGCCGGCCTCGGCGTGTGCGAGGGCTTCGAGCTCGTGCATGCGCTGCGCGAGCTGGCCGCTCTGCACGCGCAGTAATTCGCGGTCGACGAGCACCCCCGTGCGTTCCATGCGAAACAGCACGGGCACGAGCGGTTGCTCGATTGTCTCGTACAGCGTCGCGAGCTGCGGCACGGCGGCGATTTGTGGCCAGAGTGCGCGATGCAACTGCAGGGTCACGTCCGCATCTTCGGCCGCGTACTCCGTGGCACGCTCGACGTCGACCTGATTGAAGGTCAGCTGCTTGGCGCCCTTGCCGGCGACATCCTCGAAGCGAATCGTCTTGATGCCCAGATATCGCTCTGCCGCCGAGTCCATGTCGTGACGATTCGCGACGCTGTTCAACACGTAAGACTCCAGCATCGAATCGTAGCGTTGACCGGCAACGCTGATGCCGACGTTTGCGAGCACATGCATGTCGTATTTCAGGTGATGCCCGAGCTTGAATTTGCCGGCATCCTCCAACCAGGGTTTGAATGCGGCGAGAGTTTGTTCCCGGTCCAGCTGCTGTGGCGCGCCCGCGTAATCGTGTCCCAATGGCAGATAAGCCGCTTCGCCGGGCGTCACCGCAAACGACAGACCGACGATCCGCGCCTGCATGTAGTTCAGGCTGTCGGTCTCCGTATCGAACGACACCAAGGGGGCGGTCGCCAATTTGTCGAGCCAGACGCCCAAGCCCTCCAGGTCGGTGATCGTCTGATAATGGCGTGACTGGGTCGCCGAACCGCTGTTCACGCCCAGATTCACCGGCAATCCCGGGAGCGTCGCCGTGTCGCCGGGGGCTCCGGGAGCGACGCCAGGGCTCGACCCTCTGCTCGATGGGGCCTCCGTCGTGGTATGCGGTTCGAGCGATTTCAGCAGCAGGCGCAGCTCCAAGCGCTTGTACACCGCGCGGAGCCGGTCCGTGTCCGGTGCAGCCGCCGTCAGTTCCTCCGGCTTCACTCCGATCTGTAAACGCGTGTCGATGGTCGCGAGTTTGCGCGACAGTTCCAGCACGCCGAGCTCATTGCGCAGATTTTCGCCGACCTTGCCCGGTATCTCGCTCGCGTGCGCGAGCAACTCGTCCAAGGTATGAAATTGGTTGAGCCATTTCGCCGCAGTCTTGGGACCGACGCCGGTGACCCCTGGAATATTGTCGGAGCTGTCGCCCACGAGCGCGAGATAGTCGACGATCTGTTCCGGGTAGACGTCGAATTTGACCTTCACGCCAACACGATCGAGGCGGGTATTGCTCATCGTGTTCACGAGCCCGATCTGCGGGCCGACCAGCTGCGCCATGTCCTTGTCGCCGGTCGAGATCAGCACCGTGAAGCCGTCCTCGGCGCCGCGCATGGCGAGGGTGCCGATCACATCGTCGGCCTCGACCCCCGCGATCCGCAGCAGCGGCAGACCCATCGCCGCGACGGCCTCGAGCAGCGGCTCGACCTGGGCGCGCAGGTCGTCCGGCATCGGCGCGCGATTGGCTTTGTATTGCTCGAATAAATCGTCGCGGAACGTGCGACCCGGCGCATCGAACACGACCGCGACCCGTTCCGGCGCCTCCTCCTTCAATAACTTCTGCAGCATGTTCAGTACGCCGAGCACCGCGCCGGTGGGTTCACCGCGCGAATTCGTCAGCGGCGGCAGCGCATGGAATGCGCGATACAAATAAGAAGAGCCGTCGACGAGGACGAGCTTACGGCTGGTCAAGGGGTCGGTGTCGGCGCCGGTGCGGTCGCCGGCTGCCCTGTCGGGGGCACTGGTGTCGCGGCAGGCATGGCCGGGACCGTCTTATGTTTGGTCTTGTCCGGCAGAACGAGCGGGCCCTTCTGGCCGCAAGCGGTCAGAAGGCCGACCAGCACACAGCTTATGACGAACAGATGACGCATATTTCATAGTATAACCCGCGTCGCGGGGCCTGCTCGCCTGGAACTTCCTGTCAAAGGGTCCAGTCGAATCACGCAGTCCAGTCGTCAGGAGCTGAATGTCATGAACAGAATTTCCGCCGCCGCGATCGCCGTTTTTGGCCTTGGCGCCGCTGGTGTTTCCGGCGTTGCGCTCGCCGACAACCCGGTGGGGTTCTATCTCGGTGCGGGCGTGGGCGAGGGCGGTATCCGCAACGACGGCTACTATTACAACAACTATTACGGCTACCACGATTATCAGACGGCCTGGAAACTGATCGCCGGGCTGCGGCCCATTGCGCCGGTCGGGGCCGAGCTGGAATACATCGACTTCGGCCGTGCCTACAACAACTCGAATTACTACTACGGCGGAAACTATTTCAATAACTCGTCGACCGACGACAAGGCGACCGCGCTGTTCGCGGTCGGTTATCTGCCGCTGCCGATTCCGTTTCTCGACATCTACGGCAAGGCCGGCGTTGCGCGCTTGGAGTCGAGCACCACGACCTATTACAACTCTTGCCAGTATTGCGGATACCCGGGTGCTTCCTACCGTAACGACAGCTGGACCACCAATTTCGCCTATGGGGCCGGCGTACAGACCAGATGGGGTGGCCTCGCCCTGCGCGGAGAATACGAGCGCATCAGCGCGAGCAACGGCGATCCTGACGCCTTGACCGTGAGTGTGACCTGGACGTTTTGATCGCCGCCCAGCGGTGACTCTGGCTACGCGGGCGTCCGCGGCTTCTCTATACTGAGATGCCATGACGTCCGTCTCTCGGTTGCATGCGACTCCGACTCGCCTGGTGGCTGCAGGCATTCTGCTGGCTCTCTCGGCCTGCGCCGCGCGCTCCGGTCACGAGCCGGCGGTCGCCGCGGCCGATGCGAAGACCATGGCGCTACGCGCCCAGGTGCAGACCATCGTCGTGATCTACGCCGAGAATCGCGCCTTCGACAATCTGTACGGTAATTTCCCCGGCGCTGCGGGCTTGAGCGATGTCCTGGATCCTGATGGGCACCCGCTGCCTGCGTATCAGCCGCAGCGTGATCGCGACGGCTCGGTGTTGCCGCGCCTGCCGCAAACTTGGGGCGGCGTCACGGCGGCCGGCTACAGGCCGGTCGTGACCCAGGCAGAGAGCGCTGGCCTGCCTAATGCGCCGTTTTCGATCGAGCAGGCGTTTTCGGCGCAATCCGGTGTAATGCTGGGTCCGGATGTCGTGACTCGGGATTTGTATCATCGTTTCTTCGAGCACCAGATGCAGATCGACGGCGGCAAGAACGATCAATATGCCGCCTGGGCTGATTCGGGCGGTCTCGTGATGGGCCACTACGATACGACCCGCTCGCAGCTGCATGAACTAGCGCAACGCTATGTGCTTGCCGATCATTTTTTCCAGGGCGCCTTCGGCGGCTCCTTCCTGAATCATCAATATTTGATTTGCGCCTGCGCCCCTGAGTATCCGCACGCGGATACGGCGCCAGCCAAGCCGTCGATAGCCGTGCTCGAGCGCGATGCCGAGGGTCGCTACGAGCCGCGATTGAAGCTGGCGGCGACTTCGCCTGCGAGCGCTCTCGATGGGCCGCCGGTGTTCGTCAAGAGCGGCAACCTGGCACCGGTCAACTACTTCGGCGACGGGACTTTTCATGCGATCAATACGATGCAGCCGCCATATCAACCGAGCGGCGATGTCCCCGCGGCGAACGATGTGTCGTACGAATACGCCGACCCGAATGCGCACACGACGCTACCGCCTCAGACCCAGGCGACCATCGGCTCCCGCTTGAGCGCGGCCGGCATCAGTTGGGCTTGGTATTCGGGCGCATGGGACGCCGCGCTCGCCGATGGCAGGCGCGCGCCGGACCTGCCGCGCACGGCGATTTACACTCCCATGACCCCGGCCGGCGATCCCGATTTTCAGCCGCATCATCAGCCCTTCAATTACTACGCCGACTTCGATCCGAAGACGCATGCCGACGCGCGTGCGCAGCACCTGAAGGATTATCGGGATCTGGTCGCGGACAGCGCCGCGGGACGGCTGCCCGCGGTCGTGTTCTACAAACCGCAGGGCAATCTGAATCAGCATCCGGGTTACGCATCGATTGCCGACGGCGATGCGCATATCGCGGGCTTGATCGCGCAACTCCAGTCCGGTCCACAGTGGCGCCACATGATGATCATCGTGACCTACGATGAGTATGGCGGAGCCTGGGACCACGTCGTGCCCCCAAAGGGTGATTTGCTTGGGCCCGGGTCACGCATACCGGCATTGATCATTTCGCCGTTTGCAAAAGCCGGAACCGTCGATCACACACCCTACGACACGGCATCGATTCTGCGCCTGATCACGCGTCGCTTCGATCTGCCGGCGCTACCCGGCGTTGTGATGCGCGACCAGGCCTTGGCCGCGCACGGTGAAGCGCCGATGGGCGACCTCACGAACGCGCTGCGCTTCTAGACTTAGTGATTGATCGGCGCGCCGGCTTCCGACTTCACGGTCGTGATGCTGTCCAATTCGATTTCGAAGATCAGCAAGGATTCCGCGGGGATTCCGGGCCTCGGCGTCGCGCCATAGCCCAAGTCCGGGGGCACGACCACCTTCCATTTTGATCCCGGCTTCATCAGGGGCAGCACCTCCTGCCATCCTTGGATCACGCCATTGACCGGGAAGGTCGCGGGTTGGTTGCGCGAGTAGGAGCTGTCGAATTCCGTGCCGTCGAGCAGCTTGCCCCGATATTGCACCGTGACCGTATCGCTGATCTTTGGCGAGGCGGCCTTGGCATCGCCGGGAATCAGCACCTGATATTGCAGGCCCGACGCCGTGGTCTTGACGCCCTTGACCTTGGCGTTCGCTGCAAGATATTCGGCGTTCGCGGCCTTGCGCCGCGCGAGAATGCCATCGATCACGGACTTGCCGAAAATCTGCAACTGCTTCTGCTCGTCGGCGGTCAGACCCTTGCCGGCCAAGGCATCCTTGATGCCGCGCGAGATGTCGTCGACGGTGATCTCATTGGTCACGCCGGTGGCGTGCAATTGGCCGCCGAAACTGAGGCCGATCAGATAACCACCCTCCGCGGCCGATGGGATTTGCGGCGCCGCGGGTGCCGCAGGCGCCGGTGCCGCGACGTTAGGCGGTGCGCCCAGCGCGGGCGGCGATTGCGCCAGGGTCCAGAGCGGCAAGGCGGCAAGCACGCAGGTGCTGCCGGTGAGCAGAGTCAAGCGGAAGGTCGTTTTTTTCATGGCGCCGAAGATACGACATTTGCGATGGCAATTGCTAGCTTGGACGATTACTCAGGTTTGAGTCGTGCCGCGACACGCCGATAGGCTTCGCGAAACGGTATGCCTTCTGCGACGACCAGCGCATTGGCCGCCGCCGCCGCGTGAATGCCGGCATCCAAATGAATATGGTCGGGCCGAAAATGCACACCGCCCAACGCGGCCGGCAGAATGCCTAAGGTCTCCGCACAGGAATCGATGCCGCGAAACAGCGGTGCCTTGATCAGTTGCAGATCGCGATGATAGCCGGAGGTCATTTTCTGCGTGACGCCGAGCACTTCGTTGAGCGCGGCCTGGGCCACCGCGCTGCGCCCGCGCACGAGCTCGAACACGTCCGGGTTGCGCTTCTGCGGCATGATCGAGGAGCCCGTCGTCATCTCAGCCGGCAGACTCACGAAACTGAATTCCTGCGTATAGAACAACAGCAGATCGGCCGCGAGGCGCCCGAGATCCTGCGTCAGCAGCGTGAGCTCGAACAGCAGATGCGCCTCGGCCTTGCCGCGCGAGAGCTGCACGGCGGTGACCGGCTCATGAGTCTGTGCGAAGCCGAGACTCTCCCGTGTCGCCTCACGATCGATGGGTAGATTGGGCGTGCCGTAGCCTGCCGCCGAACCCAGCGGATTTTTGTCGCCGCGCCGCGCGGCGAGCTCGATCCCTGCGGCGTCGTCGCGAATCTCCGCCGCGAAACCGAGTGCCCAGAGCGCCACGGTGCTCGGCATCGCCTGTTGCATATGGGTGTATCCGGGCAGGGCGATCTCGCCCTCGCGCGCGGCAAGGGCCTCGAGGGATTCGGCGACGCCGCGGGCGCCCAGGCTCAACTGCGTCGCGGTCTCGCGCAGATACAGACGCAGCGCGACGAGCACCTGATCATTGCGCGATCGGCCCGCGTGCAGGCGACCACCGGCCGCGCCGATCTTCGCGGTCAGAAGATTTTCGATCGCGGTCTGGGCGTCCTCCTGTTCGAGCGTGATGCGCCACTGCCCCGCGGCGTGTGCTGCGGCGATCTCGGTCAGCGCGCTCACAATGGCGCTGCGGTCGGCATCGGAGAGGAGCCCCTGCGCCGCCAACATCTGCGCGTGTGCGATCGACGCTTGCACGTCGAAACGCACCAGACGATTGTCGAGCAGATGATCGTCGCCGGCAGTGAAGGCCAGCACTCGTTGGTCGAGCGGCGTGCCCTTGTCCCACAAGCGTGTCATGGCGGCGACGGCGTGGCCGTCTGTTCGGCCGGACTCAGCGCGTTCAGGTCCGCGACCACGAGCGTTCCCGTGCCTTCGTTGGTGAAAATCTCGGCGAGCAGACTATCCGGCGACTTATAGCTGATCACATGGACGCGGCGTACGCCGCTGCGGATCGCCGCTTCGATCGCCGTAGCCTTGGGCAACATGCCGTCCAAGAGGCTGCCTTGCGCGCGCAACGCCTGCAGACCCTTCACGTCGGTGTAGGAGATTACCGAGGTCGGGTCCGTGGCCCGCTCGAGAATACCGGGCGCACCCGTGCAAAGAATCAGTTTTTCCGCCGCCACTGCGCCGCCAATGGCTGCGGCGACGGTATCCGCGTTGATGTTGAGCAAGACGCCGTGCGAGTCTGCGGACAGCGGACTCACTATCGGCATCAAGCCGTTGTCGAGCAGCTTGTGCAGCACGTCGACGTTCACCGCATCGATATCGCCGACGAAACCGTAATCCACCGTTTCGGCGGAGCCTCCCGCGCCTTGCACCGGCGGTCGCCTGTGCGCGCGAATGAGTCCCGCATCGACGCCGGAGAGACCGATCGCCTCGATGTCGAGCTCCCGGCAAATCGACAGGATGTGCGTATTGATCGATCCGTTCAGCACCATCGCGGTCACATCGATGGTCTGCGTGTCGGTGACGCGGCGGCCATGCACCATGCGCGTCTCAATGCCCAGCGATTTCTGGACGGCGTCGAGCTGCGGACCGCCGCCGTGCACAAGCACGACCTTGATGCCGACTTGGTTCAGAATCGCGACTTGTTCGATGAGCGCGCGCGTCGCCGCCGCATCGTCGAACACGGCGCCGCCCGCCTTGATCACGAAGATCTTGCCTTTGTACATTCGAATATAGGGCGCCGCGCTCTTCAGTGCTCGCACGGCGACGGAAGGGTCGGGTCGATTCATGATCATTATGGATGTTCTCCGCAGCGATGAGCCGTTCAGGCCAGCATGCGATGCAGAACGGCCATCTGCACCACCAGTCGATTGAAGGCCTCGCGCTTTACGACTGCGCGCGGCCCGTCCAGAATCTCGTCGGCCACCGCGACATTGCGGCGCACCGGCAAACAGTGCATGAATTTGGCCTCGGCGGCACAGGCCGCAAAGCTGCGCTCGCGCACGCACCAATCGGTGAGGTCGGCGCGCAGACGCGCGTCGGCCTCGATATCGCCGTAGTGGCCGGTCGAGCCCCATTCCTTGGCGTACACGACCTGAGCGCCGGCGAGCCCCGAGGCGCGGTCCGCGGTCTCGCCGACTGCGCCGCCGGAAAGTCTCGCCGCCGCGCGCGCCTTGTCCATGATGGCGGGTGGCAGGGCGTAGCCCTCCGGGCGCACGACCACGACTTCCATGCCCCGCATCGCGGCCATGTGCAAGGTCGCGGCGGGGACCGCGAGCGGCAGCGCCTTGGGATGGTAAACCCAATGCAGTACGAACTTGGCCCGCGTCGGTACCGCCAGCTCATCGAGCGTGCGCCAATCGGCCAGCGCCTGACAGGGGTGATTGACCGCCGACTCGAGATTGATCAGCGGTTTGTCGCACAAGCCGTCGAGCATGCGGAACAG
>Ga0116231_10003149_pt1 | contig 34474 bp, 15 predicted proteins | sample S1TSphgellanicum_2_FD_89695 | JGI IMG/M metagenome (GOLD analysis project Ga0116231, IMG submission 89695) | Host-associated microbial communities from peat moss isolated from Minnesota, USA - S1T2_Fd - Sphagnum magellanicum MG | ecosystem: Host-associated > Plants > Peat moss > Unclassified...
ATATTCTGTAATCTTGCACAGCTACAGTACCCAAAATCAGCAACGACCATACCAAAAACTTTCCGAAAAGTGACTGCTGATAACTTCCCTCAGTGGGTGTTCTTTGGAGCAAAAGTTGCCGAGCTTCGTCACACACAGTCCGAACCGAACCCGGCCTGACACCTCGTTCTTAACGTCGGCTATCCTGGGTCTCTGTTCCGCGCTAGAATGTCGTAACCTAATTTCCTCCAATAGCTTTGCCCACATACTGGGAACAGGAAATTTCGCCCTCCGATTAGCGCCGGGCCCGGTCGACCTGAAACCCGAGCTTCGTCAGGGACGTAGTGAATTTATATATAAGATGTTTCGGAGCAGTCACTGATTCCCGACTTATGTGCCGAAGACAGAATCCAAGGACTAATTTATGTATTTAATTCTCATCCATATGAAGAAAAACTAGACAAAATTACTTCATTTAATCTCATGGACTTCGCATGGACGATGTAAGTTTGTAGCTAACTAGTTATTCGAGCATAATGATCCAATCTCCGCCTCACAGGGTCCCCATTAAGTCAGCAAAATGTATTATCAAATCCCCCAACGTTGATTACTGCTATCGCACGCTCCCCGACGAGCGGATTTTCTCCAACTACACGTTTCTAGGTTTGTTGATCGAGTTAGACTTTACCGACAGGGGAGAAAACGTAAGTTTTCCCAGGTGCCAGTAAAGAAACTAATAGTTAAAATGTTGCAGACAGGAGAGTATTGTGCGTCGGAGTGATGATGACCTAGGGCTTTGTTTTGGGGTCAATTTTGTAATGTAGAGGGACTGGTAATGAGTCTTTTTTTTCGTTTGTTTTTTTTGGGTGAAACTGTCGAAAATTTTCCCTTTTTCTCAAAAAATAATTCGCCAAATTTCGCCTCTTGGGGGGGGGGGCGGAGGGTGTCGCCAGAAGTCTGTCTACTGGTTACAGTTTTAATGGTACTGTCAGTTAATGTGAAATCTGACTGAACATGTGTGTGGATGATCACAAGTGTTGCTACCGTACAAAAATGAAAACAAAAAAAAGATTGCTGGTGATCACCCACAAGAGGACTTAGCCATATATTTTGGCTACAGGATAAAGAGAAAAGTAAATTTGTTTTTCAAACCCTGCTATTTACTGGTGACACGCAAGTACCAGCAACCACGGCGAATTCAAAAACAAACTCCCTCAAATATGGTCAGTTTGCGCCATTTTTTCCCCCAAAAATTTGCTTTATACAACTTTGGAGCTCCCTTTTAGCCCTTTGTGCCATGTCTACAGAAACTGTCGGTTTTTTAAGACTTTTATTCGTAAAGTAATCCACAGTTTAGATGTGAAAACTTTCCAGGCGTCCTCCCTTGCCGTGTAATGCAAGCAAAGGAATAAAAAAACGATTAGAATATACTATTCTAGACATCAGTTTTCATTGGAATAGCGTGAGGAGTGTCGGAGGGAGAACTCCTACTACAGTACTACTGTTTTGTGTAGGTGAGTATTGTCCTTGTTTACCGACGCTTCCGCGGGAGATCGCTCCTTCCTTGCAAATTCTTGGAGGAGCGTTTATTCTACCCCTTTTACAAGTGTGATGTGAACTTGAGCTACAAGACTGTATTCCAAGAAAAACGGGTTGGGAGCGATGAGAGTGGAAACAAAATAAGAAGAAATTGGTGACACTCCTGGTACCTTCATCTCTTAGTGGCTATAATTAATCCAAATTTGAACTTGGAGACCCTGATTTAGTTTTAACATTGGACATTTATAATGTATCGAAGAACCCCAAGACAATGTTTGGGTTTTACACTGGTATCAGTGTAGGTGCAGGTTCACCCAAGGGCCACAAGCATTACCCTCTATTGTCTCTGATCCACCTTTGCACAGGCCGACATGAGGTGGCAATGCCAAAAGGGTTTGCTACTGTTGGCAGTGTACCGTGGCCACTTCGACACATGTAATTAATTAATTAGTTTTGAGGATTCCATTTTGACAAATGACATATTCCCAAATATTTCATCTGATTCTTTATTTTCTTTCAGAGAAAAATGATTCTGAAAAGAAAATGTTTTATGAAAGTTTCAGCATTTCTGGAAATAATCTAATTAGTGTCAAACTGGCCCAGGCAGTGTTTAATTTTTGATTTGCCCTAGGTCTCCTATTTGGCTATATATGTTGTCTCTAGGAGGCAGTGTTGGCAACTATTCTACATTTTTTTAATGTACAAGTGGCAACATGCAGTAGATGTAAGAAAAAATATGTCATGTAAAATAAATTCAAAATAACATATAGTTGCAACATTTTTTCTTTTCTTTTTCAAGTGTGACAAATTAACTAGATGGTGTTTTCACTTGTACAAAATTCGGCAATCTTTTCAACAAAATTGTAAGTGCATTGACAAGCATTTCAAACATTGTGTAAAAAGTGTGGTAATAAGAATTTTTTGCAATTCACTTTTTGTGTTTAAAAATGAAAGGCCTACAAAGGGATCAAACCTTGATATTTTTGAATCTTGGCCATTGCAAGCTAGGTTAGATTTGCACAAGCAACACCCATTAAAACCTTCCTTGCATTCCCACATTAGTTCAAGCATACAATAAAAAAAACCAAACCAACAAGCGAGGTGCATATCAAATGAAAATAGAAAACCAACAAGCAAGTAAACATGCATAAAATACTTTACAAAATTAGTAGGACATTTGTATACAATGTCCAAATTATTTTAAAAATAAAGTAGAGGAAATATGAAAGAATGCAATTGCAAACTACAAATCAAAAATTGGCTTCGTTGCTTACATAATTGCCTAAATACAAGCTACAACTTGAGCTCAAAAAAATGTGCAATTTAATTTCAAGTATGTAACGTTAAAACTTTAACAAATATTAAACATCCATTACTTCCTATCCTACCAATCTTTAATTCCATTTCCAAATGAAAAGGTTTCCATGGAGATAGTTTTGAACGAACATAGCAACAACCAAATCAAAATGATTTGTTAACTGCTTTTAAATTTAGATTTCATAAAAGATAAAGTTGAAAAGTATGACTTGTCCTTCACACTCCCCAATACCATCACTACACAAATCTTCACTAGCTTGAAATGCTTGGATAATAAATGTTGTAACACAACACTATAAGCCAAATCTCGATTGACATGGGATTATAGTCAGTGGAGGCTCCAAAGCTTGTTTGTAATTTGTTTACATAGTAACCTTGAAAAATAAAGCTCTTACATCAAGCTTGTGCTAATGGGCAAAAATATCCTTGGGTGGAACCACCTTTCCAAAATCACATGAAAGTTGAATCTAGTTTTAGAAATAAAATTTCATCTACTTATACATTGGTTTATTTGATTAAACTAGGAGGGCTATGTTTTTCCCACCTATGCACATTCATGAAAAATATTGATCACCCAAAAACCTATAGTATGTATTAACGTTTTGATTCCTAAACTATTCTTGATCTAATTCCCACCTTTTTTATATTTAAATATGTTTACACTTACAAATTAAATATTTTTTCTTGTTTATTTAGTACATGCACAAGGGAATGGTCCAAACTAGTCATTAAAATAACTATAGATGAAAATAATTATCATTTATGTTCTTAACATCGATAGCCTTTTAAAACTTCACAATCATGACTTCAAAAAATCATAATTGAATAAATATTGATTCAATCAATTATCTATAAAATAGATCAAGTAAGTTGGCATTTGAAATATTTTTAAAAATTAACATCCAAGAATTTTTTTCAAAAAATAGATTCCTTTTGTGTTTCTAATAAAAAAAAATCCTTCATGTTACATTTTTGAATTTTTTTCCTTATGCATTTGTTTTTCACATCAAAACACATTTTTTTGTAAATTTATTTAGAGTTGTGAATTCTACATGACTTGGGTAACCTTTTGTAAATAATTTAGAATGGAATGTTTTTTTTATGTGGGTCCTATGTTGTCCTGAAGTTGGATGGGTCTCAAAAATTTAGGGTGTGACATTCTTAGTGGTACCACCCAATAATAAGTTTGCTTTCATGCAATAAAGCATATACCTTCAAGTTTTCATCACTAAAAATTTTTTCAAAACAAAAATGTGCATTTAACAAGGCTAGATGGGCAAGGAATTTGGTTTTCACATCAAAGTTCAACCAACATTAATGATAAATAATCCCAATAACACTAGTTAGGAAATTCTTATTACTCATTAATGATTCGACTAGTAGAGTTACAATTGAACATTATTGTTTCATTTTCTCTACAACACCATATGAATCACCATGAGTGCACATAGTAAACACCCCCCATAAAAGGGCAGTTGCAATGGATTTGGTATTGCTAATCTCAAAAATAAAAAATGAACATACTAAACGTTTGTAGTTGCATTAATTCACCAAGTTGTCAACAATCCATCATTGTCATAATCCAACATATTCATAATACTTTTGAACTATTCAACATTGTATTTGGGTAAAATTACAAAGGAGCCACCCAAGTGAATGGTCACTCCTTAAAATTGCATTTTTGTATGTTTAAAAGATCACAAAGGAAGCATAATAGTTTGGATTTTTTTGGAATATCTTTCATTAATTGCAAATTTTATATGCTCAAAGCTTGACTTAAATCAAAAATGTTTTTTCATGTTCAAAGCAATCAAACTTCAAGAGTGGACAATTTTTATTTTTTTTCAAATGTCCTTTTTTTCTACTAAATGTGCATCATTTTTTTGAAAATTGGAGAGGGTTTTAACATTGATGATTAAAAGGGCAAAAGGACTTGAATTGATGATTTTTTTTTTTAATAACCCATTTGAACACTTTTGGTTCAAAAGTTCTTTTGACCCTGAAAATTATGGATTTTGAAAGTGTAGCTTTAATAAAAGTTGTTCATATATATGTGATAAAAGGTATGAATGCATAATATACAAGATGTAAAATCAATTTGTTGTCAAAATGTATTTATATCTAAAATGTAGTGCTAAATGGGGTATCCAAAATACAAAATTTTAAGTTATAAACCAACATAGGAATGACAACTGTCATGTGTAGTCCTTGGAAAAGGACTTTTGCCTTGGCGCCCTAGCTCCTTTGATTAGGATTTCACCCATTTAGTTTTTGGAACATAATAATGTGTGTACAACTTTGAAATAAACATAATTAAGTGGATAGATTGTCACAATTTAAGGTTTTAAAAATTGCTTTTGATTTAAAAATATAGGGCCATATTTAACATTAACACTATCAATTTATTAATTATCCATGTTATAATAGACTTTAATGAGAACCACATTAAAAATTATGGATGTGTTTAAGCAAAATAATGGATTCATATCATGGACTTTTGAAATGATGACATTAACCTTTGTCACACAAAAAAAGTAAAAAATGTGGATTCAAACATTATGTCATAGTAGTGTCAAAATAAAAATTAAAAAATAGGTTACCATCAAATGATGAGTTAAAAAAAAAGATGCATCACAACTTTTGTAATATATATATTTCATTTTTAAAAAATTTAGTGCCATGCTTTTTTTCATTTTTATTTTATTTCCAGTTCACATTGAAATTTCCAAACTTTCACATGGATTTTTGGACCAATCACATGTCTATGGATATTTATAGGGTGGCCTACAAATATTTGTGATGAAAAACATAAGGGATAATTATAGGATTTATAATTTGATAATTATAATAATGATAGGAATTTTAACTAATATTTCAAATGTCAGAAGTGAGCCATTAGACCATGTTTTTACCATTTCCACAACATATATTTATTGCTATCACAAAGTCACACACAAATATGTCATTACTTTGAGTAAATTTGATAAATCAATGTAGTTCCAACATGGGCATGATGTAAATGAGCCCCATGACAACTTCAACATCACACGAGAACTCAAAATTGCTTCTTGTAGCTTCAATGGCATGGAGGCCATCATTCATTTTGACAACAAAAGTTTTGTACTCTTCAAAAACCCTCTTCACAAAAAACAACATAAAGATCCATCTAATTTTTACATTGCAAAGTAGTTTGTTCCCTTTTGTTTCCAACAACTATGCAAACTTGTACTATTCAAAGTGTTTCTTGGGTGAAAAGGAAAAATAAACATATGTGGTGTGTAAGAGGCCTTCAATTTATTGCACCAAGGGTTATATATATATAATGTTTGGATAATAAGGTTAATTCAAAGTGCAACACAATGGATAACAAGCATGAAAATAACTTATCTTTTGTAGATTTGTGTTGTCACACCACTATGGACCTTCATAAAAATAACAATACCATCAAACCCAAAACAAATAAAGTTGAAACTAATAACTTCCACAATCAAGCCCTTAGAGATTACCAAGAAGTTTAGGATCACGTTGGTGAATTGGCTACTAGTGTTGTGCCATCACCAACTAACCTTTCAAAATTCAACAAAATTCAAATGTGCTTGAAGTCTTTCACAAGGTAAACATGGATGTTAACCATGATTGAATGTCCATTGTTGTCACTCCATCACAATTTAGTTTACCTTGTTGCATGAATTGCAACTTTTGTTGTAATGAGGACAATGTGGTATTGAACTCCTGTAATCTCCCATCCAACATTGTTGCTTAAAATTTTTGGGGATATTTTTCATTTTCAAAAATTGAAACAACATTTTCATGGCTTCAAAATCAATGAAAGGACAACCTTGTTTCAAAAGCCAAAAAACAACAACAAACTATAAGAATTTTCTTTTCCTCAAGATTCCAACAACATCTTCCATAACAACCTTGTTTACAACAAAATTTCTTCCCTTATTATAAAATAGGCAATCATTTTTTGCATGTGATTCCGTAAATACAATGTAATTAGGTCTTGCAACCTTGTATTTCCACCTATCAGCATGTTTTCAAAGGTTGTTGAATTTAAGAACTAAGAACTTATTTCTTCTTTCAATTTTTATGCAAACCTAACATCTCACCATATTCACTTTCCCATCGTAACCAACCATAGTTTTGCCCATACAAGTTTTGTTGCCCATACATCTTGAAAAATCAAATTAATTTTTCATCTTTTCCACTTGTTTATACATAGGTGATGAATCTAGGTGCAAAAATTCAAGAGCAAAAGATTCAAGACCATGGGCCTTCATAACAACATCAAATTTGATTATAATGCAACCAAATGCGTTATAAACAACACCTTAATTCAATGAAGCAATGTTAATTAAGTGAGTAGGGATTTCAATAATTTTTTTTAAAAAACTTATATTCATAACCAGTTGGTAATTATAAAGGTGCCATGGTGCATTGATTCAAGACTTGCAAAGCCCTAAACCCTAAAGTTTGACTCAAGGAATACAAAATTTTAAACCTAAAAGCTTGAGTAGCTATAAAATTACAAAAAACTTGATTCAAGAATTGCAATGGCCTAAACTTTAAAGCTTGAAAAACTACAAATTTTAAAAAGTTTGAATCAAGAAGTGCAAACCCCTAACCCTAAAGCTTGAAAAGTTGCAAACTTTCAAAACAAAGAAGATTCAAATTAGGAAAACAAAAACAAAAGAAGAGCTTGAAAAACTTATAAAATGTAAAGACTAGGAAGGTTTATGTGGTCACTTTAACAAACAATGCTTTTATAAAAGATTTGAAAATCCATTGTAATTTCACAGAATCATCCTTGATTTTGCTTCTCCATTGCATTGAAAGCTACATTGAACTTACACAATGCACAAGCAACAAACCTACAAACCTTAGTGACAAAGTTCAAGAAAATGGACTTTTAAAAGTTGTGCAACCTATACAACCAAGGTTCAACATCTCTTTTATAATGAGGAGGACAACCTAAAAATTCTAGAGTGCATTTGAGAGGTGACAACATAAACTTAGAGCTTGAGATTAAAATGAGTTTGATGAAGAAAATTTTGGGTACAAATTTGATAGTTACATCAAACAAAGACATGTTTATTGAATGTGAGTGATGACCTAAAGTGATGATGAGCTTTTGCCAATGAGCATACCTTAAGGTCGCATCTTGTCATTGGTTAACCCTAAACAAAAACCCTAGGAAATTGAAAAAATCAACAAGGTTTTTTTAGGGTTTAAGGGGGGTTGTCATAGGCCCTTGCTACCAATGGCAAACTTACAAAATTTCACCACTTAAAAAAATGTTGGGCTTAGGGTATTCACCTAACCAATAGAACCATTGTGTAAGAAAATAAAAACTAAACTCAAATCTAACATAAGACCATTTAAAATCATCATAATAAGCCCTCTAAGTAATCAAGCTTCAATTGTTTTTTACACATATTTCTTTCTTATAATAAAGACAATTTAAAACTCACTTCAAGTTTGATGTGAAAACTTTGAACTTATTTTTAATTAATTATGATTTTTAAAGAAACAATCTTAAGGTCTTCTTACATAATTAGGAGATTCTTTTTTGAATGGTGGATGTAAGATCCCAAAATCCTCAAATAAGAGTTTTAATGTGATCCAACAAAAATCCTAATATCTTTAAAAGAGAATTTTTAATATGATCAAATAAAAATCCTAAAATCAAGGTCAGATATGCTCAAGTTGAGATTTTAAATGAGTTGGATTTGAAAAGCATTTGAGGAGGGGAAAGCCAACCTTTAAGAATTATGAACTTATTTTTTAAATCACTTACCAGGGCACCTTAAATGTAGAAGCTGCCACCTTAAATTATCATCCTAAACAAGGGAATTCTAGAAGCTAAAACTTTATCAGAACTTTAATCATATTGTGTGACTTTTAAAATATCCCTAAACCACTCATTATTACAATCTCAGATTCCCAATAGATTAGAATGATTGTAGAGAGCCAAAGGAGGGTGGGTTAAGATACAGTGCCCTTAATAGATGCCTCTACCTTAGCTATTGGCGCCCATAAAAAGCTGCCCAAGGAATTGCCCAGAAAATAGTAGCTGAGTAGGCAACATTATTTATACAGTTAAAAAATGTTGGTAGTACTATTGTCTACATAATGAAAAGTAAATATCATACTTTTGGTCTTTTCCCTGCATGTTCCCTGGCATGGGTCTGCCACTTTTTGGCATTAAAAAAAATTCCTAACCTTCGCCCTCATTCACTAAAAATCAAACCTCATGCTTTTTTTGCTAGGAGGAGCTCATGATACTAATGTTCTCAAGAGCTTTGATTGGGTCTAAAGTTGTACACATGAACACTGATGGAATGGGATGGGGATGAATTCATATAGTAAATGGGATGGATGTTGTGCCTTTATTGATCTTGTTAAGTAGGTAAGTAACACCTACCCACACTGGGAACAGCCCCCACGAGTCCCAGAACCCACCGGCACACCATCCATTCGTTATTACTCAGTTGTGCATGAACCTCAACTGAGTTAATATTCTGTTTCACCTTGGTAACCAATTATGTAAGAAACAGGTCTCGTATATAGGTAGAAGGGTTAAAAAAAAAGGTAACTACTAGGTAAGTAGATGATTTATACATAGGTAGGGGCTGTTTTATATTACCTAACTATTAACAACCTGCTTATGAGTTGGTAATAAGTAGGTAGAAATATAAAGCAATTGGGCTAATCACCCTGGTTAACTAGAGAACTGGAACCCAACAGAGAACTGTTTCCTGGTCACTTACCATTCATCCTTCATGGTACACTGGTGGGTCCCGGTTCACAGTGGCCAGTATTGGCAACATCTGGACCAATTCCGTGTATGCAGGAAGCAAGAAATTTTTTCCCTCGAGAGTCCACACATGCGCAGGGTGCTGAGTGGTACATTTGAGTGCATGAGAATGACCTTGGGCCGGAGCTGACCATTTCAAGTAGCCTCTTCCAGTAACTGGTCCAATGCACATGCCATGTTTCCTTTGTGGGTGGACTCTAGACAAAAGGTATTTTTCACCTATTGGAAGGTACCACCAGTGTAGGTGCAGGTTCCCCATTGCCACCTACACTAGGAATTTTTAGATTTGAGCTTAGCCTGCTGGCTCCCCCTTGCCTTGGGTGGACCAACACCTAGAATGGGCTTTTCCCCAAGTACCTCCTGAGGTGCTGCTTTCCTCTTCCTTGGGTCAACCAGCCCTTACAGTGGTAAAAACAATGTTATGGTGCATTCACACTTGATGTTAAGTCAGTGTCAAATGAAAATCTAGGTGAAACACAATGTTAAATAGGTGATAGCTTAATGTTAAGTGAATGTTAGCATAACATAAAATTTCATGGTAAGTAGGAATAAGTCCTAAATGATTAGCATGATGTTACGAGACTTAACACTAGAGACCCTAACATCAAGTGTGAACACACCTTGAACTAGTTATCAAAAAGGATTCAAGTGTAGCTTATTTCTAATGAACATGCAATTATGCAAGGTTTGAAATTTGTTAAGAATTAAGACTTGGCAAGACCCTTCTAGGTTGGGTATTATTGGATCATGAAAACCAAAAAATAGGAATGTAGATTTTCATTTTGGGTGTTAAGTTTTACCTATGAAAAATTTGTTAAGTGCAGAACTAGCTTTGCCTAACAACTTTAATCTGGGCCACTCCCAATACCCCTTCGAGGACATCCAAGGGAGTGTCACAATATAAACTAAGTTTCCTCTTTTGCATGCTCTCTCTCAATACAATTATCCTTCTCTTACCTTGTTTAATCTAGTCAGAAGTTCCCCCTTCTACTCATGACTTAATCTCTTACCTTTGTTGTACTAAACTTAACCTTAACTCTAGTGAATTGCAACTAGTTCGAACTTGCATTCTTTTTCTTTTTTTCTAAATATGATTGCCTTTCCCCTGCCTTGTCTGATCTAGACAACAATTACACTTCCTACTCACAACATTACCCTCTTACCCTTACTATATTAACCCCAACCCTAACCCAATGATTCACAACCAATTAAGATTTGGATTTTTTTTTTCCCCATACCTCCTTATAGGCATCATTATCTTTCTCCTACCTTGTTTAAATTAGGTAACAATTACCCTTCCTACTCCCACATTATGCTCTTGTTTTTGCTCTAATTAACCACAACCTTAAAATTAACAATTCGTAACCAAGACCACACACACATAACTTGCAACAACTGGAGATAGTAATCCTCAAAACAAAGCTTCACACATCAAAAAAGAAGAAGATATATATGGGTTTGTTTAATCCCATAGTGTGGATTTCTTCTCCACCAAGCTCCTACCTTGCTTGATATAACATTATCCTATTTACCAACAGCTCTTCATCTCTATCCTACCTCTACTCACAACCTTGCTAACAACATTAATTCTTCCAAATCTTTGAAACTAAACTTCCTCCTTTTTTTTAAAACCTTCACTTTAGGGGGACAAACCTCTACCTTTTCCTTAGGTCCACCACTTCCTCCACCTCTTCATCATCCTTTTCTACCAAGCCCCAACACAAGATTCATGTACCTTTCCCACCTTTGCCCTTAAATAAAGTTCCCACCAAAACTGCCTTGAATAATTGCTAGCACTGCCACTCATGTATCCACCTCCGACTCCTCTTGTTACTAGGTTGGAACATGTATTTGGTCAAACCACCTTCTCATGATGCAATAGCCTCATATGTGCTTGCCTCCTTAGGATATATCTAATCCCACCAACTCTCACACTACTCATCATCACTCTTCATTCCCCTCCCATTACTTCGCACACCTCTCATCATTCAAAATATTGAAAGTGGTTAACAAATTGTACAAAAAAAAGTTCTTGTCTTAATTAACCCTAATATCTAACACCTTCTTAGAAGCCTCAACCACCATATCCATACCCTTTTATATGGGAGGCTTACCTAGCCCAAGCCAAGATAGGATAATCATGTTTTAACTTAGCCCAATGATTTTACTTTCACCCCACCTTATCTTGTCGAGGCCACCCATCCCTAGTAATCCATCTTGAATAAAATCCTCCTATTATCTTACATCATGAACCTCCAATTAGAACCCCAAAACTTCATTAATCGACCTACATAGGCTTAACTGGAACTGGGTTAAATTAATTAATGCCCAACAAAACTTACTTTGATAATATATTAAATTATGGGTTGGGTATAAGTTGATTATTCCAAAACCAACTCTTATGTGTAATAAGCTGGGTATCATTAAAAAAATAACTAGAGAAATTGGTAATTGGTTGCAATCACAATTAAGGCGCCCCAAAAAAATGTCACATTACAAAAAAATTCAACTAATAGATTTCAACCATGGATTATGTCATTTTTTCATATTATATTTTTAGCTCAAAATGATCCATGAGTTTTATAAGTTACAATGAACAAAAGGAAGATTCAATTTATAAATTTAATGCAAAATTTAATGTCCTTAAAATTTTTGAAAAATAATTTTTAGTCTTGACCACAAATATTATAACTTTGTTCTAACATGGTTTTGGAATCAATAGAACAAATAAACTTATGCCAAATTGCACCAAATTTGAAACCATAAACAAAAATATTATTAAATATCAAATGCCATAAAAATTATACCATATACATTTTCAAAATTTTAATAAAATACTTTGAATTTTTTATTACAAATATTTTCAAGCTACAAGCATGAGGACTAGTAAATGAACATTATTTAATATGTTATCAAGCACATATTAAACATCTAGATATAAATTAGGGCTACATGCAAAAATAATTATGATCATAGACCATGTTTTAATCTGGGTGCTATTTGGGATCTACTTTGACCCTATGAAGTTTGTGAGGTGCTAACCTTGCCTATCAAACTACCTTGTTAGGTAAAAATTAAATAAAAGTGAAATTGCTTTATAATTATGTCTACCATGTGTAATTCTTGAAAAATGTGCTTGAAAATTGGCTAATTTCTCAAAAATAATTCAGCTTTTGACACCTTATCATGAATCGTCAAACAAAATAGCTTTCCAAGACATAATGTCATGTGAGCACAACTCTTCATGCTTCAACAAAAGAGGAAGAAGAGGGTGTGTCAATGCCATACTTATCAAACAAAAATGCTAGAAAGATGATTCTTAGAGCCTCTAAACATGAATGATCAACCTCAAGTATATATATGAACCCTAAATTTCAAGTCCCATGTGTTGCTGATTTCACCTGTCCTCAAATTGATCAAATAAAAGTAAAAACCTAAATGCCATTTCACTAAAATTCCAGATCAGTTTGCCTAATAGACTTTTTCATTATTTAATAAATATTAGGCAACAAAGTGCCTAACTTGGTAGGCAGGTAAAGTGCTGTTTAGCATTGCTTCTTTGTGCATGAAGACAGAACCGGCCACACTGAACGAGCACCCACCAGCACACCATGAAGGATGGATGGTAAGTGGTCAGGAAACAGCTTTTCTGTTGGGTTCCAACTCCTTAGTTAACCATGGTGATTAGCTCAGTTGTTCTTTTTTTAAAACCTACCTACTAAAAAAACTCACAAGCAAGTTGTTAATAGGTAGGTAGTAAAAACAGCCCTTACCTATGTATAAACCATCTACTTACCTAGTAATTACCTATTTTCCTACCTGCCTATCTATGTATGAGACCTATTTCTTACATAATTGGCTACCAAGGTGAAACAAAATATTAACTCAGTTGAGGTTCATCCACAACTAAGTAATAATGGGCATCCAGTGGATGGTGGGCTGGTGGGTGCTGGGTCACTGTGGCCAAGAGAACCTTACTCAGGGTATGCTCCTATCTTTTGACCACCCAGGTGGCAGCTGGTCCAGAGCTAAGATGAGTGAAAAGTTTCACAGACATGGAAACCTTATCATATTTTTGGACCACATAAAAGAAGGTTGAATTGTGGGTGGGCTTCCCTGGAATTATGCTCGGCCACAATTCCACAACCCTGGATGTTTCTAGATTGTGAAAAAGGGCTGGCATATGTTCAGACAAGCATTTTTTGCATTTGAAGCAATAATGCATAAGTTGAGCTTGTGCCAAACATATAATTGGTGTGGCATGTCCTTTAGACATCAATAATCGAGAATATTTAATCCATTATTGGGGTTTCTTCTAATTTTATGAATAATTCTAGAAAGTATACATTTATCTTCAGTGTTTAACTACATATATATTTACACTTTTTAACTCCCAAAAAATGGAAAAAATTGGGTGATAATATACCTTTGTCTTGCTTGAGGGATAATAAAATTTTAAAGGTATGTATCCTATTACAAGGGTATATCAAAAACAATATACCCACACAACACTGGTCATAACTGATAACCAGTGTTGAGCAAGTTCATGACTTTTATGACAAACCTCCAGTTCTCCTGTTCCGGTTTGAAAAATAAATTGGAGTGCTTACAGTTTTGGGTCCCATTCTCCAAAAAAAAAAAGATCCTAGTTCGGGTTTCAGGTCTGGTTCTTTGAAGGAAAAAAAAATCCCAATTCTAGTTTTTAAAAATAAAACCTGGTTCAGGTCCAGTTCTAGATAACTTGGACCAAAAACTGGTGATTAACTGCTGGTTAACCTCCAATTAGCCCCCCCTTCTTCTAGTACTTTTTGATAAGAAAAATCCCAGATCCAGTTTTGGTTCTTAAGAAACCAAGATAGCAGTTCCAGTTCAGTTCCTGTTCTTGGAAAAAACTAAAACCCCGGTTCTGGTTCCAAACCTGGTTCCAAAAATCAAACCCAGTTCTGATTAAATTTCCACTAACCAGAACCTGTGGTTCTAAGCCTCTGTAACTGGTTTCTGGACTTGCATTTCTGGACTGCGTTGTCTAACATGTCACTTGCTCATTGATCCAGAGGAGGCAGGCTACAACACATAATTTTCTCTCCTCTAGCTTTTAGTTTTTACTTACCTAGTTCAACTTTTTCACATAGTTTCCTAGTAATTATGTTAGTGAGTCCAGAAACCAATTGTGCCCAATAACTGGTGAAAGGAGCCTGATTACCGAAATAATCTCAGTGCATGCACACCTCAACTATATTTGATAATCTGGCTCCTCTCGACCGTCACCTAATACAAATAGGGTACCCACCCAATACTGGTCATAAGAGCCTCTAGCAGGTTACTTAATTCAAACTGGGTACCCACCCAATACTGGTCATAAGAGGCTTCCAATTATGGGTGAAGCATTTGTGAGGGTTTGGTTCACTCTGGCCCCATTTAAGCACAATTTTTGCAAATCGGTAGGTACCGACAATGGGAGGGAGTAGGGAAGTAGGCAGGCAAGGTACCTACAGTAGCAATGTTTCTTCCCTAAGGTAGCGGTAAAAATTCAAAGAGGCCTGCCTACGCAATCAAGGAAGGCAGCATCCAGACTGTATGCCAACGATTTCTTCTGGGTACAAATCTTTTATCAAAGATCATCTGCAACAAAAAGCCTCTTTACCGACTGTATCAATGGCGGCAATGAAATGCCGACAGAAATATGAATTGTTTTGTTATCCGGGTACTATGCAGCTCAGCTTTTTTTTTATCATTTCAATGGACAGGCGGAGTTCTGTGGTAGCTTGATCAATGATATTGTCTTTTCTACCGATTCTTGGCTGAAAATTAGTGTGGGTGTTTACTTTGGGCGACAATTGAAGCTTCTCAGCAATTTTGCAATGGAAGTGGCTGGCAAATGGGATCAGTTATGATAAGTGTCGTACCCTGATATTCATGAACTTTGAAGTTTGGTACCTTGGTGAGCTGCTGCGAAGCTGCTAGAATGATTGTGAGTGGATCGTCCAGGTCTGGCAGGAATAATACATGCAAATTATCAAAAGAATTGCACTAGTATAGGTGGATATTGCGTTTCTAGCTGATCAGAAGAGAATAATTTCGACGTTCGGAATCCATGACTCGTTGAAGCTGGGACGAGAGAGATCTAGAGTGAAATTGCAATGGTACGTACATACCAGGATATTTTGCAGGCAAGTCTTATTGAGATGGTGGTGCACTTGTGAAGTAGGTAGTTGTGATCAGTAGTCGATCCTGGAACTTCGTTTCTCTGTGTTCTGGGCGTGAGTCTCTGGGCAGTAGGCATCGTAGACTGATTCGTCGAGTTGAACAAAACTTGAATGCAAAGATTGGTTCTACAGTCTGGACTGATGTGTGCAGTTGAACATTTAAGAGTGAATGCAAAGATTGGTGGTACTATGTTTACGGTCTAGACTGATTTGTGGAGTTGAACAAAGCTTGAATGCAAAAATGGGTGAAAGAGATGTGGAAACAACTTTGAGTTTCAGTGGACTGACAACTTCTGCTGGAATATATCCGTGTGTGGGCTTTGGTGAACTTTTCGTTGAGCTGATTCATATAACTTAACGTAAAGTTCTTCAAGAGCAAAGAAGCTGGGATATGAAGTCCTAGGTATCTTTTCAGGTTTTTCTGTCGATTGGGGCTTTAAATCTGCTGTTATACCCTCCCAAACTCGACATTTATCTAGCTCTCCCAATTCAGAGCTTTAGAGAGATCTGGTATTTTCTGGCAATCCACTTTGACTTGTGAAAGGAGCACAGGATGTGAATCTAGGAGGGATTGTGAGGAGATCAGTGTACATGGGTCATTTAAAATGAGAGAAACAAAAACCCCAAAAAGCCCTGCTTCAAGTCCTCAAACACTAAAAGCCAAATACTAATGATCAAAGTAGGTCCATGAACCCACACCCGGTGCATGTACTGGGCCTCTATCAGTGTCTATCATATTCAAAATAGTGTGCAAGTTATTCTCCAAGACTCACATAATATATTTATGGTACTATGTTTATTGTCTTATTGTAGATGGAGGGCACATTCCTTACCATTCCTCAGGGTAACTTGTTGTCAGTGAAGGAGCAGGTTTTCCCATCCACTTTTTTTAATAACTTCCGGAGGCCAGGGGCTTTATCTACCACATAAAATCCTTGACAATGTAAAGTGAGTATCAAGTAAATGGCATCACATGGGTCAATCATTGTAACTGACCAATCAAAGTTAATCATATTGCTTTCCGAATCCTTTTGGAGAAAGTTATATCCTAGGCACATTTACAAGGTCAAACTCAATTTCTCACTATCTAAACCCTGAAGTTTCTCAAAATAACTTTACAGGCCGTTATACAGCTGCCTGTGGACCTGTTCTCAAAGTGAATTGCATCTTTGTAGCAATATTTGTTTGGGCACTTGTCATGGCTATTGTGGCAGAAATCTATTCACATTTTCTTTTATCATTTTGTCCTTAATTAGTGTGCAGTTCCCCCTGTCACTTAGTCTCCTGGGACTGTTCCTCCTGGGATCCACCAGAACAGAAACCCTGGTTACCTTCAAAATTCGACTCAGAAAAGTGATAAACTCAAATCAACTAAATATAAAATCAATGAATAAGCTTGGAGACTCATGTACCAGGTTTCTGGACATTGTTAAGGATATCTCACAATTGTTTTGTGCCAACCTTGGGCTTCAAAGTAGCACACATTCTAACACATCCCTTGCTGCTGTAATTATAAGATTGAGGCAACAACATTACAGGGTCAGGCCTCCAGACGAAGCCACAGAAGCTAGTTAGTAGACCATATAACCATTGAGATACGTGAGATTTATTCAGATTTCAAAGAGCTTTTAGCCAAGCTTCACTCTGACTCTAACAGGCTGTAATAAACAGCTTGCTAAAGCCAGTGGCAAAAGAGCTTTCACTAAACAGATACACCCCACAGTGTGTGCTGTAAGAGCACCCTCACCATGCATAAAGAGTTTAAAGAACAGCTGAAAGAATCAAACTAGCAAACCTGCTGCCTATCTCAGTATCTCAGTGTCAGCAGTGAGCACTAACCCTAGTGCTGAAACAGGAATATGAAGAGACATTGGGGCTCTGTAGTGTAAAGCTGTCTTAGATGCCAATGATGTGCTTGTAGTGTGCATAGCCCAATACTGCTATGAAGACGGCCATACACACAAGGCCTGTTAACCCCACCACCTGTTCTCCACCCCAAATTCCCATCACCAGCACAGTCAAATTTACAACCAAATGTTGTTGTCAAATGACAGAAAGCTGACGTCCATCTGAAATTTTACGCCAGCCATACCTAATTCACAACATACATAATCATCATGTTGTGCTCACATATAACACACAGTGATGTCCACCCAAACATCTCCACAACAACAATTTGAAGGTAACATGACAATGAGTGCAGCCACAACCTTATGAGAGTCACTCAGAAAGTGTCAGACCATCACCTTTATCACAAATAGCAGTGATGAGCTGCCACAACTCCTTACTGACTTTATCAGCTCCTGACAGTGGGTGTAGATAAGTATACATATAACCTGCCCAATATTTTGGGCCAAGCAATATACAAAATGTGTCCTGAGTTTTTGTTCCATCTCCAGAAGCAATGGGATGACTAAGTCATGATGTTGGCTAGCACTCAATAGACATAGCTAGTACAAAAAGTCAGTAGTATCCTCATTCAAGCTGCAACAAGCTTGTGAGGCTAAGCTTCCATTCATTTTAGCTTGTCCCTGTAAAAGCAAGAATCTGAACCTTGGGCATAGAGATGCCTACATAGAGGGCAGTGGTTGAGACCTCCTGTGCCCTGAACTCTTATCCTTTCAGCACACCATTTGGACTACTTGGATATGGCACATATGCTAAAGCCACATGAACAAATATCTATGAAATTGCAGGACAATCACCACTGCAACAACAATTGAAGATAATACAACAGGTGCAGTCACAAGCCACCAAAGTAGATACCTCAGGAGGGCTAAAGAAAAAACCTGGAACATCCAGAAGTCTCAAATTACAGAAAAATTAGAGATACTACTGTATCTTCTTTGCCAGTCAAGAGCTGATATTTGTATTTATACTGTATCTTATTCGCCACTCAAGTGTATCTACCATGTCATCATCATCATCTAGCAGCTGCTCCAGCTCATCCCTCACCTGTGACAAACAGTGAGCACCTCATGAACTTCTCATATATTCCAAGACACTCTTGACACATGTTCAGGACCAGTTTCTGCAGTATCTCATCTAATGTAAAATCAACCTGCAAAATCAAACTGCAAGATGGGACATGTGAGGAAACCCATGTTGGCACAGCAATGAGATTGCAGAATTGCAGATCAGGCTGTTGGCCACTGTATTACTGATGTCTGTGCTTTCAAAATGATGTAGAAGATTTCCAACCAACAAAACATAGCTGCCATTCACAACTTCTGCAAACATACTGCCAGATGCACTGATCAATCCAAAAACAATTCTCAAATCTCATGCCAAAACAAAAGCATTACCTTTTGCACTTGTGCAGTTAACCTGGTCATGGCACTCTTCATGTTCCGACTGCTGATCTGCATCCAGGCCACTTCCAAACCTCAATCAACCTCCATGGCCAAGGCACTTCCAAAATCGTATTTAAAACCGGCTTAAATAAGCTGCAAACAAAAATCAAGGGACATATTGTTAGCATGCAGAATACAGAACACACAGTGAACACATCAAATCTCAGTGCACTGCAACAACAAGAGTATTGCAGTGAAAAGATTGATTAGGTACAACCAGAATTGCTGATCCTGATAAATAGGTAGAGGGGAAGTTTTTGAATGCCTTTTTTGTTAAACCATCCAAAGCTGGGTGACCAGTAGATTCCAACTATTTTGTTTTTGCATCCATAAAGCTGCAGATTGCTTCTAATGCCACCTCCAGCCCAGAACTCAAATGGTGGTACTGATTCAGCCTCAACACTACTCACCAGTCTTCCTTAAGGGTGAAGAATCATGATCTAAGCAGGTATTCAAAATCAGTATTCTTTTGGATCTGTTCTCTGTTATACTGGAAACCAATGTAGGCTCATTTCTGTGAGGAGAACCTCTCTAATATATGTTCTTTACATCTGATATATCAAAAAAAATTGCTTTAGCTCCTACCATACTCAACACACTCCAGCAACAAAGGTTGCTTGAAGTGCTTAAGCATTGTGCTCTTGCTCATCATCAACACCACCACACAAGACATGTTTGAATCCTCAGTAAAGGCACCATCCGATCCTGGCAAATCATCATTATGTCCTTGCATCTGAGGACTCCAAGAATTGCCCTTCCCATTTTTCTCCAATTCTTTAACGTACCACTCATATTCATTCAAACCCAAGTGATCAGAAACACCATTCAGAGACAGAGTTCTTGTACAAAAGGTTTCACAATTTCACCCGTCAGGTTTCACAATAAGACCAGTGTTGGTTGGTTCTCTCTTTCTTTATGAGAAGCACTGGTTCCAGTTCTTCCCAAAACTTGAGAGAACTGACTCGGTATCACATTTGAATTTTTTTAATCAAGCCGGTTCTCAGACAGGACAATTCTCACACATGTGATAATAGTCGATTTTCATATCTAGTTTTCACAATCCAGATCTCAAATTTTTTTCTTTTTTCTTTTTTTAAATCTCAAAGTAAGAAATAATTGAAAAGTAAAAACAAACTTGTGTTTATATGTTTGGGCACCACCTCCCAATGCTTCTTGCCTCCTCCTCCCTAAACTAACCTAAATCAAAACCTACACTAATCTAATCTAACATAAACTAATCCTAAACTTTTCTAGCTAGGGTAGATAGGCTTGTGAACAAACACTTAAGAAATCAAAGGAGGTTGATTCCTCACACATTGTTTGTCTGCTTCTGAAGCTCATTGAAAATTTGTAGCCCCACCTAACACTTCGAATGTCGCAAAAATGGCTCAATTTGGTAAATGAATGAGGAAAATATGGGGGTGGAACCAAAGAGGTCTAGAGCTATTTTTTCAAACCCTAAACCCTAAACCCTCCATAGATCAGTTAAACCTTGAAGGAAGTGCTTGCAATTACAGTGGGACTGTTGTAAATTGACAAGCCCCTGAAGAGATTCAATCTGTTCTGCTGGTGTTTTGTGCATTATTCAGCAATTGCCTGAACTGTTTTATACCTATTTTATCCATAGTCTAAACTATTTATTGACTGCAAGACCCTGATACACTACAGGATTGGTATTTGCATAGCCTGTAAACTCTAAGTAAAACCCAAGCAAGTGAGAAGGAGAAAGGGCACCTCTTCTGCTGTTATTATGGCTTTGCTATGCTGTTCAACCCACAAGTGACAAACATACGTACACAAAGAAAAAACATGAGTTCTCTACTTGAAGATTCCTACCACCAATGTCAACAATGAAAACCAGGCTCCTCCTTGCAACAGAAGTACCAAGGTTGTGATACAAAGAATACAAAGCAATATTTGTGCACAGATGTGTGACATTGCGATCTGATCTGTTCCTGCAAGACACTTCAGTGGCACCACTACTACTGCAACTTGCAACACACATTTGCAAGGTTGCAGACCAAGCCCTAGAATGATGTTAAGCAGAGGACGTGATATCATACATGCAAGACCTGATCTATTCCTGCCAGACGCTTGGGCGGTGCCTAGAAAACAATGCTCTGTACCACCACCACCACTACTACTGCAACCTGCAATGCACATTTGCAAGGTTGCACACCAAGCCCTAGGATGATGTCAAGTAGAAAATGTGATAACATACCCAAGTGGATATGAGCTCCTGCAGTTCAGCCCTAGGATGATGTCAAGCAGACAATGTGATATCATACCCAAGTGGATATGCACTCCTGCAGTTCAGCCCTAGGATGATGTCACATAGACAATGTGATATCATACCCAAGTGGATATGAGCTCATGTGGTTTAGCACACTGGAGTAGCACTTCAACAGAAACATATCTCAGAATCACATTCAAAACCAAAACGGTAGGTTTGAACTTTGCTTACTGGAACCAATGATAGGTTTCCACCATCATCATCACACTTATTGTATACTACAAAAGTCTGTGAAAATCCATGCAAGAGTGTGAGAGCCAGGCATGAAGGGTACTTTTGCTATTGAAACATATGAAGAACAACACTCATACATACTATTGCCTTACCCTTTCCCTTTGCAATCCTTGATGCCTTGCTCCTGTGAGAAGATGGGAGGAATAGACAATCCTGATGCCTGTCTGCAAATGAGAGGACTACAGGAGAGGAACAGACAATAATCTCTCCTCAAGATTCAGCACAATGGCTGGCTCCTGCCCGAGAATTGTTGATGGATATGATAAGAGCGGATCCAAAATGCTAAAGTCACCAGCATGGATACCAACATGATGCATGATGTCATACTTGACCACTTCCAACAGCATTGATTCCTCTTTGCATCAACCAACATCCAGGATTTGGATGCTGCCACCTTCTTGTTGTTTGGAAATGCTGATGTCAAATCTGGCACTGAATTTACTGCCACCATCTCAGAGGCTTGGCCATTGTGGCATACTAGGTTCATAACAGGCAAAAGCACTTAGCAAAGCATGAAACAATAGGAAACCCACCCTAAACAAAAGGGAAAACCAGAGCACAAAACTACCAGATTCTTCAGGAGCCGGTTGTTGGCGCCACAGAAGAATTCTTCGCTCATCATCTTGCTGCACATTCCTCTGATGTGCTTGAATCTCTCCAGATGCGTGGATACTCTTGATCAAAGCTATAGTATAGTGGAGCTTCGATCAGGTGTTTCTCGACATCTGCATCCTTGTAGAATAGATCTGCGTAAGAGCTCTGAATCCGCTGCAATCATGACGATGATTTTTCTCCTATTCAGACAGAATAATGAATGCACAAACAACATCCTGCTGAAGTCGATTTGTTGCTGCTCATCATTTTGTGTAGATTGCCAAGTTTCATCGCAACAAGATCCCGAAACTTTTGCCGACTGATGATGGATAGATAGCAGCAGTGTGTTCTTCATCAGATGGATTGGGGGGGGGTTCCTTCTCCAGAGATTTGTCAACAAACAACAACACCTAATGCTTCAGGACAAAAATCAGAATCTGAATTTCCGAGCTGAGACCGAAGAGGATATGACAATCAAGATGCTTCCAAGACATTATTGTTACTAAGCGCTTTCTTTCTGAAAGGGGTCTCAGGAATCACACGAGACCTTCTTGCGCGCGAGCGCGATGGTGTACGCGATCTTCAACCGAAGATTCAGAAGATACCAATTCGATCCACTAGTTGTTGATGGAAGAGATCAGACACAAAGGCAGTATCAGCGAGTATCTAACTCATCAGTGACTATTGAGAACCTCGGGTGAGGATCCTCGGAACTGGATCGTCAGAAATCGTGCATAGAGAGAGAGAATCTTGGGTCGCGCACATGAAGGAAGAAGTGCGGCAGACTGCTGCTCGAGAACCAGATCGGCCCGCGATCGGCCACAAAACCTGGCAGGCAGAAAATCCCGACGTTCTCCTCGGCCGCACCCGGCCGACGTATGCCTGCCACTGTAGCTCCCCTTCCGGCCTGCCCACGAACTGCGGCGCTCCGTTTAGCACCCTGCCCTAGTCTCTCACGAGTTTCATCGTTCACCTTCGTGCTCCAGCGTGCTCACCTGCCTGCATTCCATAGCCATTTTCTCATTGCACACAATACCAGCAGCGTATTTCTCAATTTTTTCTTTGAATCACATTTTCTTCTGTCTTTCTCACTGCACACAATACAAGCAGTGTGTTTCTCAAAAAAATTCTTTGAATCGCATTTTTTTAGGTCTTTCTGACCATGGAACCTTCTCAAGATCCAAGTTTCTCAGATGGTGATGGATTCAAGCTCTTCACTTCCCTTGTCCATTGTGCCTCACACAGCACCTCCAGCTCCACCCAAATCTAAGAGAGATTGGAAAGATGGTTCTACAGTATTGTTGATGGATTTGTTTGAGAAGTTTCTTGCCAATAGCATGAACAGCTTGACACAGCAGGCAGTGGCAAGAAATTTTATTGAGGATTGAGGAGGCATTTCCATTGACCCCTCAGCGCACTTGGGCTCAAGTTCAGTCCAACGTACATAAAATGCGGAAGAAATTTAATCAATTGAAACATGAGCATGGAGAATCCGGCGCAAATGGCCATGGATCGAGCGATGTTTAATGATTTGCGGCGAGACTGCCAAATTTGTTTTCAAGAAATTGCGTAGAGGGCAGGGAGAGAAAATTTGATGGAGCAGCTAAAAATGTGGGCAGACTATGTGTGCATGTGCGCATTTTGTCCGCCTGCCTCCCTTTCTGCCAGCGAATTTCAAGGAGCAGGCAGGCAGAAGCCAAGGTTTTCAATATCATGTGCGCGACCCAAGAGATCGCCGATGCGAAAGCCAAGGATCTCCTTCTCGATGAAAGCCCTAAACCCTCCTCCTCCAATGCACTCGAAGATCTCGACTCTTCCTTCTTGTGATGAAGCCAACCCTAACGAGCTCCTCCTGTTGCACGCATGATCCGTGTCGAATTTCTCAGCATTTTATGCAATGTCCAGGCGCAGATGATTGAAAGAGGAGAAGGCATGAGAGAAGAAGTATCGTGTTTTGCAGTTCAATTTTTTTCCAGGAGACTTGGAAAGTTACGGAGTTTTGTTGTTGGTGCGAGTGGAGAGGAACAAGTGCAGGTGCTCGAGCCAAAATGTGTTAGTCTCTTCCATGTGCGCGGGCAAGGGTTGCCGTTGGAGTCGAAGCGCGGGAGGAGGAGGAGGAGTTCATTAGTCTGTTGTTGTTGCAAGTGTTTTTTTGTTGTTGTAATTGAGAGTGGAGTGGTATGAGAGAGAGAGAGAGTAAGCCATGGCTATAGCAGTGAAGGGGAGCGTGAGGCGCGCTTGGGAAGTTTTTCTCTTGCAGGAAGCAAGGTTTGTCTTGCAGCACCAGCAGCACCGTTTGCTGAATGAACGAGCAGTTGGCAATCAAAGCTGCAAGTTCTGTCATAACGACAGAAGGCTGGTTTCTTCGAGCGACAATTCGGTAAATGTCCGCAAATCAGCTGGGGAAGAGATGAAGCAATCTCTCGACGCTGTCGATCACAGACAAGGAGGCGGAGGAGGAGGAACAAGGCACATGGATTCTCGCTACTGGAGATTCAGGTTTCGGACTTTGGAACCTCTTGTTGTTGTTGGTAGGAATGTGGAGCAGCCATCACGAGGATACCGTTGGAATAGTAGTAGTGTTGTAGCTGTGAATGCCGCATTAGAAGGACTAGAAGAGGAAGCAACGCTGGAGTATGAGTATTTTGCTGCACAAGAAGCACAAGAATCAGAAGAATCAGAGGCAGAAATGGAACAATCCATATCCAAGCAGTGGCATATAGACAAGTTGTGTCCGACCAGCATGAGACTGCGGCGTATCAAGGAGCGTGATTACGACAACATCATCGAGAGAGAAAAGAAGCTGAAGATTGTGTTGCGAATCAAAGACATTCTTCTGAAGCAACAACCAGAATGGTCCATGACGTTGCTGGAGCTAGGGAAGCACAGGGATGACATCGGACTACCAGGCAAGAAGCGATTCATCGCCTTTCTGAAAACCTTTCCTGCAATCTTTCAGGTTGTGGAATTGAGGGAACCAGGATTGTTACCTTGGTTTCATCTCACCCCAGAAGCAGAAGCAATTTGTAGACAAGAGTGCACAATCCGAGAACAAATGCAGGATGAACTTATTGTGAAACTAAGGAAGCTTCTGATGATGTCAAGCACCAGGAAGCTGTCACTTGCAAAGATTGCTCATATTGCAAAAGATTTAGGTCTACCTGCAGATTTCAGGAAAGGTTTAGTCTATGAATATCCTCAATACTTTAGGGTAGTCAAGAATCCAGACACAATTCCTGGATGTGAAGAAGATCCCCTTCTGGAGCTTGTTGAATGGAGTGAACAATTGGCTGTAACTGCAGCAGACAAGAAGCTCCAACAATCTATGCAAGAAAGCTCATCAGGTATGCTTTGTGGAGGTTTTGTAACATTATGAAACATGGTGAAGGATGGCTTTCTTTATGTCTCAGCTTTCAAATTCATGGTTTAGGGAATCAATGAAGACTTTGAACATGGTTTCGTGCATGTGTGACAGAAGTTCTTCTAATCCCCATCCTTGCAGAAAACAATTTCATGCACAGTCTTTTCTTCCTCAGCTCTTCCTCCTTCATCCTCTTTGTTTCGGGTTTTCTGTGTTTTTTCCTTCTCTCCTTGTCTCACCACTGTGATGTTTTTCTTTTCCTCTTTCGGTTGTTTTGTGATGTTGTTTATCTGATTTTCATTTGAACACCAGCTAGTTAGCTCCTTGATTGCTGCAGATTAGTATATTTGTGTCTGCTATTCAGGGAGCTGTGAAAATGGATAGATTTGTGCTCTGTGTAAATCTGTGCAACTAATTTTGCAGAAGTGATGCCAAGATTGGAGATTCGGTTGCCAAAGCGGTATCGCCTCTCAAATAAAGATAAGTGGGTGGTCTATAAGTTTCATGAGCTTGAAGCTCCAACACCATATGAGGATGCAAGTAAGCTCCATCCAGCCTCTGCAGAGGCAGAGAAGCGTGCAGTTCTCACTGTTCAAGAAGTTTTGTCCCTTACTCTAGAGAAGCGCATCTTTGTTGACCATCTCACCCATTTCCGGAAAGAGTTCAAGTTTTCAAATCAGTTAAGGGGGATGATAATTCGGCATCCCGAGCATTTTTATGTCTCCAGAAAGGGGGCACGTGACACTGTGTTTTTGAGGGATGAATTTGAAGGAATGCATGTGCCAGGCCAACGACAAGATTGTGTTTTACGAGACAAGCATCCTCTGGTATTAGTCAAGGAGAAATTTGCAACTTTGATGCAAGTTAAACAAAGAAATGCACCTGTGACAGATGTGCAGACTCCTGTCACTGGCAGCTAGTGAACAACATCCCTTCTTCTAAAGTAAAGCTTTTTCTCTTTGTTCAATGGAAAACACACAGCACCAATCTTATGTTTTTAGCCTGAATTTCTGTCAAGAAACACTGCAATTGCAAGGCTCTCTATGTAACTATTGTCACTAACAAAGCTGTATTCCATTAGCATTCAGGGGTGACCACCAACCATCTCATCAGATCATGTGCATTGTGCAGCAACCTGACAACACAGAAATCCAGCATGGGCATGGACCTCAATCAACCTTGGATCAGGTGAGTTTACACAACTAATCCACATTTCTTTGATTGGGATGTGTTTCACATTGAATCATAGCTTGAGGAACTACTGCTGGCACCACTGGGAGAAGCAGGTTTACCTTCAAAGCCATGTAGTCATTAAGGTTTAGGGCTTAGAGACCATGATTCAAAGGGCATAGAAAAAACCATATACGTGCACAAAACTGGTTTGGACCTGCACATTTCATTGCATCAGTAACCAACATGGTGGTTCTTATATTCTTGACAAGAAATATGGTTAAGCAAATGTAAATTTGGTAATATGAGTTTACAACTGTTTTCAAGTATTCAACTTGTTTTCTTTGCACATGAAAATTGTGCTTCAGAAATCATACATAGGTTTGGTTACTTCCAGTATTGTCTTCTTATTTCAGGTCTTCCTTTTATTTGCAACAAATATATTTCTTGTGATGTTCACCATGTCTTTAAGAATTACAATTACAATTGAATGTTCATAATAAAAAACCATACAGAACCATGCGATGTACACTACTACCTTGCATGTCAATGTTGTTGAGACACATAAAATCACATAAGTAGAACAAGTAATTAATTTGCCTCCCTTTGGAGGTTGAATCCCTCCTAGTCTAGATAGTTATTTTTGTTGGATGGAATTCATATTATCAATGCTTATGGGAAGAGGTTTAATTTTAAACATGGGATTATTGCTCAGGATCAAGGGGAACCACATTGGTAATTGCTTAATTATAATCCTTCATGGCCAATTGAATTACAATCGTCTATAAATCATCCATTTTCCCATTGCAGCATTCAGATGTTATTAATAATGTGACACACAAAAATTACCAGAAAGTTTGCACGTCTTAACCTTAACATTATAAGTTCATCTTATGATGTTATCAATAATGTGACACACAAAAGTTACCAGAAAGGGTTGTAAGTCTTAACCTTAACATTATAAGTTCATCTTATGAATCGGAAATGATTTGTTAGGTTTTCTCTCTGTTAAGCTTGAGTGGCCCATTTTGAATATAATCTTATAATTTCCCTTATGATCTTGCGTTAGGACTTCATTTGGGGTTATGCCCCTTTCTCTCATGGTGTGGAAGGTTCCATTAAACATACTTGGGTAACAAATAAATCTTATGGTTTAATTTGAGGTTATGATGCTAGTTCTTATTTGGTTTCTTAACACACCTGGGATTAAATACCAACCATTTATGTATGAAATGTCATAGGTATACCCACTTTCTTTTTAAATACCTTTATAAGAGGTGGTGTCAATACATATGCCATCCTTTCGACCATTTGGTTTTTCTTATTGTCACATAAGGTGATACCTATGATAACAAATTGAAATTAATGAAAGGACAATGTACATAATGCATGACATTAATTTGAAAAACAAATAGTCATGAAATATTAGATATGTGTATAGTCTAAATATATCATGATTTCATGTTGAATTCTTTTAAGTAATTGATGTCATTTTCCAAATGCATCATCAATTGTCAATGATATTTCATGATTAAAATAAGACTTATAGCACAAAATTTAAAAATTAACCTTTAAAGTAATCAATTTGGAAACATTAACATGAATAAATATAAGGGTTGCCATGATTGAATGCTTCAAAGATTGAAATGCAATTTAGTTTCAAGGTGTTATTCCAAAGGTTGATGCTTTCAAACCAAAGAATCGCAAGGATGATCACTCTTTTGAAATAGTGTCTACTTGAAAAAAATTGAAAATTAACAAACCTAAGAAAACATTGAAAGGTGCAAAAGTCACATTTCCCCAGTTTAGTGATTGTTTTAAAAAACATGGGTTTGCTTGTCAAGATAATATTAGGGTTGTCAAGAGGGACACCCTTATGCTAGTAGTAGTGATGTTCTTAATGTCTTTCCAAATGTCCCTAGAACTAATAATTTTCTTAAAACAGTTTTATCAAAGATTTTTTAGTTTTTTTTTGTTTAGACTTACTATTTCCTATCATCCATTACTATCTTCCCCACATTGCTTGGTGTCTTTTTGACATTATCTAATGGTTTTTTGATGTTATTTCCTGATGTCGCTCATTGTTTTCTTTGGTGCTGTCTAATATCTTCCCAAAGTTTTTCAGTGTCCTCTAAAGCTTTCCTAATGTTGCTCAACAACCTTAAAGTTTTCCCAACTTTGCTTGTCATCTCCCAAAGGTTTTTCAATGTTGCCCAACATCCTTTGACATTTCTTCATGTGTTATTTGATTTGACTTGAGATCTCCCCATTATCCTTCAACATCCCGCCATTGTCTCAAAAACAACTCTCAACACCCCCTAATGTTTTCTCAACACTAACCAACACCCCTTAGCATCTCCCCTGTTTGGTGTCCTTTGGCATCTCCTTAACATTACCTGATGCCTTCGTCATGCCCCAACATCCACTCATTGCTTGAAATAAAAATTCTAACATCCCCCATTGTCCTGCCATCCACATCATTATCCATTGTTTTCTCATCACCCCTAAACTTATCCTCATCATTGCCTATTGTTTTCTCATCATCCTCGAGCCCATCATCTCCTGAACTTAAACACGACATTTTGGAACCTAAAAAACCAATGGTAAGCCTAAAAATTATCAAGGACACCCTCTTCAAGACATCCCTCAAGTCCCAAGGACATCACAAGAAAAGGGACTTTGGCAACCTGGATAACATGATAAATTAAAATTGATCACAAAAGGTGATGAATTATAATTAAAAAATTCATGATTTTTACTATGACTAGAAAACATTCATAATCAAAAAAATTCATAGTATTATGTAACAATGGGTATAATTATTTTTTATGATTATGCCATTTTTGAAGCATTTCAAATCATTCTTTTAATTGATTAAATAGTGAAACCACACCATTTTCATGTGATTGCACTTTGAATATCAGAAACTAGATATGAAATAATTCAATTCCTTATGATTCAAACCCTATGAGAATTCATGTGCAAATGTTATCACCAAAAATGATGTCATCAATGCATTTCATTTCACTTTTATGACTTTCATTTTTTTTTGTGTAAAGTTCAATTTCTTTCAACTTATCCAAAATAAATCATACATATTGGTTGTGTCCTTTGAAATTCCTTGGGAAAATAAAGATGTCATCAAGATAAACCAAAAAATCATCCAAGTTTTCATGAATGACATAAATAATGCATTTAATTAATTTAAAATTTAACTCAATCTAGTGGGTGGGACCAAATCCATTTGGTGGCCACCAAATTCAAATGAATTCTAATAAGTTTGAAACAAAATTGAATTTTTTTCCTTCTAAAAGAAACATTATCAGGTAATTTAGTATTAAGATTGTTTTTAATCACCAAAACTATCATCAATGTACACAATCCCTACACATAAATAACATGAACATTTGACTACCATGAAATATATATATTGGGTATAAAAATAGAATGAACTTGAAATAACACACTTGATGAGCACCAAAATTTTATGTTTTAAACTTTTATGTATCAAATCATTATAGGAAAACATATTTGTATATATATAATATGAATATAATGGGAGGAGATGACATAGCTCCTAACCACCATTTTCACAATTTTAAAATTTTAATGTATCAAATTATTACCAAAAAAATTATAACTTTTAAATTTTTTGGAATAGTTAAGCATAATAGAAACTCATAAAATTGTATCCGCTAATGTGATATACTACATTAACATATTGAATCCCAACATTCATATGTAAAAGGTGTATGATATTACAATGTAATGCATGATTATGGATGAAATTGTGTCAATGTGTTTTTTTGTAATTATATGGTTGCATTGCTTTGTTTAAGCTTATTTTAACCCCACCCTTATAAAAAAATTGAAGGCTTTATTTACACCTTATAAGGTTCACACAAATATAAAATTTCATATAATGTTATGATTATCTAATTGTTAAAAGTTGAAAATGCAAACCCATTCAAATGTCCCAATATGTGATGTCAAAATATGGTTATAGATGCCATTTGATGGTTGTGCACACATTTTTGTATTCTACCTTCAATGATATGTGTTGGGAGAGTGACATGCTTCCAAACTTAGTAATTTTGTTTATTGTCACTCAATTCTTTTATAATTTCTTACTTTCCTTAATAACAAAATTGTTTTTCAATATGTTATTAGTGCCTTAAATTGGATTTTAGGAGAAATTTTCATTTTTACATTGTCCCATTTGCCAATTAAGCATTTTTCTATGTTGACTTACTAAACCTAAAATGTTTTTGCAAATACTTCTCCATAATCTTTGGTTTCAAAAGAGAGGTCATAATGAAATTTCTTTGAAAGCTTGTCATAAATCACTTGCCATTGCTTGATATGTTGCGTGGTTTAATTCAAGTGCTTAATACATTTGTATCTTTGACACTTTGGTGCCAAATGGTTTTAACCCAATTATCTCACCTTTTTCATTTGTCAAAATATGAATCAAAATGGTGTGACCCATTGTAAGGTTTTCTTTCACCTCTCAATCATATATTGTCATGCTTTTTTGGTTCACTTTCATCTTATGTGTGTTATGTGCTTTCTTTGTAATTAACATGTTTGTTTTTTAAGATGTGAATTCCTTAATGTCAATGAAAACATTGACATTTTTAAAAATATAATTACCGAAGAAAAAATAAAATAGACATTCCACTTTAAGAAGAAATAATTTAGGACAAAAAATCATTACTAACAATTTGTAATTCAAACTTTTTAAAAGATGTGAAAACATGTCAAACTTATACATAACGTATGAATTGCATCATGATAAAATCTTACAATCTAAAATGCTTGAGAGATCAAACAAAACATTTCAAAATATAGATAATGCATATCAATAATAAATAATATATTAATACATGGTGTATGTTCATATATAATTTTTATTAATAAATATTTCATTATCTATCAACAAATTAGTTAATAATTCATTTAAACATGCTACACATTGTTGAATTATGCACTTTACACCCCCTTATCACAAGTGCCAACTCTAGTCACAAGTAATCAAAAACATAATACAACTAATTAAACTTATGTGCACTTTGCTCCAAGAAAGTCCTTTTACAAATATTCACATAACATTTACTGTCCTAAATATAATTTTTTCCTCCAAAATCATATCCTATTCTTGCTTAGGAATTTTAAACTATATTGTTTCACACCAATTACATGTGCTTAAATGTTCAAGATGACATGTAACAAGATAGTTAAATCTAATAGGCAAAAAAATTAAAAATAATACAATTTTAATTTATTTCATCCTAGGACCTACACGAAGAGTTGCCAAAGACCTCAAAATTGGGACTAGGTTTACCATGTTTTTGTAAAGTCATCTAACGGTGCAAAAAAAAACAACAAATGTTGAAATTTTTTGCTTTCTAACCATTTTGAATTAGTGTTACCTCTTGAGTTGGGGTTTTTTTCACACGCAAATTTGTACTTTGGATGCAAGTTTCAAATCCTAATAACCACAAGGTTGGCCTCATTTAATTTTGCAATATATATTTAAACCATCAAGGCTACAACTTGCCAAAATAGTTATATACCGTTGTGTACTTTTGGGATAATTGTGATTGACACCAATGCATGAACAATTATACACACATTTACAAGATGACACAAACATGTTTGAACATTAAAGTTAAAAAATACATATTGAGCAAAATGTGATTACCGATGTTAGTGATTTTGTTGTTCATGTGGTAAGGTGTGTGATTAAGTTATGGGTGGAAAACATGATTTTATTGAAACTGTCATTTTGAAAATAACTTTGCAATGTGAAATGTCATTTTGTTACAACTTCCAAACATTTGACTATAAGCAAGATAAAGTGAACAACTTGATTACCTTGTCAAAATTGGAACAAGTAGATTTAAAATAGTAACAAAACCCATTATAGAATTGTGAAATATTGAATGTTTTCATTTAATGACTAAATATGATATATGTTTATCCTATTGTGCATTGATTTTCATATTTCAAAGTGTAAAAGTAGGTTTTTCAAAATACAAATAGCTTTTGATGTTTATTTTTTCACTGTGGACTTTTGGTTTCAAATAGGTATCAAGTAGGTTTTTATGTAAAAGAAATAGATTTTTTTTTTAATGACTTGTTAAAACATATGTTAATCTTCATTTCCTAATTTATTACCTATCAATTTCATTAAATTTTCTAACCAAAAAGTAGGTTTGAACACATATTTTTCAGTTGATTTCAAATGTATTTTTTATCTTTTTTTAATTTAAATTTTTTTAATTAAATTTTTATAAACTTAATAAAGCCATCTAATGCTACTTGACACATACTTTCACCTAATTTGATGTAATTTTACGGTAATTATATGAAAGGTGCAGGGTTAAAGTGGAGACGTCTACTTTTTGGGTATACTTGATTTTGCTTTGACCCATTTGTGATAGACAAAATCTACAAACTCAATCATGACATTTAAAGAATATTGTAACATCTACACTTTTTTGAAATGTAAGAGTTTATACCTTTTGAACAAATCCTTGAACTTGCTTAAGGATGTTTAATTTTTGGTGTTATGTTTCATCAACTTCCCAAACTTTGTTAGCATGTGAAAGTTAATTTTTTTAAAAAAATTATTCCCCTCATTATTTCAACATTGTGCATATGGTTGTCATTGTTGCACATGGCCTTTGAATAACATTCATGTCAAATTCAATTTTTTCAAATTGCCCATTCAATTGGTTCTATGTGCACATGATGTTTTACAAAATATCCTTGTAGTCTTTTAGCTTTAAAAATTATGATTGATTATTAATATATAAAATAATATTTTTTATTTCTAACTAATTTATGATTGTTAAAACTTTGTAATTGATTGGGTAGCATTAATAACCACTTAGTTTACAATCCATTCATACTTCTTTTCTTCCATAACCACATATTTTACTTTTGAATCTTGTAAAAGTTTATTCAAATTACTTCACACATATCCTTAAATTTAGCTTAAAACTATGCACATCAATTAATCGGTGTAAATATAATAAAATGATGCACAAGTAATTGTTTTGTCATATGCTTACTTTAGAATATTTTTGAAATTTTAATCTTTTTAATATTTTCATCTTAAGGTTGATATATTTTTTAAATCAAATATATGTTATTATCAAATATTTTCAACTATTTAAAAAAAATTAATATTTAAAAACATTGTGCTTTTGGCTACTTTATATTCATTAGATTCATTTCAAACTTTTTCACACATTCCCATAATATATCAAAAACATTGTTGTATAAATACACTAAACATTATTTTCTTACCACTTAAAAACATGTAAAATTAATCATTTGTTACTCATGGAATGAGTTTTTTTACTATATTTGCACACTTAACATTTTATGCTTAAATTTTTATACTATGATGTCATTTAGTTGGGTACTAAAAAAACATAGAAGAAAAAGGAGAAAAGATAAGGATTAAAAATAAGTGAAATTAAATTTTAAGATGAACCTTTGAAGTGCATATTAAAATAATGGATGTATGTTGAACAAAATAAATCCTTTGAAATCCAATAATTAAGTTACAATAATTGGTGAATACTTATCAACTTA
>Ga0116231_10003150_pt1 | contig 34457 bp, 19 predicted proteins | sample S1TSphgellanicum_2_FD_89695 | JGI IMG/M metagenome (GOLD analysis project Ga0116231, IMG submission 89695) | Host-associated microbial communities from peat moss isolated from Minnesota, USA - S1T2_Fd - Sphagnum magellanicum MG | ecosystem: Host-associated > Plants > Peat moss > Unclassified...
GATAATTGATGGTGGGGGGGGGGTGCGTTGTTTGTGACACATTAGATCTTTGTATTTTTGAGGTACCTTTATATTTAGATGGTATCATTTTGCTACCTAATTATAAATCAGATGGATGTTAATATATACCCTTGTTTATTTATAAATTGGTAGGTTTCCAATTGATAAATATATGTACAATTATTTATAAATAAATAAACATATTTAACAATATTTTCAAATGGCTCAAGTTTATTTTGTAAATATTTTGAAGGATTTTTTCGGGGGTTAATTTTTTTATAATGTTTTTTCAAATTTGATTCTTGAAATAAACAAATATACTTTATTTTGAATTAATGTCCTTTTGTAAAAAGGTAAGTGAGGTTCTTGTGACATGAACATTGCAAAGTTGTAAGAACATTGAAAAACATTCATGATAGGAAACTTTGGATTATTGTAGCAAATGTAGTTGAAAAAATTGAAGTTGATAAGTGATGAATGAAAACACTTTTTGGGGGACCCCTTTTGAGCACTTGTGGATGTAATATTATAATGTGTAATGTATAATTGTTTTTAAAATATGGTGCATTTAATTTTAGTGCTTGGGCTTTATAATATTTAATTTTAAAAACTATTGTTATATAATAAATTTCTTTTAAAAATAAATAATAAAAAATAAAAATCCAAGGATCCATGAATATATTAATGGTGTACGTAGGTATAAGAATGGCAAATGCCGGTTTTTCATTTTAGATTACATTAATATCAAGGCTTCATTAGTGAGTAAAACATGCATTTGTAATGGAGTTTAAAACACAAGCACCAACACATATTTAATGAATTTAAGACTAAATTGTTGATTTAAGACTTTTCCCTATTTTGTGGATCATATAAACTTTGTTTGGTGGCCACCAAATTTTAAAAATTTAACCTTATATTCAAGTAAAAACAACAATCATTCACAAAGATAACATCCACAAAGACATTTTGTCTCAAAAGAATTCATACCAACCCTATTCCAATATAATATATGTTAGCTTCAAAATTAATATATTATGATGAAAAAAATATTGCTCAATGTCCACCAAATGAAAATTATAAGATTAAAATTTTAATTTAGGATTTTATACAACTTGGTGGATGGAATGAACTCCACTTAATGGCCACCAGATTTAACAAATTAATGATCATTTTTAACGTGAATGTCATATTATAATTTTTTTCATGAGTGATTGAGCCAAATGTTAATGCTCCTATCTGACATGAAGAGACTCAACCCTTTGAATTTGAACCAAGGCGAGAGGCCAAATTGGCAAAACTTCAACTTTACACTATCACACAAATTTTATTAATATTTTTCAAATATATATACACCATAAATTTTAAAAATATATAATTGAATGCCTGATGGTCACCAGGTGAAACATAAAAAATTGTAAGCTATGAGAACCAAATGACACAACTCCCATTATAGTGAGAAAAAATAACTCAATTTTTGATAACATGTTAAATTTCTAACAATGGCAACTTGATCCATCCATGTTAATCATATAATAACAAATTCAAATTCCATATATAATTAAAATAATATTTATCTTGGTGCTTAACAAGTGATAATACATAATAAATTACCAAATAACAAAGTCAAAAGTAAATAATCGTATAAACAAAAATAAAAATTCAAGTTTTTGAAATACAAAGAAGGAACAACATACCAATAACAACAAAATCTATGCATTCAATTTTATTATTCATGTTACAACAAATCCATTATTTTTGGGGCTTTGCATACCATGTAGGAAAGTTGATGCCTGGTGGCCACCAAAGATTAGGGATCAGAAGGAACAAAATAAATTATTAATTATTACTATTCAAGAATCACATACATGGATAAATTTCGGCAAATCAATCGTACAACAATTTTTTTATTTTAAAGTTTTAAATTTTCAATCCAATCAATACAATGATACAAAAGACATTGAAAATTTGCAAATATAATTTAATCAATGTCACCAACATCCTTCACAAATTGGTTGATGCATTAGTAACACCAAGATTAACTTTAGTTCTAACAACATAAGTAGAAGAATACTAATTTGACTTTTTTTTGTTATATTTTTTCGAGCAAGAAAAGAGAAAAAAATAGTGAAAATGTCAAGCCATCTAGATTTATTAAATTACATTTCCATTTCCTATTCCAGCAATTTTCATACAAATGTCATTCATCCAAATTTGATCCTTTCTTCACAAGAACCCACCATTGAACTTTCACCATTTAAAAAATATTCACTTTCTTCATCTTTGATAACATCACCTTCTGTTCTTCCCATCCAAAGAGGAACAAGATTAGGATCATGCGGTTTCATGAACACAAAATCTCCAACATTAAATCTCTAAATGGCATGTATATAGTTAAAGGTTTCAGGTTCTTTGGCCAACAATAAGGAACTCAAATTGGATCTTTTGGATCAACAACATCCATCATAGTTGACAATGAAGCCTTACTATTATTAGACCTCCAATTGCTTGAAGACCAGAAGCCCTCCAAAAGAGTTGTACTTTGAAGCAGTAATAGTTTTGACAAATGCAACAAAACATTTTCATAGTACTCCACGTACAACTTAATCTTCATTTCATATGTGGAATTTTGTGCAATGCCCACCTTTTAGAATCCATGTATTTGGATAGTCCAAAACTTATAAACTTTTCTTTCTGCATTAACTTCAATGCATCATTGCCCCAAATTGGGTGATATAGAACATGGCTTGGAACTCCAGTAGGTAGCTTTGGTGAACCGTCTGGATTAGCTTTTCATAATTTAATTAGAGGCCCATTTATTGGACTCCACACAAGATATATGGGGGAAACCTTGTATTGCATCATTGGCCAACCTAAGGAATCAACAAAAAATCTAAACAAATGAGTGTTTGCGCATTAAGTGACTTTATATGGATGTCACAATGGTAATTTTTCTTGTATTCCCTAGATACAAGAAAATAAATAAAATAAAATTCATTGAAATAATAATAAAAGGTATTTACTTATTTAAAGTTATCATAATCAACCTTCCAAAAATGAAAAAATCCAATCAAAATCATGAATAGCTAATACGTAACAGTTATTTATTATTTTCCATTCAAATGTTGTAAATTATGATATTGATAATTTTTAATTTAGTTGGTATTTTAGATTAGACGCTTAGCAATAACTTCTAGATTGAAACATTAAGGTTTTCTACCTTTTATTTAGTTTAATTTGCATTCTTTTTTTTCTTGCAAAATAAACATATGTGCAAAATAGAATTAATAAGTTTCTTATTCAGATGGATGAAAATAATACAAACATGTCATCATATTGTGGTGAGGATACACACAACATTTGGTTATTTCCAATTTGTATTGAATTTTGACAAAATCCAATGAACAACCTACCTAGTGGATATAAGTGTGATGGTGAGAATTATTACCTTATTGATAACCTATCAATATTATAATTATAATGATGAAAAAGTAATGAATTGTACAAGAAAATTTAACATATTTTTAACATACAAATTTATGAAAAAACATTGATTACAACCAATATAAAAATTATGTGCTATTGCAAATCCAAATTGAATAGTTGTCAGAATGGGTCACACCACAATGGACCATGCAAGATGTAAGGACATCTTTCCATTAGGTTGTTGCGATCACATATTTTGCTTCTCAACATTAGATTTTCATTACATTTGCCTCACATCTCTATTAATCACACATTAACCAAATGTAGGAGCTTTGAGAACTTTGAGTCAAATTGTGAATCACATTAAAATGACATCCATTATTTTTTCCATGGGAACATGTATTATTACAAAATTCTCTAAAAGGTTCCTTACATTTGAAATGTTTCAAAATTTCCTCACATAAATCAGTTACAAATTTTCAACCTAGTTGTAGCTCTCCAATGGAAATTGCTTTTTCATGAAGCAAGAAACAAGGCTTCATTTCAGTGGCTATTCATTAAGCTGCTGGGATCAAAGCATACTTTCTATAATTCTATTGAAAGCAAACCCATAGAAAGAAACCCTAAGGCATTCCAAAAGCAAAGGAAAACGTCTTAGTACTTGGTCCTGCATTTATGCATGAGAGTCTTTCCTAGAAAAGAGGGGGGATAATTTCCTACTCTTCGAGTAGATAGGATCTTACACCTACTTGTAAGTGTAAAATCCTGTCCACAGTTCAGCAGTATGTGTAAGAACCCTCCCTTTCATATGCATCATGATCTATGTATGCCTAGATTCATGATAACCTTTGCCTTGTGCATTATGACAGGTAAAGCTCATGGGTGAGGAGCATTCCGAAAATCGAAGGCCAGTTACCTTGTGCTTTACAAGGTATAAAGCCCATGGGTGATAGAAATCCTCTAAATGTGGGGCTGGACTCTGCTTCATCCTAAGTCCCTTATTTTGAAAATGCCTCCCCTCGGGGCTCTAAGGTACACATACAATGGTTGACCCCCTCTGTGCACCCCTTATGTTGAGGAAGCCATTTGCAAGAGTGGCTTACCCGGAGGATAAATCAAGTGTGTAAATTTGCCTTTGTTTCAACATTGTTATTAAAACCATGAAATTCCCATGTTAGTGTAGCAGGGGTGTTACATTTGTGACCCACCCCTGACTGGCCACATTGTACAAGCACCCACCAGTGCAGCATGAAGGATGAATGGCAGCAGTTTTCAGTTGGGTTCCAGTTCCCCAGCTAACCCACCATGGTGGTTAGCTTAGTTGCTTTATTTTTCTACTTGCCAAGTAACAACCCACAAGAAGGTTGTTAGTAGGTAGGCAGAAAGATAACATGTACTTAGTAGCTAACTATGTTCCTACCCATTTACCTATATATGAGACCTATTTTCTACAGAATTGGTTACCAAAGTGTAACCAAATATTAACTCAGTTGAGGTTCATCCACAACTGAGTAATAATGGGCATCCAGTGGATGGTGCATCAATTACCAATTAACATGTAATGAAGAAATACAACAGACCTTTGAACCATTTCAGAAAGTAATTTATAGGTAATGCCTGAGGCCATGGGCTTTACTGGAATAAAGGGTCTGTGTAGGCACAGCCCAGTGTGGGCTAACTCTAGTAAAGCCAGTGGCCAAGGGCTTTACCATTGTGTAAAGACCTCAGGATTTTTATAAAAAAAAATTATCTTATGATCACTACTGGGTATCACAAGAAAAAAACAAAAAAGGATGTTGAGCATTTCGAAAATTGTAGTGCTCATTATGCTTTTTGAGACATGAGAAGTACGTTTTTTTGAAATGCTCACCCCTTGCGGATGAAAAGTTACAATGAAAAATGTGCCCTTCAACTATATAATAAATTCTTTCTAATGTCTTTACACAAGTCAGATTTGCAAGAGGTAGAGCTTGCTCTTTGGGGAAACTAGAACCTGCAATATAAAGGTGCGTAGATAGGTTCTGGTTCCAGGCTTATTCAAAGGTGCATTTTCAGGTTCTTCTTTTCCAATGTCTAGAACCTATGGTTTCAGACTCCACATTCCATGGAACCTGGCCGAAAAACGGACCCGATACCAACCCACATTGGTTAATCACTATGACCATCCCTGACCAGCTGATGATGTTTTGCTTTGCTTCATGTTTTATGCTGGGTAAGGCACTCTGGCACTAAGGAGCTTTACACTACACACATGCAATAAAAAAAGAATGCAAAATAACAAATATATTGAGATATTGGCATGCAAGTGAATACTTCCAAGTGAGAGACAATTGTTAAATGTGTATATGAATGCATCTTTGACACATTCAAAACATATGCAGATTGTGATACATAAACAACCTAAACCAAAAATGCACACTAACTCCAAAAGGTCAGAGAGAAACCAATAAATATCTTGAGAAAAGCTTGAGACCCAAATTTCAAGACATGAATTGACGTGTAAACGTGCATATGTCAGACAACTAAAATCCTAAGAATCTCTGGAAGGAAACAGATATCAAGGAGAGAGCTTTGTGTAGGCTTCAAGTGCCTAGTTACTTGCTGGTGACCACGTTGGACTAAGTAACCAGTGATAAGTGCTTACTGGACATAACAATCATGCTTCGCTCCCATAACCTCCTCAGCATGTCAATGACTCACAGAATGTATCTGGATATGGAGCACTTTTTGTCCACACAGAGAATGGATATGCATCACTTTTCATCCACATGAAGAATGATGTGTAGGCAGCTGGATAACTGCCATATAACTGGGGCGTGGATGGATGTCCAAGTAGGAATTGACCAAACGAAAAGTTGTGTGACCTAGAGTCAACTTTTGAATCGTGAGAAAATGACATTCATCATTCATTTCTACGAGACCATATGTTCCTGAAAGTTCCTTGCAAAATTCATTATACATGAAATGTTCCTAAGATGAATTGTTTATAGATTTTTAGACCAATTGCAACTCTCCGATGGAAAGTGCTTGTCCATGCACCCAGAAACAAGGTTCCATTTTAGCCAACTTTCCATTAGGTTGCTAATTACAACATACATTTGCATGTCAAAACAACCTAATGGAAAGAAACCCTAGGTAAGCATAATATCCCTCTCCTTTTTAAGGCTCCTAATCTATGTATATTTAGATTCATGATCACTTTTGTCTTGTGCTTTGCAATGGCTAGAACCCATGGGTGAATGAACATTTTCAAGGGACAACATTTTTTTTGGAATTGGAAAACTAATTAGTAAAAAACAAGGATATACTAGTGTGAACCCCGTGCATAATGCACAGGTGTGTTATTTCAACAATGTTTGGTCCCCCCCCCCGCGGTTCTTTATATTTTTCCAATTGCTGCTAAACACCGGTTTTCATCGGATCACACTGGGCCAGAGTGATTCATGTGGGATCAAAGGGGTTGTTCAAAAAAATTCTATTTCAAAAGCTTAAATGGACCCATAATTGTGTGGCTATTGTTGCAAATATTTGGAGTTAATACAATGTTTTGGCTACCAGTCCTCCTTCAAATTCTTGGTGTTTCCCTACACTTAATAAATGACCTTGGGGTCACTGAGTTCATAGGGTTAGGGAAAAGGTACCCCAACTGCTTAACTCCGTCCACCAACTGGTTTATATACCTAAAGTGAACAGACAACAGAAACTGAGGAGCCGGAGAAGCGTCCTAATGACGTCGCGTTCACACGGAAGTAGTTTTCCTACTTCTGTCCAATCAGTCGCGCGTGCCTGCCCGGCCCCCCACCCCCGGTAGCACTCACGTATTGCTGATCCAAAACGGGCTGCCCGCCCAAACGCCGGGAACGCGACGCGGCCACGCTGGCTAAGGTAGAACACAAAATCACCACAGACAGACTTGCTGAATTAATATATAAGATATATTACTTGATGTGTATAAATTTATAATTTAATTGGTTATACAATAGGATCATGTTTATTTTCAAAATTAGTATATTATTAATATAAGATACATGCATTAATCCCAAGTCTTAGATTTTTTTTAAAAATGTTGTAAATGTACAAGTGATTTATATATCAATTGTTAATAGGTTCAATTATTTTTGAAACTCAAAGTTTGGAAAGATTTACAGTCTTTAACTTGGTTTTGAATCTAATTTCATATTATAAGAAAAAGGAGAGAAATAGCATCACATGAAAGGGTTAAAGAAGTTTCCTAAATGAGTTAGTGAATATTGTCTAGGATTCTTTTTTAGCAACTTGATACGATGTCATTTTTATGATTGTTTTTATGTTCAATGGTTATTTACCTAGTGTATATAAGCATGCGGATAGATTGTGAATATTTCATCATTCATCACAACTTCAATTAAAGCTTAAAATTCAAACAAATATATGATACCATGTTTCAATGTAAACCTAAAATTCAAATTAGGTTTAGGGTGACTTTAATATGTGAATATTAAAAAATTAAATAATAATAAGGTGATAAAATTTATGTTCCTTGACATGATACCCCAAAACAATATCCCCTCTTACACATGTGCGGTCACATTTTAACATAAAGTGTTTTCCTTGGGGGAACATTCCTAGAATTTAAAATTAAAAACATCATAAGCCATCATCACCCACCTTATGGTTTTACCATACACTTAAATTCCTAGTTATGAAAACATTAATTTAGTTAACTATCTTGCTTTTGCAAATTGTTTCTACTAGATAAAGATATTATGGCAATAAAAATAATTATATACATACAAATTACATTCCATGACACAATGTGCAAAACTATCCAGTCTTTAGTGGAGGAGGGGATGGTTCTCTTCTATTAACAAGATGACATTTGCAATCTCACACAAATAACCTTTCATCCACCAATTTTTTTTGTTTCATTTAATGTGTTTCTTTCCATAGATTATATTTCATGTTGCTCATTACACTTGCCCACGCCACCCTTAAGGTGAAAGCCACATTTTGATGTTTGAAACGACCATGCCATAGTAGCTTGACATTTACTTTAGTTACTTGTTCATGTATCACCAAAATGGGTTAATTATATAAGTTGAATTTGTAAAAAAAATAATTAGTTATGGTTAGAATGGGTAAGAAAATTAATAGACATGAAAAATAAATAATAAACTTTATGGGCCCTATGCATAAGAATATTGTGACTTGGGAACCCACTTTGAATTCATGTATGGGTTAATTAGTTATAATATATTTCAAGTAGCCATAAAAATAAATCAATTAATTTGACTTCATTTGTGATAAAACACTAGATTTTAAAGAAGAAGCTGGTAGATAATATAAAAGTTCATCCATGGAAATTATTAATATTTATTAAAACTAGATGAAATGAAAAGATAATGCATCCATTTTCTTTTCAAGTATTTAAAAGGTTGTGGGTTGAGTTTGGTTCATTTTCCATTTATGTGCTTTCACGTTGGTAGTTTATTTTTAAGCCTTATGACTTACGATGTTTCTATGCAACAAACTTATGTTACAACAAACCAATGTGTGGTTTGAATATAAAAAAGTTCACAAGTGATAATTTATGAGTGCAGTCATACTAACATGTACCATTAGCAGTCATAACCACTACTTAGTAATTTTTTTATAAAAAAGAAAAGAAAATAGAAATATATATAATGTTTTTATACAATTTTATTATGAATACATTATGTACATATCATAAAAAATTAAAATTAATTAATGAATAAAAAATGCAATTTTAACTTTTGAAAACTTGTAACCATTGCTTAAAAACAATTTTGACACTAAAAGCATAATTTGATAATATGTTTTTAAACATATTTTCATGTATTTTTGATATACACCTTAACATAATAATATCAAGAATTAAAAAAAATAATAATGGTTTTTTGAAAGACATATTAAATGTTTTTTAAAAATATTCTTTTACAAAATAACAAAAAAACAGTGGTCTAAAGGGGTAGCTGTGGACTTTTATATGTACTTGGTGATTCATCCCCATATGGTATGGTTTTTAAACATGTGTGATGAACTCCTCACAAGGTGTAGCTCACATAAAAACCACCCATGCATAAGAACATCTTTAATAGTAGCAAGGAAATAATTTGCACACTAAAATTTGGATGAAATTCACACCATAGTGGCATGAAAAGGGGTTTACTCCTATAACTATTGCTCACAACTATAATATGGTTTGAAAATGCAAACTTTGTAAGAACAAGATCAACAAAATAAGAAATCCAACTATTGGTTCATCTACAATGTCCATCATGTTAACAAACTCTCACTGCTCTCACAAAAGCAACAACAGATAATATGACAACAAAAAAAAAACATAAAAAGATGATGGTAGATTAAGTGTAGAATGAAGATGACGAAACAAACATGCATAATGAAGATGCAAAATTGAATGTGTACAGCTAATGGTAGAGAAAATGTAGAATGAAAACAATGAAGTCAACATGCAAAATGACAATGTGAAGATGAACACAAAGATGATAGTGGAATCACTCCACAAAATGACAATGTGATGAGGAGTGCACAATGAAAACATCAAACCAAGTGCGCGAAATGAAGATGGTGGAGCAATTGCAGAGAATGGAGATGGCAGACTGTTATGATCTTTTTTTCATGTGTTGTGCAGCATGTTGCTTGATGATGAAACTTTTTTTTCAAAACTTTGCTTTGACATGTATGCGACTACTTTCATTGAAATGCCAATTTAAAGGTCCATTTAAGTCTGAACACACAATTAGATTAAGTCATTATTAGGTTAGTAACCCTGAAGTTATAGTTAGTTCAACACTAGGTGTAGACGTGTGTCTACACCTAAAGTGTTAGGTTAATGTGTCAAAACTTTGTTAGGGTCTAAAACAAAAAATTAGCTTAAACCTTAACCTAAACTAATGTTAGGGATTAAAAATTTTAATTGACTAGCATTAGGTGTGAACATACTAAAAATGTGTGTTGTATTTATATAAAAATGGTTTTAGTATGATAATGTGCCATTTGAATAAATTTGAAAATAATTCAATGGATATAAAATATCTTTAAGCACTTTTTGAAATTGTTACTAAATTTTTTTGTGCATAAAATTTGTGCTAAAAGACATTATGGAAAAAATGTTTTAGCATTATTTAAGCTCTGCTTGATTAGTCCTGACCAATCTTGTGTTGTCATATCATCCTCTTAGGACGACTATTCAAGATTGCCTTACAAGGTGCTACCGGCTCCTTTTAGCATGGGTAGAGCCCATTTGCCCATGGCTCTATAGGTATTCATTTCCACATCTTCTGAAAGTCTCCATGTCTTGACTCTTGTGATGTGTGAGTTGATTTTAACTTTTCAGACCTCTTCGAACATCTTTAATGAATACAAATCACAAGTTCAACATTCTATGCATTTGGTCTGAAATTAGGGTTAGGGTTCAAAGGGCTCCCAAACCTTCGCATTGAGATGGAGGAGTAGAGGAAAATCTTCCAGGTATTTGCTTGCATCGGATCGACCGGTACTGCTGTTGTTGTGTGCGAAGCAGTTGCGTCCACATTTTCGATGGGGCAAGAAAAGACAATGCTTGAGGTTTTAAAAACATCTCACAGGATTCAGATGGTAAGCTTGTTCATCACTCCTATGCTGAGAAAGATACAGCATGTGACATTTAATGTATTCTGGCCGTTTATTTGTAAGTGAATTGTGTTTCAGATCAGGTCTCTGCACCTTGTCTTGACATTGATTTTGTGTGTTTTTATGCCTCTAGCTTGTAGCTTAGGTGTAGTCAGTTTTGTGCAAAATTGTGGACATGTTGGAGTGTTTTCTTAAGTTGCCTCTTTACCAACAATGTGGTTTTTTCCCAGGCTGCAGATTAGGTGGGTTTGCATACTATTCAAGGGGCTGATGCCACATTGTAACTCTGTAAACATTCAATGCATAAGTATTCTGGATTTGGGGTTTTATTCATCTTTCACCCAGTGTGATGCCAAGGTTTGTGGTTTTAATAATTTCTGATTTTCTTTTGGTGCAAATATCATTTCTTAATGGGTTTTTTCCCCCTTATGTGAAAGCCTAAAGTAGAGCTTTTACCTTCACAACTTGCTGCAATTTCCACAAGTGTTGTTTCCCTGGATAGTCTTGGTGGCTTGTTCTTTTGCAGATTTTGGACCTAATGTTTTAACATATATAGTGAATGCCATCCAAACAAAGCCATGATCTCCCCCACCCCTCTACTTGCTCTCCAAGCAGCTCTTAGCCCTGGCATTAGCTGAAGACAGTAGTTGATCCATGTCCTAACCCTCCACAATGTGACATACAACTTGACAATCTAGTTTTGGAGAACTATGCCCTCTTATGGAGTTGTGCACAATTCTTACTGCAGCTGAAGATTCAAATTCTGGTGTTTTGGTAGGTTGGAGACATGGACAAGGAGGTTGGGACAGGGTGTTGAAGTTTGTGGTGTGTTGATAGTTCTTGTTGCAAAGCAGTCCATCCTCCATGACCTTGTAGTGGTGCATGAACTGCAATGCTCCAATGATGTCTGTTTCACATTTTGTCCACATATACAATATGTATACTAATAGTCATAGTGAGGGAAGGAGAGCCACCTGAAGACCAAAGGGGACAAAAGTGGGGGTAAAAAAGTGTTTTGGGATGATTGGCCCCCACATATTGGCTTGTTATAGTAGTATTGCTTGTTCATTTTTCACTTCTTAGAGCATTCTGTCTGATGACTTGCTCTGTATGTCCCAATAATGTTATTCCTTCCACTGCCCACACAATACACAAAGCTTTTCTTTTCCCTTCCTACTGTTATATTGGAGTGCTTTTTGGATTGGAATATGCTTCAGCTAGATGTTTGTCACTTTTCTTTACAGCATCACCAAACTATCAATGCTTGGGTTCCTGGAGCTTTAGAGGAACTCAAGTGAAGTTAATATAGTAGATTCATCTTGTGTTGGTTTGCTGCCTCAGTGTTCATGGATTTATGTTTCCTATCGTGCAAACATCTTCTTTGACAGGTGTTCTGTGCACCAAACTCACTGAAGCTCAAGTTGCTCAAGGAGCCTCTCTACTTATGTGTTATTTTTTCTGCAAATTGGCTGGCATCCTTGATGCTTGGTATCCATAAATCCCTTAAAACTCAATTCCAAAGTGCATGGCAACTGTTCTCTCCTTGTTACAACATGAATGATTCACACAGCAATCTAATTCCAACTTTGTTCTGTAGTTGCAGCCTTGTATTTTGCCTCAGAGTGCAAGTGACCTTGCTCCCAAGTAATATTGAGGGCCCTGACCTCATGTCTTCCATTGATGCAGACTGAGTGGTTATTGGAAAGCCAAGTTAGTTTTAGTTCTTTTATGAGGTAGTCCAGTTTGACAATGTGCCTGGGATTATTGGCTAAAATATTTGAGAATGTTCGTCTTTTTCTCATGATGTGTATTCTGCACTACTATCTATCATATGCATATTCAGACAGGTGTATGCATGTGCATTGCTGAGCTTTATAGTGTGTATGGTGGATGTCTACCAGACTCCCATGTCCATGATAAATACAAGCATAGTATCTCCTGCTTCTTAGTGCAATACTGTTAAAATTTCTGAATGTCATGATAGTAATACAAGTTTGGTCTCTATTATGACCTAGAGCAAAGCTTTTTTGTGCTCTTGTAGAGCTTTTGATGAAAGTGTTCAATCAGCTGCTTCAGACGTGGAATCTTAGCTTATGATCAATCAGTTGGCAGCTGATTTTAGGATTGTGTTCTTGGAAATGCCAGGCGATCATTGACTGAGCAAGGGAATATTGCTATCCAGTTAGAGTCTGGTTAGGATATCTGCCAGGTTGTCTATGAGTAGCATAATGAAGGGATCACCTAACAGGATGGATGGGGGGCTTTCCATGGGATCTTGCTGAGGGCTTGGTAGAGAAAGCCTTAGTGTCTGATACAGTAGAAATGTCAGTTATTAACCAACTGTAAAAATCAGCAGGTGATGGGTTCACTGCATGGTTCCTTCAATGCAGGTGGGTGGGAAGCAAGCTATAAGAAAGAGCCATAAGCATGCTTAAAAAAAATTGAAGTATCTTCTTCACAATGTCTGATAATTCACTTCTAACAATGTTGATTATCATTAGTTGTGTGTTTTGCGTGCTAAAACTATTGTATGTGCACCTTATTGTTGCTTTCAGAAATGCATCAGAAACTCAAGGCACAATTCTTTGTGTATAACTATTCAGCAGATTGTGATATAGTTATCCACATCCACTGAGATGATCTGATAATGTCCATGGGGAGAGATGACAACTAGTCATGGTGAAGGTAATAATGGTCTGATACTTTGTGAATCACTTGCATAATGGTTATAACTACTCTTTCTTATCATGATAGATTTGGTTCTGCTGGACTTGACACAATATTTGCCTTCAAAACGTTATGATGTAGTTTTCTTCTGCAATCTTATAGATAACTAGTTGCTCATAGATTTTGATCTTGTCATCACTACAGCCAATGATGTAATCTGTCCTCAGAGCAAGGATTTCAGGGAGGGTGTTGGAATGGATGAAATCCTATGCTTTTCATTGATGTTAATTAAATAGATTAGAATTAGTCCATCCAATATACTAGATCAGGATTAGTATCAATCCTCACAGCCGATAACTCCTTTTAGGGGATTGGATGCTATCTGATCTCACCAGTTCTTAAGCTGGTTGATGCTGTTCTCTTGCAACTCTTGCTTTAATCATAATCACTATGTTTATCAAATTGATGTTGTGACATTAAGTCCTTATGAGTCATGACCCTTATGGGCTTGGTATTGTGTCCTTGATAAAACTTGCATCTCAACTTGGTTTTAGTAGTGGGCATTTTCTACAGCTGGACATTGCTTTGGCATGTATATTGATCACTGCATTTTCTTTCTCCCCAACAGGGAATTCATTTGATTATTTCGATGATAGTACTAGGAGATGTCAAGCATTGAGTATCAATACCCAGTATGCATACATAAAATGAGATTCCTTTGAATCCAACAAGGTAGAGCCTCACACAAGGTCGAAAATGAGTCCAAACCATCAAATCAGTAGGATCTTGCAGCACAAATGTGCAAATCTCACACAAAGATTGAATGCTATCCATTAGTTCAATTGGGAGGTTGAGTGTTGACTGAGGTGCATCCATAGTTCACTCACATAGGTAGGGCTGAAAATCCCAAATTTGACCCATGGTTCCAAATGATACTAGCAATAGATATGTTAAAAAATTGCCTACTTGAGAAGAGTCCACATTCACTTATTTCATGAAACAAGAAAATCCTTCAAATGTGATAGCATGTGCTGAATCCAATACTTGCATTACAGGTGAGGTAGAAATACATAAGGTACACAATTGGTCTAAGAGCAGATTGACCTAAAGATCCCTTGTGTCTAAAGAAGGAATCCAAGCCTGTATGCTAGAGTTTTCTCCTAGTCTCTTCCCAAATAGTTGCCCATGAGGCCCTCACATGGATGAGAAGGTTACAATCTTCACATGTCATCACTTTTTATTTTGCAAAGAGATACAGGAGGCCTCAATCCTCTACCCCTGTTGCCCACTATGAAGAGAACCCCTTATGAGGCTATTGTCAGTTGGATGAACCTGATTGGGCTCTGTAGGTGCTACATGACTATTGAACTGGGTTCTTGCCAGGGTTAAAAGTAGGCATTTGAACCATCCTCTTGTTGGAACTCAACCCTGAATTGAAACCTAGCTACACAGTGCACACCTGGTTTACAATTCCTAAGCAAGCAAGTTTTACTTTTGTGATCTTTTAGGCATGTTTGTATTATTTTTCAGAAAGGTTGGAGTAGATTATACTTTTTAGTTGATTTTTGATTGGTTGTACAACATTGTTACCTGCACAAGATGTGAGTAAGTAGGTAGAACTGAATCCAATTGAGACATTTTTTTTGCCTGAATTGGGAACCGGAGATTCAAGAATGTAAAGAATTTGGTCACAGAAAACCTATCAAATAAAAGATAACCATGTGAAACAGGAATCAAAAGTTCAATATAATAGAAAACCAAAACCTGGACTTGGACAACACTGGTCTTGACATGAGCAATGGTCAGCTTTTTGATTTGGGAAAAACCAATTAGTTGTAAAATATAGATTATTTATTTACTATTTACTAGGCTGATTTGTAGGTGTACATCATTATAAGCATTGAAGAATTGATTTAGGACTTCTGTGGAGCTTTGGCATTTGAATATAGTTCATAGCTCAAGATATTGTGTCAAGTCAAAAACATTACTAGACACAACACCTTACTCATAAACTATAAAGCACCTTCACCAACCAACATTTATAATCTATAATAGTAGCATTGATCAAGCCCTAAGGTTAAGATTGGATTTTATTCTTTGAGTATGTTTGATTCCAGTTTTTGTGAGAAGAGGAGATTCACTTGTTTGCAAACTGTAAGGGAATACTTGCTATCAATCTCAGTGGAATTTATTGCCAAGCAAAAAGATGACTGCTAGGTGAGCTACTGGTATAGGAAAGTAGAACAGATCCTTGTTTTTTAATAAATTCTTAAAAGAAATTGCAGCTTTCAAATTGACGCATCAAAGTGGACATAAAGATGGTTCCTTGTTCAAAAATTGAAACTCACATACAGAACTGTATTTCATTTGCAAGTTTGGACTTCTTTTGTGTTGTGAATGGCTATGGTATTTGCAGCACCTCTTTGATAAAGGGCTGAAGTAAATTTCACACTTCTTTAGATATCCCAACTTTTTTGCTTTGCCTGTGATTTTTGGAGGGATTCAGAAGATTGAAGGCCAAAAGTCTTCATTATAGATACTGCATCCAAGGTTGACTGATACATGAAAAATGCACATTTCCAGTCTGGGTCCACCAATGATACATTGAGTTTTCTTTGGGTCTAAGTGATTCCTCTTCTCACAACTGCTTCAGCAGGTTCTGATTTGAAATTTGATTGAAATCATAATGCATTGTTTTGGATTACAATGAGTTCTGGTTCACTTCTGCATGCTCACTGTCACAATCCTGGTACAGCTGGTGAATGTTCCTTCAGCATGTCTTTCTGTACCTGATGTTAACCATCAGATCTAACGCAGGGGTTTTCCTCTAGTTGAAAATTCCTCATAGTTGTGAATTGTTTTTTTAAATGACAACATAATTTATTTTTTCAGGTTTTCTATTTGCCAGATTTCAGAATTAAAAACGAAATTGCCAGATTTTTGTATTATGTTCGAGTAGGGTTGATTTTGTTTTCTACAGGACCGACGCAAAATTTACCATCCACTGGAGAGGCACAACCATCACAACAAGAATTTCTAGCTTCAACTCGCCAGACACTGCTATTGAATGAGGCTTAAGGTGCCAAGTTGAATCCAGTGACAAAGGAAATTTTGTCAGATTTCTACTGTTTAGGGCAATTTTTCTGCTAGTTTTAAAACTGTTTTGACAGTTTCCTCGAATATTTTCGCCTTTAAAGCTAAACCCTAAACCCCCACTCTTGATGATCGCCACCTGTGCCTCATCACAGAAATGAAAAATAAAGCACAGATCACCATATTGTACTGCGTGAGAAGTCTATCATTGGACATTTCTTGTAAGGAGGTTAGCCTCAGTGTACCTACCGGTGTTGGCTGGTTCTTACTTTTCAAGAGAACCTCCTGTCTCTGTTCCAACTTTTAAAAAAAATTGAAAGCACCTCTGGTTCTAGTTGAAGGATTAAAAAAAGGATTGATAGAGCCTCTGGTCCGTTCTCAGACCAGTTCTTCACATTTTGATACCTTTAGTTCTGGGTTGTTATAAAAAAATTTGAGCTCCACCTTGCTGAGCACGACCAGTGATGATCAATTATTTTAATTTTTTTCTTATGTTTTCATATGGTCTTCAATAATTCATCATTATTTATGTCAATGTCAAATTTAATTTAAATTGATATACATTTCATGGACATGTATGTAAAGACACATGTTAATTTATTTTTCATATCCATGTTAGTGGACAAGGAAAAAGAGTGAGGTAGTTATAAAGTGGAGGTAGTTATTACGAAAGGTGGGAGAAAGTTATTAAGAAAGTTAATAGGAAAAAGAAGTGATTATTAAAAAAGAAATAAAGTAGTTATGTTTGAAAACGAGATAGTTATTTCTAAAATTATCTTTGGAATGATTCATGAAAAACCATGTGAAGAATTCCAAAAAATCTTCCATACACCAATTTTGATTACTCCTCACTGGAATTCTTAGGTGGGTCTGGTTCCAATCTTGATCCAATTATACATATCCATGCATAGGTGTTTCTATTAGTAGTGTGTTACATTGAAGCCAATTGTGACCTCTAGTTTCTACAACACTTCAAGTCTAAGAAAAGTAGCTACCAAAGTCTAGGACTCTTCTCAGGGGTAAAAGAACTACTGAACAAATAGCATGGTAATACTTGAGGCATAAACAAATCCAAACAAATTGTCCAATTCCTTTGGCTCATTACATATGATGAACTGAACATTGGCAGAATGGTGAATGAATTAGGCAATGATTTTCACTTGAAAGATTTTGAAAAAGTTCAGGTAAAATGTATTTAAAATACATGTTGCCCAACTGCAAAGGTCTTTATGAGATGTGGAAATGATTCCACTACAGGAAAAGTAAAGAAGGGTTCATATCTGGTGGACTAATAAATATTCAATTGGTGGAGTAATATGCTCAGAAGCATTGGTAACTTGTAATACGCAGACTTTGAACATTGAAAGGGAATAATTCACTCAGTTGCAACTAAAGAAGGAATGTTTACAGTGGGGCTAATAAACCCAACCTAATTTGGGATGTGTGAAAGGGTGTTTTAACATTGTCATGAAAGATTGCAACCAATACCTGGTTGGAGGAGGCTGTGCGGAACAGTGCTTGGCACAATGATACAGTGGAGGAGATATGAAAAAACTTCAATGGGAAGGCTCTTGAATGGTATTTAGAAATTTGATACCTGTTGATCTCCTGTGAAAGAATCAGCTTGAACCCTGGATCAGTTTTGAGCTAGTAGTTTTGAGCTCTCAGGGCATTCTCAAAATAAGTGCCACTCAAGGCAGAGCTGAGGGAGTGCTTATTTTGGGAACTCCCTGCTCCAAGGGTGTTACTCAACATAAAGCACTGGCAAATATTCATTTTTCCTGTGATACCCGAAATTTTACTCGTGGAGAAATTTTACACTAAATGGAGGAGATTAACATATTTTGTAGCAAAGTGGGATGATGCAAGCGTTGTTGGCAAATAAACATATCCAAATGTATTCTTTCCCTCCATTCAGGGAATGAAAACACTGTTGAACTGTCCTCTGGAGTCTAGACAATTCTTCTAAATTTGGTTGAGTAGAGCTTCCTTTTCATTAGGTAATTCTATTACAACAAATACCTCATCTTTTCTTGGGCCCTGAGACTCCACATCCCACACCAGTTTGGATGGTTTGAGTGAACCAACAACCACTAGAACACTATGCAGACAAGCTCAAGCTCAGTTTTCGATGAACCCTACATGTGGTGAGGTTGGGTTTCATCTTGGTAACCCATCCTGTAAAAGACAGGTTGCTGTCTATAGGTAGGCAGATAGGATCATAGGTGGCTACTAGGCAAGCATATGCATGTAGATGTTTAGTCATAGGTAAAAGCTAGTGGATTGTTAGTAGGTAGATAGAGGTAGGTTGAAAAAACTGAAACTGAGGTAACAACCATGATTAGCTAGGGAACTAGAACCCAATTGAAAAGTATTTCCTGTCCACCCACCATCCATCCCTGGTGGTAGGCTGGTGACTGTTGATTCACCCCAATGTTAGCGAGCTATTGGAAATGGCACTGAACCCCCACTGGTTCTGGTGATAATTCTTTAGTTTTGTAGCCACGGTTGTCAGATAGCATAGAACCGGTTCAAATTCATGTCTGTGCTTTCCAAAAGGAACTAATCAAATAGCCTTTTATAAAACCCCAGTTCCTTTGTGGGTTCTTTCTTGAAAATTATTGGTTCTTCCAGGGTTTTGAAATAACCAGAACTAAAGATTCTCCGATCCTGGAAAATGGTAAAAGAACTGGAACCAGAGATTTTCTTATTCTAAAATGTTCAACCTGGAAAGAAATAAAAAACACTGCAATTGAAGGTTCTTTTATTTTAAAATTTTCAGCCAAAACAAAAATCCAGAAATTGGAGGTTCTTTGATTCTAAGATTTTGCTGAAAAAAACAGAAAATTTGTTAAGCAGATTCAATTAAATGTGTTAATCAAAGGTATACGGTTTATAAACCAATTGCACGGTTACAGCCCGGCAGCCGAGCGGTATATTATTAACGGAAAAGGACAGAAAGGTCGTCTTTCAAGTCGCGTCGAATACGAGACGTGTCGGGAACTCCGCCCGCGTGCTTCAACCGCGACGACGGCATAACTTAGACGCTAGCGAGTCTGAGAAAACACGCGGCCGGCCCTCCTCGTAGTCGACAAACAGCCAAGATCCTTCCTTCGGGCGATGGAATCTGAAATCAAAGCATCGTTGCGAGTCTGATTAATACTGGTCAACAGGATCTCATGAAATGGGTCTAAATTTATTCGCAATATTGCAAAACTCAAATGATTTCGGATTAAAGTTTGGGAATTGAAATTGGTGTTGTGTACAGACAAGTAACAAGACACATGATTCACGGATTATGTGTGGTTGATGCTGTTGTTGTTGTTCCAAACGAGATCATAAAAGCTTGCTAGTATAATCAGCTACCGGCCGGCGGATGTCCCAATGCAAGAAGGCATGAATATCGATATCCGTGGATTAGTTGCAAATCGAGTTACAAATGCCCAGTTTTGCAGCAGCTGGGGAAAGCGTGATTTTTGGATCAGGTCCTCGTGAAGTAATAAGCGTGCTAATGCCGATAGATATTGGTGAGGTCATCCACTTCTTATTGATCAACGCTTCTACTGCAGCTCAACTTAGATTCTGAGTGCATCGTAGGTTTCTCAAAGCAGCTGTAGTATATGTAATCGAGTAAGAGATTGCCGGAATCTGTACTTAATTCCATAGGTCGAGTTCTCGCAAGCAACTTGTTGCCACCTTGAGTACAACAGCACTAGCTGTAGAAAACGAATACTACTGTTGGGCCTGCTGCAACGTGTATTTCTAAAAGGATCGACAAGAGCATCTGTACTTTAGGTTTATGTACTCTGCATATATATCTGCTCATATATGCTTTTGCATGTCGAATTATGCTGTTACAGTAAGAGCTAAAGCGTTCTTTAGCTCTTGGTTGGAAGGACAATATTATATATTTGCAACATCGATTGCGACTGCAGTGATTAATTGACGAGTCCAGCAGAATGGGTCAGTCGGGTAGCTATTGCACTCAATGTCAATCTCCAATATCATATTGGGGGAGCACCATGGCTGATCAAAGCTGCAACTGCGATTCAAGGTGGCCCCCCTGGAATGACCCGGAGTACAACTACGACTGCAGCGGATCATATTTCAGGCCTATTTATCATCAACTTGGTGGTGGTGCACCGAGGTCGTTCTGCGAGGACGACAACAACCCGAGCCCATACTATGTCAGATGCGACGAACGTCCATTGGTATGAGAATTGTTACTCCTCACCCTCATAAGGATTGCACTCTCGGATTTGGAAGAATGGTTACATGATGTCTTTGAGACCGTGCAAGTTTGTTCTAGTACACCAGGGTCTTTCCTGCCTAGATACGAAAAGATGACAGAAGGAATTACATTCTAGCAATTCAACCTGTAAGTGCATGTTTTGGTTTTGAAATTCGGATTACATTTGGCGAATTTGGGAGAAGAGTGCATTTATCATATCAAGAAGATGAGGATTGTTCTATGCGTGTGTTTGCTTGTGAGTCCACGACATCTCCATGGTAATTTGATGTCGTGTCCAAAATTCCCTTTGCTTATGAAGCTTGAATTATTCGCATTTGCTGCAGGACCCGTGCTATCCAGAGGAGAGCAAGACGTGGAATAGAAGTCCGCAACACTGGAACAGAAATTATGAAAGACGCCGCAGACCACAGTGCATTGTAAGAACCTGATCAACAAACTGAGTGCGTTCTGTTCTAATGAAATGTCTCAAGAAGATTCCCAATGAAGCTTTCATCAAAGCCCCTTCTTGGCCAGAAAGTATTCGTGTCCTCCGCACTTCGTGATGAATAATTTCATAACTAAGATCTGGGTATTAGACAAATCATCAAATATGTTGTCTTCCTTCACTGACACCATCAGGATGATAAATACTGTGTTGCACAGACGGTTGAGCTGTGGGTGCCCTTGTGCTGCGACAAATGTGAGAGGAAAGTCAGACAACATTTGGAAGACATGGAAGGTGAGTTCGTTGATCTCCTGTCCACCCCAGCGACCTGATCATTGCATTAAAGCCGGTTCATGGAGACAATGTGATTCAAAGACGAGTCGATCGAGCCCTGAAACCCGTTCTGGTGTAATTGGAGAAGTACTAGTGTCCTGCAACTTTATTAGTAGTTGTATGACTAGAGTGAATTCTTTACACATGCGCAAGAATTTTTTTGAGAGTCCCTGTAGGGAAAGAGTGGAAACCTCTGGCGAATTAAAGTTGAATTACTAAATCATCTACGGAAAGTTCTTCAAGGGAATCATGGGACCAATATTTCAATTTTTAATTCTAATTTTCCCATAGAGAAGCAGATAGATCTCATTGTGTTTTCCCATTGTCACACAAACGATTTCATGTTTGCACAGGGGAAACTCAAGTTCTTCTTATGGTCTCACAGGGAATCTTAATTTTTTTTTGGTGTAAAGCCGACTCATGGCCGCAATGTGATTCAAATACGAGTCGTCGAGCCCTGAAACCAGTTCTAGTGTAATTGGAGAAGTACAACTGTGCTGCAACTTAATTAGTGGTAGTATGACTAGAGTGAATTCCTTTGCACATTTTGCAGGAGTTGAGAAAGTAAAGCTGGATCAATCGACGAAGAAGGTGACAGTCACCGGCGACATTAGACCAGCATTTGCTCTAAGTCGTGCCCAGCGCCGCAAGCCCGAGTCTACGTTCTGGGATATGAGACATTGTATGAACTAGTTCGCGACGGATTCATCAACTGCGTGGCCAAAAAAAGTGTTTTATGCGGTTTTGTAATTGTAAAACTTGAAATTTTTTTCAATTTTAAAAGATCGCTAGATTTTATATTGAGTTCCAGTAGATTAGCCAACAATATACAAAGGATTCTTCAATTTTCTTACTTTCATTATCGTTAATAGCAAAATGTGGCAAAATCATCTTATGGACCATAGCCACTTTGCCTACATCACAAAATTGAAAAGAAACACTAGGCTGAAGACCATTTTGAAACTTTGAAGCAGCCGCTGTCCTGCATTCTACGGAATGTAACAAATGGTGGATATATAGCAAAAATGAATTTAGGCTTAAGCATCTCCGAAGTTTAGTAGGAGACACACCTCCATGCTAAATTTTGGAATATGAACTATGCAATTTGATAGTGTGAAACGGGCCACTGTTATGCAGTAAATATCGTCAGGATAGTGTGACAAACAAAAACACATCCAAAGCAAATTGATTATTCTGAGTTGGTTGAAGATTAGGATTCGCCCAGGTGAAGAGATTTAAATAATTTCTCCGTTTTTACACCGAACTTTTCGATGCTTATGGGTGAGGATGAGTGAACAGTAAACTAATTTAGTGTAGAGGCTCATTTTAGGGCTAGGCGGTGGAGATGCTCTTATTTTTTCAGTATTTTTAGTCAAGAGAGCACAACCTCTGGACTTAAAAGAGGTCTCCCAGAAGAGCTTACAGATTCAGACCGCTGTTACAGACTAGTGACGAGTAGTTGACAGACCTTGCATTGCAACAATTTTTGTATAGATTGTGTGTCAAGCTGCAGGGATTTATTTTGGAGATGGAGATACTTATATAAAGTAGTTACTTGTAACATGTGTTTATGATGTTGTTTCCCTGGTTTAGTGCTTTTTTGTTTTGTGCTCTTGACAACCTTGTTTGGATCTTTAGGGTTCAGGGTTTGGGGCTCCATGCAGAGTGTCATCCAAGAAACAGGGCAACAGAGGGGAAATGAAAGTGGAGAGAGTTAGGACATAAGTCTGACATTGATCCTTAACTGCTAGACAACTAGCAGCAGAATTTGATTACGAAACAACAAAGTTCAATTGGCAATGGCAAGTAGCAAAGCACAACACATCTGTGTCCTGTTTACAGCCAGGGCTAGGTGCGTTTTTTCTTTGGTGCTGGTATGTTTTTGTGGCTTTTCTCCCCATTTCAATAATGTTCCTTGTGACTTTTCTTCGAAACTGGTTTTTCCTCTTTCTTTTTCCACTTTCGATAATGTTCCCTAGGAACTTTAGCACTTTTCTCCATTACAAAAGAAATCACTTGATTTAGGTGCAACTTGTTTGAGTGTAACACATTGAGGGAGAGACACGTTTGCTTTCCATGGGTGGGGGAAACTTCAGGATCCAGCAATCAAAAGACAGTAATAATGAACAATTCAAAATGACTACTTTTGCAGCACACCAGCTAAGCAATAACTGACTTTCTGCAATGAGCTTGTGTGTTACCAACTTAGCTCTACTCTGTTTCACAATAAGGCCCACTTAGAAGTTGGTGAGGCTGCCAGCACTTAAACCTCTTGTGTGAACCAGCACCTACACTGATACCATTGTAAAGCCTAAAGACACTAAATTTTTTGGGGTTGCTTCTAAACATTATACATATTTAACCCAAAGACTAAATCAGGCTCTTTGAGTTCAAATCTAACATATCCCAGACCAGGAGTATCCATCTATTAATGAACCAAGTTTTTTTGTTTAGTTTAGTCATATTGAGATCTCCCAAACCATGGTGCCCCTGCTGCACTCTTGGTACCATTGGAAAGCCCTTGATGAGTATGGGTACACTACGGTGGTTTACTAATGTTTAGATCTGCAAGGTAGGAATTATTGCATTTTGAATGATTTTTTCATTGAAAATTCAATAAGTTAAAAATTTTAAAACTATAAGAAAACTGGGGCACACTCTAGGTAAAGTTGGAAAGCCCTTGATCAGTAGGGTTGCATAAAGATGATTAAGGTGCAGAAGTGGTTCAGTGTTGAGTAATTTTTTGTCATTGAAAATTCAGCAAAAATCAAAAAATTAAATACAGATTGGGGCAAAAACTTATCATCAGATTCTCACCGTTTTGTGTGGTGATGAAATTTCTCCACTTGGCCACATAAAAAGAAAAGGAGCTAATATGACTTCTAAAAAGGAATTTTTAGGAAAGAAACACCCCAAATTCGCCATGTTTCCAGGACAAAAAAGGTTCAAATCGCCATATTTAGACTGAAGGTTCTTGCATGTTGGAGTACATGATGGGGGTTCCAGAAAATTATATTTGTCCATAAGTACTCTTGTGGAGGATCGCCAGTCCATGTACCTAAAGAAATTGAAAATAAACTAAAATATCTGTATCATCAGATGATGAACAAAATTATTAAAATTATGGAGGAATCAGTTCACACGGAGAATCTGTACTTCCGATGGTAGAGACAATTATATGTACTAGAAGGAATCTATCTATATTCAACCATGTGCATTAAGGAGCAAGTTTCCTGGGGTCTACTTCAACAGATTATTTGGCACATCATCCACACGGCAACCAATGCACCATCCAATGGAAACCTCTTGTGACTCTTCTGGTTGTGGAGTTTCCACCTTGTGAACCTGGCCTCTAAACCCTCCTACTTCAAACCCACACTACCTATCGGGGGAGGGGCTTGTGGAAATATCATTGGCAAGCAGGTAGGGTATATAAGTGGTTACTAATTAGGTAGGTACGTGTTACAGCCAGGGCAAAATGACAACCACCATGTGAGTAAGACACAAGTTCTACCTACAAGGAAAGTGGGTATATGAGCATGGTTAGTACATAGCTAACAACTATAGTCAGGTATGCAACAGGACTGCCATGAAAAGTTGTTTCCTGTCCACATACCATCCATCCTTATGGTGCACTTGTTGGTGCTGGTTCATCCCAGTGTTGTGCCATTATTTGAATTTTTAACGAACTTTTGGTTTCTGTTTTTAAAAATATTTCAGTATCAGAGAACCATCAGTTTTGGTTCTTTGAAAAAAATCAAAACCAAAGAACTATTGACCTTGCTTATAAACACATTTTTATGCAACATTCAAATGGATAAACCTCATCCAATGAATAGAAAATGGACATTTTGAATAAATTTCATCCATGATGATGGTAGTGAACACTCACATAAGCTAATTTAATTGATTTATTGTAAATGTTTTGCTAGTTGTCTAATGAACTACCATGGAATGTCGTTTGTGACAAATATATTTTTAAAAAATTTAATATCTCATATACTTGAAATTTGCTTTGTGCTTGCAAGTTGCAATTGCTTGCATTTTATAAAGTACCACTTAAATGGATGTTAAACATGTTGTAAGGATCACATATTGTTTATTAAATACCATTCTTTCACACAAGTAAACATTTTTTACATTTTTGGTCTTAAATCAGAATATTGATACACAACAATAATGTACTCATGTGAAAAATCATGTGCAACCATATGAATTATTTTAATTTTGACCTTCCATTTTTTAAAACTGAAATTTGTCCCATGTAGATTCTACTTTCAGTGGATGATGGAAAAACTGTTTTAAAATTTTGTTTGATTGAGTGAAAAGTGATACCCAATCATGAACAAGTCCATACATGTACATTTTATGATTTGTGGATGTTTTACAAAATTACTTTCATTCTACTGTTTTGGGCTAATAACATAATCCAATTTTTTATTTTACCTTGTTTAGACCCTAGTATATTATTAATTGTGATGGATGAGAAAATCCTAATTGGTCAACAAATTAAATATGTGCCTTATAGAATAATTCTTCTTTAAAACAATTGACACACAACCCAGAAAAAAATAGACTATATTGCATGTAGTGTTTTTATTAATTTAAAAAATTGAGGAAATTGGGCTATGCAAAAAATTCAAATAATATCAAACAATGCAACCAGATAAAGAGTGAAATTTATATTGTTGAGGATTTTTTTCTCATGTTGTCTATCTTGTGGAGAGGAGGTTTTTTTTTCAAGTCCCTCAAGTAGGTCCATTGGCCAGGATCCCCAACATCAATTAATATTAAATGATGACTATCCTAAGTGGGCTATAATATTTTGACAAAGGTGTTGTTACAAGTGACAACCTAGGAAGTGCCTAAGTCTAGAAGTAGCTAACTTAAATATTTTTATTTTGAAAAATGGTGAATTTTTTTATAAAACTCACAAACTATTCTTATTTTTTTTAATTTTGAAAAAAATCACCAAGCTGTGAAATTTTCCCAAAAAAGAACATTGCTAGTGAATGTGTAACTCATGGTTTGGATCTCATTTTAAGAGATACACTAATAAGATTGCCTATGCATACAATTTTTAGGGAGGTATGAGGAAATAATTTATTATTAGAAATCATCGCAAAAGTGAAGTTTTATTTACAGAATATTCGAAGAAAGATAAAAGGTCTAGAATGATTGTTCAACATAGAGACATGACATGTGGAAATTTAATTATATTATGGTAGAAAGAATGCTAAAGTTAATAACTCTCATTCAACAAATGGTGGTAAGTTCAGAATGGGGAAAATGGATGCAAATAGTGTTTCTTTTTCATTTGGGTGATGTGGCACGAGTGGCATCATGTCACAAAAGACTTAACTTGAGTGACAATGATCCCATATAAGATTTAGCTTTAATGGTGAAAAGGTTTGAGCAAATTATTAAAACAATATAAAACTAATAGAAAAATTGCAGTAAGTAGTAATATCTGATGAAAATTCCATTCTGATGAAATGCAACCTAGCACCCTAAACCTCATTCAGGAACATTTATCAATTGAATTGGAGTTAAAAACTCCTATTGTGGGGGGGTTGCACCTCTCGAAAGCAGGGTGAAAATTTGTCCCAGTTCACCAGGTAAAGAACACTACATGCATGGTGGTAGGCCTATAGAGAAAAAAACATGTCATATTTTACTTCTTGAGGGTCAAGTCACATATAAGCTGCTCAATCACTATTATGCGTCAAAATTCCATAGTTTTCCCATCCACAACAGTTTTTTTTCCTTAGCAAACTGGTGCAAAATTTTGCAACTCCTTTGGGGAGGTGCAACCATTACAACAAGAGTTTTGAACTCCAATTTACTAAACATTGTTCTTAGATGAGGTTTAGGGTGTCAGGTTGCATTTAGTCACAATAGAAGTTTTGTCAAATTTTTATTGTTTAGGCCAAAACTTTTCTATGGTTTTGACAGTTTCTTCAAATCTTTTTGTTGTTGAACATTAGAGATAAATTTTCTATGAAATCATTGTCACTCAAGCTAAATCTATTGTGTGATAATCATCGCCTGTGTCACATCTCAAAATGCATAAAAACACACTGATCCATATCAATCAATAAACTTTATTTCTCCTTTATTATTTGCAAGTGGCTCTTCACTTGAAATAAATAAGCTAACTAGCAATAAGCAGTTTCACTTGTGAATGAATGTGCAAAAAGTTGAACTGCTGGGATCTTGTGGGTGGGGGGGGGAGGGAGGACCCACTGATGAACTATGGAATTTGGAGTAACCAGCACCTTAATTAAGAATAAACACCAATCCAGAAGGGAAAGGGAGGAACCTGAAGAGAAGACCAAAGCTGAGACAACACCCTGAAGTGAGAAGGAGGAAAAGCACCCACCCCAATCCAAAACCAAAAATGGTTATGCAAATTTGTTGCAAATTTTTTTGTTGTTTCAATTTTATTTTTTACCTTGCACATGATTCTTCTTGTTGTCAATTTTTTTGATATACCAAATTCTTGTTATGTCTAGTATTGAGCAAAAGTCATGATCCAAATAAATGTTGCTGAGTGATAATAATCAACACACGACTCCTATTCATTTGCTCCATTTCTTTCAATTTTGCTCTCCAAATCTGGTGTAAAAGCTTCTGTCACATAACCTCAATATAGATTTGCTTCATAAATTGATATATCACTTTTTTACATATTGTACATAATAGAGCTTGCAAACTTGTTTACTAACCCAATCATGCCACATGGCATCTCTCAAGTTTAGTAGTCCAATAGTTATATTTCACATGGGAATGGTACTCAAATCGGCCATACTGAATAGCCATGTTTAGTCAAATTGGCCATAGTAATTTGGTTAGTTAACCTACTTACTATGTTTATTAATGTTACTTACCTACTTATTTACCTAACACATACCTACCTATTTACTTAAATGTGCCTTACATACTTAGCTAACATCTACCTACTTATGTCTTACTTAACTACCTACCTACTTACCTACCATCTATTTACCTACTATTATCTACCTATTATTTACCAAAATTACTTATTTATTTACCTACCTATTTATATTTTATTTATCTATTTACCTACTTATTATTTATTTACATACCTACCTATAATTTATATAAGTAGGTATGAACATTTAAAAACATAAATAGGTAGGCATGTGTACCTACCTATTTACCTAGTTAGGTACCTACTAACCTATTTATGAAAAAAATTGAAATTCAAATGTTTTTATGCACATTGACAAAACATTTCATGGATATATGTTAAAATCATTTGGTATCATATTGTTTTACAAAATGGTGGGGTGCTTTGAAGACCAAGACATTAGAGTGGAACCAAGGAGACCAAGGTTCAATACCCTTTACCAACATATAATATGTGGAATATGTATATAAAAATACATCTTATACATGTGTGTAAATGTATAATACCTAAGTGGGTTATGGATAGGTAAGTAGGAAACCATGGTGAATAGATAGTTCATGGGCAAGTGGGTAGGTAGGTACTTATTATTTATTTACTATTTATATATTTATATTTACAAATTGAACTATTTTTTTAATTTAGTTATTTTGGCTAACCAAATTTTTGTTTAATTTGACTAGTTAAAAAGACTATTTTATGGTCTTAAAAAACAATCATTAGTCAAGTTGGACCTGTTCAAATCAACTTGTCCAATATGATTAAGTGGTTAAATTGACCAAATGTCAAAATGACTAGTTCTTGGTTTATTTTCTATTCAAATAAACCATGATTTCTTGTAATGACGGTTAACAACTAAATTATTTTTGTAAATATATTTGTAACTATACAAAGGATGATTAAATGACATGTGACATTTTTGCTAATGCAATTTAAAATGTACAAATTAATCATTGGCTAATAAGTTTTAATGCTAAAAAATAAAATTATAACTTGTTGGTAAAGTAATTTAGATAAACTTAATAGGTTAAATTAAATTAGGTAAATTTTTATACATTTGTAGCCTAACTTAGCTTACATACTTAATTAATTGGCCTAAATTATCTATAAGTAGTAGTAGGTTAGTTTATTAAGCATAGTTAGTAGGCTAGGTTATGAAGGTTAAACTTAGTTAGGTTAAGTAAGCTAAGTAGGTAATTGGTAGGAAATAAGATAGGTGGTAAATAGGTCAAATTGATTTATTTTGTGGATATGTAATCATGTTTTTATATTAATTAATTAATTAATTAAGTACTTAATTAATTAATTAAATAAGCAAAATAGTAAGTAATTAGTAAGATAGGTACTAATAGGTAAGTAATAGGTAGGTTAAATTGTAAATATTTATTGTGTGGATATATGTTAGCGTTTTTGTATGGGACACATGATGTGATAGTGTTGTAATGTTGCTTTTCATTAGAATTTATCCCATATTCTTTGTCTACAACTTTAAATAGGTGAAAGAATGAACTAGATTCATGGTATGCATTATAAACGTAGTGCATGTGCGATTTGGGGTGAGCCAATAAAAAAGGCTTGTCCCCAACAAAATGAATAGGATCTTACCTACCTACTTAACGTATAGTAGGTAGCCTATTATAACTTAACCTAGAATAGATTGTAATTAATTAATTATGATATTTATTTTTATAATAATAATATTTAATTATTTTAATTATTATATTTAACCATTGTAATTATAATATATCTTTTTTGAAAAAATAGAAAATTGCCATGGGTAAAACATAGTAAAAAGAACCATGATGACCAAGGTCAAAGTCCTTACCAAGGACTGCACTTTACACGTGTCCTACATGTATTGGACTATTAAATATTAAAATTATATTTTAAATGTAATTTTTAGGATTGGATATTAATATTGAGACCAAACATGATTCATATTATAATAAAAAATATATATTTTTGCATGAGGACCTATATTATAGTCAAATGTATAATTTTGTTTTTAACCATGATGAAAAAATTTGAACTTTTTTGACCATTAAGAACGTTCAAATTCAAAATCAGCAACATCCATGAAAAGGATTCAATACATGTGCATTTAAAAATATAAACACATGTGACCCTTCTTATGAAGTATATTAGAGCCCATAATAAATTTGAGAACATTTTATGAAGGTTTGAGTAACAAAAAACACGTTCACATTTTCCTAATGAAGTGTTGTATATATAAACCCAAATTTACCAATGACCTTAAATTTATGTATCATTTTTCATGAAAAATGCAACATTGCCTTCCCTTAAATAATAAAAAACATTTTGTCTTTTAGAAAATCTTTATAAATTTATGTTTTTGAGGTGATAGACATGTTTAAATGCAAACAAAACACACCTAGTTAAAGGCAATTTATGGCATGTTTTATGTTTTTTTTCATACCAAGCCTTTTGGTTCATCCATATATGTTCTTCTATTAAATTGGAGCATGAATGGTTAAGCTTAGCATAGGATTAAGGATGTGTGAAATGAAAAAAAATTCAATTGTAGACTTTCCACTACTTTATCACCACTAAAACAATCGGGAATCACATAAAATTCTTTGGGATGAAATTTCATTAATAGTAAAACATGGTGAAACAAACCTAATTACATTTCGATGTTTCAAACTTTTATAATGATTTTTCAAAGTTGAGAATTACAAAAATTAAAAATAGTCAACATAGTCCTTGGTACATTATATTGTGAATGTACCCCCATGTGTTTTACGACCATTAGCTTTTCAAACTACCACATGGTTAAATGCAAGCCACGAAAAAACATTGTGAAGCTAAACATTTTAACATTTAAAAATGTTTATTAATGAAATTGTATGACAATATTTAGCTAAAATATAAATTTCTAAGAAACAAAGTTCCAAGCTTCAAAAAGTGGTAATTCTAGGATTCAATTCTTCGTTTTCCAATAATATTACAACATATAGAAAATCAAATGAATAATAACAACTTTTCATTAATGATCTTGTGTTGTTGTGACAAGATTATTATTTTTAAACACAATTGAAAACATATAAATGAGGTAATTTAGTTTATGAAAAGACCCACAATTGGTGTTTCCATCACATAAAACCCTAATTGAAGAGGTACTCCCTTGTATGATAAAGTGAACACTTGAAGAGTTTGTTTTGCTTTATGTCAATGCTACAATTTTTGGCACAACAACAATTTGACCTTTAGATGAGCAAAGGTGTATTTAATATTTTTGCCCTTGTGATTAATTTTTTAACATGTGATTGGGAACCAAAACATGTCATAATTGGTCTATTTGAAGCAAAAGGCACTATTGGAATTAATCTTGTTAATGAATTGTAAACTTTGTTTGAAGAATACAAGTTAGTTAACAAAAATATTTGCTATGAAAAATATGAGGGCACAAATCTATCTACAATGACAAATGTTCATAAAAAAATTATCAGTTGTGAAGTATTGGGCATACATCATTCAATGACAATTACAACCTTCATGGATTCATTCCAAATCCATGTGCAATTTATTATTTCATGGGTTCATGTTGTTTAAACACAAATGTGGTGCATTATTTAAATATGTGCAATCACAATAACATTTACCATAGCAAATGTAATGCTTATTTGGTTTTTTCATGTTTTAAAGTTGTAATTTAATTTGATGACGAAATTGTAAAATTTGTTTATATAATTGTATTTTTAATATATCATGGGAACATGTGAATTAATTTGAAATTAATCTAATGAATAAAATTAACAAAAATATTCATTAAACATGATTGTTTTTAAATAGTAAAATGATTTGTAAATGGATTTGAATTTTTTTGAAAATGACATTTTTTGCCAAATTTTTAACATAACCTTAAGAAAATATTATGAAAAAAAAATTTTAATTTAAAAAAGATATTTTCAAAAATATTCCAAAAATATTCTTAAAATATTTTTCGAAAAGTAGTCACAAAAGCAATTAAAAAGTAAGTGAATGTGGCTCGTGTTATTTCATTCACACCCAAACATAGAAGTCGTGTGCAAAACTTTCTTTTGTAAAATACACGAATAAATATACAACATTTGTGTCCAAACAATATGAATAAGCATAATATGAAATTCTTGTTTAAATAATGCACATGACATCAATGTTCAAGCAATACAAGTAAATGAATAACATATGTGTTTATTCGATATGAAAAAAATAATTTCACATTACTATTATTGCCAAATCGTGGCCCATAAAATTTGTGATGTATCGGCATCATTTGAAAATGTTTGTTTTGGCAATGCCTTTTTTTAAACTTGCCAATATGTCATTTGTAATGAGAAGGTAGGTTCATGTCTCCAACCTATGAACATTAAATCTACACAATTTTCAATTTAAACTTGTATAACATGGCCAAAAAAATTAAGAAAATGAAAGGTAGAATTGATAAAACTTTGTTTGGTTGCAAGTTTGTGACCATGGAAGTTGAGCACACCAATGGAAACAATATTTAATTACCTCTAGAGTGGCAATGTTCTAACAAGCCTTTGAATTCAAAATTAATATTCATGTTTGACATTAGAATCAACAAACATTGTTTTTACAAGGTAGAATTTTAAACGCCACAAATTTGGGCCATTGCAAAAATCATTGTTTTAACCATAGCCCTAGTTGTATCAAATTGTGTGTTGAATCAATGTAAAGGTTATTAGTTGATAAGTGATGCATTCACAAATGCAATTTACCTTTGTGTGAAATTGACCAATGAGAGATTTAAACTAAAAATCCATATGAACTCTACTCCCCCATTGTAATGTGATGCAAAATTACTTTTGTTAGAATTGCAAATGGGACACTTATACGGTGTAATACACATCATACATAAACATGTAGTCAATGATGTTTGATTTTTTGGTAAGTTGCATTTTAATTGCATTTAACAACTACATTACAATTCATGTAAATGTAACATTCAACCCACAACTATGTTAGAACTATTGTACAACAAGAACACATATTGTCGTGACATGTAGTGTCGTGATGTACGGTGTCGTAAGGGTGTAAATTCATAGTAAACTCTATTAAACAAAAAGACTAAAGCCAATCAAAATTATAAACTAATCAACCAAAAAGAAATGCACGCACATATATATATACAATGCATGAAAGGAGGGTAAAATGAAATTCTCATGTATCCCCCCCTAGATTTAAGCCGGGAAAAGCATGGCATGGTTTGAGTAGAAATCAAGGTATTATAGGAGAACATGATGAACAATACCAATTGCCGACGGGAACTTGAATGAGCTTCGGCTTGAAGTAAAAGAGATGGTATCCACCATTACAGTTATCGGAAAGTAGCATCTGATCAACATCGTCTGTCCTCTGACATACCTGACATGGATAATCAAGTGGAGGAATTCAAGTCGACATGATGATGGTAGGATCCAAGTTTGGCAGGTGGCAAGGTGCATAATTTTTGGAATGATCCCAAATTGTGTGTCCATTAGCTCCTTGCAACTCCAACACACCTGAAGGCCTGATCACCTTAATCCTCAAGATAGTGCGATCGGAAGAAATGTCTATAGTATCATTGGGTTGTCGTTAGAAATAATAAAATCACCAACATAAAATTATCTCACCTTAGGTTTGTAACTACCACCTCGTGTGTGTGCATACCATAAGGTGTCTCGATGTTGTGCAATGGA
>Ga0116231_10003151_pt1 | contig 34449 bp, 24 predicted proteins | sample S1TSphgellanicum_2_FD_89695 | JGI IMG/M metagenome (GOLD analysis project Ga0116231, IMG submission 89695) | Host-associated microbial communities from peat moss isolated from Minnesota, USA - S1T2_Fd - Sphagnum magellanicum MG | ecosystem: Host-associated > Plants > Peat moss > Unclassified...
AAAGAATTTGGACCTCAAACCGTAAACTTGGTGGTGCAAAGATAATAAAGTCCAAAACTTCAAACTTCAACCCCAAAAAAAAAGGGGGGTTGGCCAAAAAAAAAAAAAAAACCCTAGAAAATATGCATCATGCACCAACAACGTAGTTCTTAAGACATCATAAATCAAGTTTGAACAAGTTGGAATGCTTACATGCTAGAGCATATGAAGGAGTCCAACTTTGACCCCCCTCCCTACCCCCCTTCCCCCTTAAAATAATAAAGGAACAAAGGATTGTGGTTGGCAAACAACAAAAGAACAAGTGGGCAGGTAGGCAAGCACACCATGAAGTGGGGATTGGGGAACACTTCAAAATGAAGTTGGCTACAAATGTTTCATGCAACATGCACATGTTCTTGGCACATTTTAAAAGAGAATTTGCAAGTGAAAACATTCATGGTTGTGAGATACATTTCATGGTCTAGCTTCAACAACTGGTCATAATTGTGAAAGAATAGTAGTATAGTATATTTTTTCATTGGCACTAGAACCACTAGCCACATGATGTAGTGTACCCATTTGTTTTGAAGATGAGTACAAGTCCAAAAGACCTACCAACAACTCTCCAAGAACTCCCTCTAGGAAGTTGTCTTTGATTGATTTTGGTACAATTTTTTTGGTTTGGTGATGTGGGAAGATTGAGAATCTAAATTGTTTGAGACCATGTAACAAAATCCACAATATAATGCTAACCACTTCAAAGTTCAACTCTTCATAATACATCCCCGCCCCTAACGTGCAAAGAATTTGTGAATAGTGTCTTGTCCATAACAATTGAGGACAAATTGGGAGTCAAGTGACAATAGCAATATATATATATATATATAGGTGTTTATTTATTTGGATGTGACCATGTCATAACCCTCCCAAACCATGAAGGCCTTGACTTCGGTTTCGTATCGGTAGAAATCCCTTGATGTGGTGGTGTGCACATTTGTCGTTTTAGAATTAGAATTTTCAAACCAACAAACCAAAAGTGATTGAATTTCAAATGATTTCCACCTTTGGAATTGAGCAATCTTTAGGCAAGCTCTATAAGAACTTTGAAGTTATGCCCACTTTGATCAAAATAATATTGTGATGGGTGACCTTATAGGAGGTTTAATGTACTTGAGCCAAGTAAACCAATGTTTTTTTTTTTTTTTCCAAAAAAATTTAAATAATTTTTTTTCATTTTTAATTGAAAATTTCACAAAACTTAACCCAAAAAATAGAAAAAATATTTGAATTTAAAATAGAAAAAAAATTCCAAAAATTTCCCCAATTTCTTTGTCGAAGAATGGTGAAATTTCTCCCCCAAAATAAATGGTGTTTGTCCAATTTCCTCTCATCGTCAATGTACTAGGGTATGATTGGCCAGCCAATTGAAAGCAATTATTATTTCCTTTTACTGAACCTCTTGTCCAAAGTGAGTTTCACAAAGGCCATAACTTCATCCAAAATAGTGTGTACATGTAATTTTAATGCAGTGGGTGGAGATGCTCTAATAAGTAGTCCCCTTAAATTTGCCAATCAAATACTTGTTATGATCTCATAGCATTTTGCTCCTTCATTTTCCCCAATTTTGTGAGTTAGGTGGACTTGTAACCATCCACAAGAGGAAATGAGCCAAATTTGGCTACAAAAAAATAGAATTTTTTTGGAATCCTGCTTTGTTTTGGCTACCTCTAGGAAAGTATTGTCTAAATATGGAAACCTTAGACTTTCTTTTCCTCAAAATATGGCTACCTTGGCTCGTTTTTCCCAAAAAATCCTTTGTACCATTCACAATGGATTTTTATTTACTTTTGTGGCCAAGATGCCCAAATTTTCCAAACTTTTTAAAATTTCAAAAATAAATAAAATGATCCCAGCATATATTGCAATCTCTAGTGAATGTGTTTGAAGGCCAAGACAATTGAGCCACATAATTTTAACTAGGGTTCGTTTATGAATTTTCCTTGATAAATCTTATGTACGTTACCATAGCCAAGGGTCAGTTTCCACTATGGACAAAATGAATAATAATTATTATTATTTTCAAAAAAAATTATAAATGTTTTTAATTTTATTTTTTTAATGATCGAACTATGATATCCTCATAATATGAGGAGTGAAATTATTCAGATTGTAACATGCAATAATTATGATGGTTCTCAACACCTTTTAGCTTCATATTTTCATGAAAATTTGTTTCACTATCTTTAAAATTATTTTAATGATGAAACTGACCCTAGGCTAAAAGTACATATATAATTTCACTTATTTATTTGGGGACCGACCTCGACAAATATGTGCTCAAGACTGTTTCAAATGAGAGGGAACCGCATCAATTTGCTTGTGTATCTGACAAAAGGCCATGGATGCACGGAAAGCATTCGATAGATGAATTTTCCTAAATGTATTTGAAGGGCACTTTATATGCATCAATATCCCTCCTTTAAAATCTAGGAGAGATTTTTAAGTCTATCTATTGCTCCTTAAGAGTGATAGGGATTTGACCCTTACTTGGGATCCTACACCTACATCTTAAGTAGGTGTAAGATCCCTCTCAAAATTAGCCCTTAAATGTGAGGAGAGTGTGAATTTACAAGGAAAAGTAGCCCTTATTGGGCTTTGTCAGGTGTATGACTGGGAGCGCTTTTATGCCTACACCTCAATAGTAGGCGGGTTCTTATACCTATAAGTAGGCATAATATCGATCCCAATTTCTAGGAGGGAAATTCATGGATATGATATGAAGGTGCCCTTCACTTACACCACGAATTTTCTCCAAGTGCTTAATGGGCCAGGCATACAAACCCGCCCCCTTACATCTTGTGACCTACCTATGTAAATATTCATATAAACCCCCACACTATCTAATGCATGAGACTTGAAATAATTATGGTAGTAGGAAGCATAGCACTAATGAAAATTTTCAAGAATTAAAAAAAAATTGTGATAATTTGAATTTCACTCCATCTTCACTTCTTTTTTAAATATAATATATTTATTTATTAAAAAAATATTTAATCTCGCCGCCCCCCCCCCAAATGACTAACTTAGGGTTACGGATAATGTATTTCTTTGACTTTACGAATATCTTTAGTAACCTTTCAAGTGTTGTAGGACAAGAATAGGCCTTGTCTTTCATTTCTTTTTTTCAAAATAAAAATAAAAATTACCACTCATGCAATCTTGAAACAAATTGGCCCAAAAATCAATTTGTGTGAAATGATTGGATTTTCCAATCCACAACTGATCAAATATGTGTACACCTTAAACTAGTTCAAAGCTTGTAATGGCTTAGAAGAGATTTTGTGGGTTGTTGGAGTGAAATTTGCTTCAAATGATACTTAAGGAAAATTTTCACACTTTCTTTTATAACACTTGTTCAAATTGTGTTAGTTGAATGTTATTTGATTGCACTATTGTGAACAAAGATTAGAATTAAATAGGATTGAGTGTCCCAAATAAAATATAAAAATAAATCAACAAACAAGTTTGAAATACACCAATTACCAAATGATGTTCTATTGAAGATACATATTGAGGCTATTGATTCCAATAATGACTTTCATTTTCCGAAGCCCATTCTAACTTTAAAAGGCTTGAGGACTTATCCATATGTTATTGGTGAAAATGAAGGTGATAGATATCACACAACTCGTATACAAGGACTTTTTGTGTAGGGTAAAGCCCCAATTTGGGGGCATTCCCAAAGTAAGAGGCCTAGGATAGGTCCGTAGCAAAGTTGAGTCTTCACAAGGTGGATGGAATGTCTCCGAATTGTGGGCCTCACCCTCACAATACAACTCAAAACGAACCTTATCGTAAGATGATGTAGACCACAATGCAATAGGAGTAGGAGGGATCTTATGCCTACTTTTCAGGAGTGCAAGGGAAGTTATACCTATTTGTAGGTGTAAGGTGCCCCAACTCCTGAATAATAGGCATAAGAGCCCTTTCGTTATCAAGGAATAATGTTCATAGAAATTAGGTGGCCTCCAAATACACTAAATCTTTTCTAATTTTTAAAAAAAGAATATTTATAATTTTTCTTCTAATAAATAGAAATATATATATGTATTAAACAAGGAAGCTAACAAAATAACTTAGTGTAAGCCCTTCTACCTTCAATACTCCAAATCCAACTATTTGACCAGTTGTTGGTGTGGCAAAGGGTAAAAGATCAACACTTTTAGTTGTGGAAGCCATGAAGGCATGTTTGCATAATAGGAAGCATTTTGTTGGCATTTGAACCCGAAGGTGGTTGTAGCAAGCTTGTGTAGCAATAAGGCACTGTCGGCCACGATTTATTGGTTAACTACTAGGTTCAATTTCATTGTTGAATTTTGAACAAGTTGTCGTGAATGAATTGTCAGAAAAATGATAACAAAATTGGTTCAAACTTCAAACTCTAACTTTGTTTTTCCTCCAAGCTTTGTTTGCTTATTGTGTGGCCTGTAAGAGCATCTTCACCAGCAACAAAGACATATAAACAATATAATAACATGTACATAATACTTTGGATGGAACATAACCTTTAAATAATAGACTTTGGGTCCCAGTTATTTCCTTTTGTAAAATTTTCATTACCAGTTACATATTTGATGCCCTATTATGTCAAAACTGGCCGTTCTGCTCCCATAATCGCCTGACTTTACAGATAACTCTAATATAAAACTGAGTTTGGCCTTGTAAGTTGGTATGCACAAGATTCAGTTATTTTTACCCTTTAAATTCTCCCCTTCTCCCCTTTTTTTTCCCTAATACCTTTGTACATTTTCCAAGTCAGTGGTGTGTTTATTAATAAAGTTTTGCAGGGTTTTGACGATTTTTTCCCTATTTATGGGTGGGGGAATGGGGATGAGCCCTTTTAAAAATTAATTTTCCCCCAACCATAAATTTATAGATAAAAATGAGCATATGTGTATGGTGGGGATGGGTAAACGATTATTTAACCTACCACCTTGATCACTTTTGCACAAATTATATATATACATATGCTGAAATTTTCAGAATATAATTTTCTCAAAGATTTTTTAAAAAGTGAAAAATCAAGAATAGTTTGAAATATTCAGGAATATTTTATTTTTCAAAAATAGAATCTTCAAAATTAATTAATTAATTATTTCACAGACATGTGCTGAAACTGCCCCCCTGTACTACAAACAGCAATCCTGTCCAGGTTAAGTGGGTGGGACAGAACTGCCAGAGAATTTTCATTTAAAATTTTAATTAATTATCTAATTAATTAATTAATATTAAAAAAAGGAGTTCCTGCCATCAGTCCCACCCTGCAGGTAGAACCATATATACCTAGTAGCAGTGCAGGACTGACACCCAGAAAAGTTCATTGGGGGTGTTGTTGTTTAGCATCTCATGTCTGCAGTTTTATAGGGTTAGGGTTTTAGGGGGCTTTATGGATATGGATAAAAAGGGGCAACAATGCATGATCCATCCAGTGTTCAATGACAGAGGCAGAGTGTGTGTGTGTGTGTGTGTGTGTGTACACAGGCAAAAGACACCAAGCATGTTGTGTCCAAACCCTTCAAAGCCAATCCTGAAAGGAACAAAGAAAAAGGATCAAAGTGCACATTACGAGTAATGTGCTACGAACCCATGTGTGTCTCTGACTAACTATTTACACATTCAACCATAATAGCACCTCCATTGCTCACCGATTTGTGATAGACAATGCCTTTTTCTTTTCTTTTGTTTAAGTTCATCGTCTTCTATTTTATTAGTGTTGTCTTGATTGCTAGCTCATTTGTGATAGTCGGTGCCTTTTTAAAAAAATAAAAAATTCATGGTCTTTTATTTTATTAGTGTATTAGCGGTATCCTAATTGCTAGCCGATTTGTGATAGATGACGCCTTTTTTTAAAATTTTAATTCATGATTTTTTATTTTATTAGTGTATTAGTGGTGTCTTGATTGTTATGTTCTTTCATGATTGACTTGTATTCTTAGGGTTTTATTTGTCTTGTACTTCTTGTGAATAGCTTCCTCTCCTTGCCTTTTTTTAAAATTATTATATGGGGTTTTATTTATTTATTGCTAGCTCACTCAAGATAACTTAGAAAACAAATTCAAACCATCAAATCCAGCAATTCCATTGATCTTGGAGGAAAGGAAAAAAAACAAAACAAAAACAAACAAACAAACAAACAAATGCTTCAAGCTTACACACAATCCATATTTTGCTGAACATTGAAGATAAATTGGTACCTTTCTACCACTTTCATTGGTTGTCTCAAATTCTCACAAACGTACCACAACCTTATTATAACACATTTGAACTCTTTGTCCACTCAAGATAAGCAAAGACAAAACAAAAATTCCAACTGTGCAATCCTCGAGCTAATATCATTAGCCATATACCATTTTCTTTCTGCACCCGTTGGTACACACACACAAGCCTATTCAACACCCTCTTTATATTAATTAATACAATGATTTTTATAACCCTCGTCTATGTTTACAACATACATAGAGACAAGGTTTTTTTTCTTAAAAGAAGAAGAAGAAGCAAAAGAAAACATTGTAAGCTAACTAGGTACCTACTAATTGTACCTAGTAGGATCACAGATCCAACTTGAACTCCATGTGCAGCTGCAGAGTATAAGATCAACTAGAACCTGAATCTCCTACTACCTAAGCTGTAGAACAAAACTGATGCTCATTGGGGGGATTAAGGGTGGGGTGTGGGGTTTCACACTGGCTTGCTTTTTGTGGCTCTGAATCATGTGATTGGGTTGCTGCAATAGGCCATCTACTGGTTGCCTTTTTGCTTTCACACCAGTCCCAACTTCCTTCACCCAAAAGTTTTTGTCTTTATCCTATTTGGCACTCTTTTCACAGCCATGCAAACAACTGGCATCACAAAAGGTTAAGAAGGAAAACAGTCTGAAAGTGTACTTATTTTACTTACCACTGAATTAGGTCTAAAGAATACATTGGCACCCGGGCTTGGCCAGACTCCACCAGAAGCCCAGGGTTTAGGGTTTAGGTTTAGGGTTTAAAATGCTTCATCAGAATTAAGAACCAAACCCAGGCAGACTGCCATTAAAAATAACGCTTGGAATAATGCAAAATGAGCCAATAAGAGCTCGGGGTCCCTTCGTCTGTGGCAGGAGGAGGCCTATGGATGACATTGTCAACTTTGATCATTTGCGTGTTAACTGGAAGTGCAAATGCATTTCGTTTATAATCAATCAGAAATTTACTTTTTGAACAGCTCCATTGGTGCTCAGTATGTGACCCTGGGAAACATTTCTCACATCCAAGTTTCGTTATTTTACTTTTATTTCCAGTCCCCGCCCATCAAACTGAAACTGGGACTTCAATGGATAGGAGACAATTCATAGAAAACCACCTGGAGCAATCCATATGATTGGCCAATCAGAAACAGGGAATGGCAGTCAGATCATATTTATTACACTTTTCTCTGGCAAGGGTTCAGCTTTGCTGTGTGCTGCCTCTTACAAGCCTCAGCAAAAACCGTGCAAAAAAGTGCTGAGCCAAACTGGCATGTTTTGACATCCAATTTTCATTTGCAGGATCACATACTGAGCATCGGTAGAGTTGCTCAAGCACTGTGTCATGATGTCAGGTCAAAGAGAGGAGGTCTCCAGCTCCAAAACTTGCATTATCAGCAGAGAATGCATAATCTCGGATCCTCCAGTTGTACCCAACTGAGGAGAATGCCTTATGGTACAGTTGGGAGCAACTGATGATGATGATGTGAATGCATTTTTGTAATGGTTGGGAACAAGTGAGGATAATGTTGCCTCATCAAGTCATCACAGGCCAATAGAAGAAAAATTGATATTAAAAAACTACTTGTCTAATACAACTATTTTTGTTTAATGCAATTATTTTTTGTTTCATATAACTAAAAAATAAATAATTGCATTGCAGAAGACAAGTATAGTTGCATTAGATAAATCATTAATAGCTTTTTTTTTTGGGGGGGGTGGGGGGGGGGATGTTTCAATAATCCTCAAGGACTCCTCCCTAAAGAGTTGGGAGAAAGAATATTTGAATTGTACAAAAAAAAATTAAAAATGGAACTGGGCTTTACTTATAAAGCTGTCAAAACACATGACAACTATATGCATCTATATATATATATATACATAGTGGCTGAGAGAGAAAAAAAAGCTTGCAACATGATATGTCGGACTGCAAGCAAAAGCTGAAGAGACAGAAAAAACAGAAGGGAGAGAATATGTTGCCCAGTGTTTTGCCACTCTCATCATGTGCATTTTTTGCTTGGCAGTGTTTGGTGGTCTGCTACATGAAATGTGATGACATTTAAGTAAGTTATCTTCAAGATGCAAATTCATATAAATCAATTATAAACATAACTTACTTTAAAAGCATCATCACACTTCATAGTTCCAATATATAAATTATAGTGATCTGTGTAGAAGCTGACTTCTTCTCATCCATCTCTTTGTCTAGGGTTTTGAAGCTCTTCTGCTCAAATAATGATCCGGGTGTTTGTTGTTGTTGTCGTGGCTTCCTTTTTTTTGTTCTTTGTTTCTTTGGGTAGTTTTGTTGGTGATCATGAGGTAAAAAAAAGACTAATTGTCAATAGGTAAATATCAATACTACAATTGTTACCATTATTAATAGCAATTGTCATTCATTATAAATATTATCGCTATTACTTATAATCAAAATCACTAGTGTTAATTTGAAGGTGTCAGAGAGTCACCAGCTCTGCTCAGTATGTGACCCCTGCAAAAATATTTCTCACATCCAAGTTTAGTTATCTACTTTTTTTTTGCAACCCCGTTACCCTGCCCATTCAAGTGAAACTGAGACTGCAAATAGCTGGGAGCAGCAGCAAACCATCTGGACCAAGCATTATGAAACGCCACTCAAAACCAGGGAAGATCAGTCAGATCATATTTATTACACTCTTCTTTAGCAGGTGGGCAGGTTTGTTGTACCTTTTGCCAGCCTCAGCAAACTGTGCACATATGCTGGGCCAAAACCATTTTGCTCAACCAAACGCCCATGTTTTGACTCTTCTTCGTTAAATTTTTAATATTCAGAGCGACATACTGAGCACTGCTGGGGATGCTCTTAGGTCTCAAACTAAGTCCTATCCTTAATGAGAGATTTTGCTATTTTGTGAAATTATGGTATTTGAAAAAAACTTGATAGACGTTGAAGGCAACTGATATCATATTTTTCAAAAAATTGCTAGGCATAAGGAAATCACACATGTTCAAAACTTAGTTATCAAGTGATTATATCTACATGGCTTTTTTAATTACAATTTTGTGAGGTAGTAGTAGTGTGGCAATCATCCACAAGAGGACTTAGCCAAATTTGGCTACAAAGAAGAAAGTACAAAAATTTAGGAATTGTGATATATTTTGGGGACATGTCAAAACCCATTTGTCTAAATTTGGCAATCTCAAATTTTGTTTCCTTCAAATCTGGTGACTTTGGACCATTCTTTAAAAAAACTCCTTTGCACTAGCTTTTCTTTTTGGGTCGTCAACTGGGAAAAAATCATACATGTTTAATGATTGCTTTAGAGTTCTTAACATATGTTGTCTAACCTTAAATAATCAACCTTTTCAATCACAATAATCATTCATTCAAAACCTCAAAAATTAAAATCTGGATTAAAAACCACTTGATAATCATGCGATGTTTTCTTGTGGTGAAATTTCACCACTTAATGACCCAAATTTAATAATAATAATAATAATAAATTGGGACTTTGACAAAAGGGTTTTTTGGGGGGGAAAAACTAGTGTGGGGTCGATATTTAATTTTTAAAATAATAGTTAGATGTAGGTTGTAAAAGGTAATTTAAGAACCATATTGGTTCAAGTTTTTTATTTTAGGGTTTTTTATAGAACGGCCTAGGTTTGAGCTTTTGAAACCTAGGGTTGGGCAAGTATGAGGCAAGGATAGGGGTTTTTATTAATGATATTTCCAATTCATTACACGACTTTTTTACCAAATACCCAAGTAGTATAAGAATTACATTATTTAACAACTACCTTGACCCGAATGTTTGAAGAAAAAAAAAACCCTAATTTTTAAACTCCAAGCCATAAAGTTCTCATAGGTTACATGAATGTTTTTGTAACTTTTATTATATAATTACATCTAAATTTCTAAAACTACCTCAAATATTGAAGCATTAGAATGAATATCTTTTGTCAATTTTATGGGTTTTTGGCAACTCCCCTTTTGCTCCAACATGTTGTATCTTTTACACCCTTTGATTCACATCCTTGAACTTAACAAGGATAATCTAAAGGCATAAGACACCAACCACAAATAAGTCAAGTGGCACATTCATCTCACATAATAAACAAAAGACGCACAATAAATAAACAAAACAGACAATGGAAACAGAAGATGACCCACAAATGATTGCAAACACAAAACGCATACAAAAACAATACCCAAAAAACACACAAAGCAAAAGATCAATAAATCACATATGACTAAAAAGACATACAACATATTATTTTCACAACAAAACACATTTGCAATTTTTGCACACAAAAAACACATGCACATAGGATTGAAAACTAATAGAAAACAATTGTGCTCTCAAGTCACTTGCACATTCATAGAATACAAAGCACAAACAACCATAAGACACAACACGAACACCAACCACCCATTTATCCAATAAAACTTACAGGAAACAAAACACAAGAAATTGCACAAATTGTGGTTCATTTTGAATTAATTAGTTGCCATAAAAAAATGACACAAACACACATTAATCTAGTGAAGTATGTGGGAAAAAGGAAGTGGCAAAAAGTGGCAATAGTTGTGGCTCATTTTAAACTATTAATATTGTCTTCAAGCCATGCAACAAGTTCATAACATAAGACACAAACAAGAGACATACAACTAGAAGCCACATAGCAAACACATACACGATAGAAAACCGAATCACTCACACACAAGTGAAAATTAATACACAACACAAAGCAAAACATTCTACATAATGAAACTTTAAAACATGTAATTTGATCAACGCATGGTAGTGTTGATTCTAATAATGGAAAAAATGTGTTTTATTTTGATTTGCTTAGCTGAAATGCCAAACATTTGTCATGCTAATATAATAACAGTTGGAAATTTATGTTTTTTTTTAACCACTAGAATAAATCACATTTTGCATCCTTTTACATCAATAAAATAAGAATCTTTTAACAAGTTCTCTTGACACAATGTTTTTTTAAAATGTTTTCACCAATTTGTGTTATCTAAAGAAATTTTTTAAATGTAATTGTGATTGAAGTTTGTCACGTTATGTAAACATGGTACACATCAACAACTTGTGTGCTTCAATTAATAAAGGTAATAACTATTTTTGATCATATTCAACAACGACAATGGCAACATTTTCCTAATGGAAAAAAATGTTAACCAAATGCATGTTTTAAACCTTGGATCAAACATGAATGCCAACATGTTGTGCCTTCTTTTCCTTGTCAAATGCGCACAAAAAAGAAAAAGGGTAAAAATGCCTCTAATACTTGTTGCTTCATGTGAATCATGAATTGTTACAACTCATGATCCAAAATGTCCTTTTCAACTAGGGTATTAGAACACAAAGAAATGAAATTTCTTTGCAAATTTCCCAACAAGTTGAAATCATAAATTGTAAGGCATTTGTGAATAATGAATGACTATGATTTTGGTTCATAACACAACTATTCACCATTGGTGACAAAACAACAATTTACATCCTTAGAGAGGGCATATATTGACTATATAGTGTGTTACAATTTGTCTATTATAACATAATGCAATGGCACATTGAAAAGTTAAAGCATCTTAAAATTTAAGTTCTAGGAATCCAATCACAATAAATAGATTAAAAATAATTATTAGATTTTAACAAAAGAAAATCAAATTGGGTGTACTTGGTTTTCACAAGCATGTTTAATTTTGTGAGTCTTAATTCAAAATCAATACAAGTTTTATCCCATCTTGCCTATCCTTGTTAAACTTCTTTAACCAAGTAATGCATTTATGGACATTAGCTTGAACATATTTTATAAATACATAGTTCAAGCCATAAACCTCTTTGTCATCTATGGACACATATGCATGTCCAAAGCATGAACCATCAAATGGTTGGACAACATGGCCAAGTTACGACATGATACAATTGAATTCAAGGCATTTACACAAGTTTGCAAGGTAGACTCTTCATCCTTCACATAAGTAACAATCGTTTTAGTCATTAAAAACTTGTCCAAAAATTGCTACAATTTTGGAACCATAGTTGTCACATTGGTGTTTTATCACCTCAAATAGGCCAATAGTGACATGTTTTGCTTTTCAATCACTTGAGAGAGTTAATAATGGCACCAAAAACATCGTGTGCCCATCTTGACATCCATATATAAAATGTACATGTGGTTAATAGGTAATTAACCAATGCAGGTGTAATTTTCTCCACAAAAGCCATCCTATTATATAGGAACACAACCTTTAAACACAACTCATATGGATTTAATAGTCTTCGTAAGCAATAACCCTTTAACCACAAACACCATTAGATCTTCCAACATTCCAATATGTGTTGCATCATTTTTTTCAAATTTATTTTAGAAGAAAAAAATTTAAAAATGGCATTTGCAAATACATTTGCCCATAATTTGTTGAACTCATGATAGAATGGAACTTTTGGGGAAATTATTTACATCTTTTTGAATTTTTTTCAATAAGATGCCATGGTCTTGCTCAACATGTTTTTTTATGGTTATTATGCTATTTGATTTATGGCAAACAACATGAGTGCATAAGATAAGATTTTTAGATTTTAACATCACTTCAACACCTCATGATTTGATTTTGAAACAAATCCATTAATTGACTATTATTTACTTTAAAAAACCCATGTGATTGAATTGCAACCATGTGGCTTTCAAACAACATTTTGTTTTCGCATATTTTTTAAGAACATTTTAAATATGTGTGGTTGATCATTAGCAACAATATACTTTCCACCTTACTAGCCTTATTCCATGTCGACAACATTGTAAGTATTGTCATATCCTACAAAATCAACTTAAGGAATGTCCTCATTAGAATTAAAATCATGAGAATTCATAATAGGAGATGAAGAAAAAGCTATGGGCTATTCTATCTTTAAATAATAGGCACAAGTTTAAATGAACAAAACAACAAACAACCAACTAAATGCAAATGTTGAATTGTGAAAAGGTGAAAAAGAAAATTTGTAAAGGTGAAAAATTTAAGGGATAGACGTTGAGGTTTACAGTTTAGGAGAGGTGATAAAACATAGAACATGAAAAAAGTTCTCCATCCACCCATGTTGCTTCAATGTGTTTCATAGTGAAAGCAATGAGGCAGATAAGGGCTTCATTGTTCAATAGAAGTTGAACATATAAGCTTAGGCCATCATAAAATGAAGAAATTGTTCTTGCACTTTCATAAGAAAGTGAAATTTATCAAACATAATCAAGCTTGGTGTTCAACAATAAAAAACAAGCACAAAGGTCAGTTGGCCAAAGGAAATTGCCATTTAAGAAATGATAGAACTCAAAGTAACACATCCCAAACCCATTGGTCACACACATTCGTTAAAAGGCAAAAGAAAAGACAATTGGATGGTGGAATTTAACCACTTACCGTCATCTACTTTATCAACAAATGCATGTTGCATTGTAAAACCTTGATTTGTCGCCACTAAAAAACTTGGTTTGACACTTGTAAGGTTTAGGGTGCATCAATGTGTGTGATCAACGACACATTAAAGGAAACCAAAAATAAAATAAAATAAAATAAAATAAATTTTAAAAATATATATTGAAAACAATAAAGACATAGAGACATTGCAAATGGCAAAGACACAATAGGAAGGTATATATATATACCCAGTCAAATACCCGATGGGTATTTGGTGTCCAATCACATACCCACCCGACATTGGAAAAAAAAAAGCCCCCAAATTCGCCACATTTGGAAGGGAAATAAAAAGAGGCTGAAATCGCCATATTTAGACTGTAGATTCTGGCATGTCGCCAGTACATAGCAAGGTTTCCAATAAAAAATAATTCTACTTTTTCTATCTGTCCTGTAGCCAAATATGGCTAAAGTCTTCATGTGGAGGATGGCCAGTTCACGTATCTCACGAATTTTATTTTTTATTTATTTAATTGATTTTTTAATTAAAAAAACCGAAATGATAATGGTAAATGAGCAGTAATAATTAGTAGTGAGTAAAAATAATAAATAGTAATGAACAAGGGGTAATAAAGGGGTAGCTAAAGGCATCACCTTGGAACCAACCAGAGACCTTTTCCCGTACGATACCGACAGAAAAGGGCGTCCACATGATTTCAGCTGTTGGCAAACAAACAAACCCTGCAACTTATTAACAAGCAACCAAGCCCTGTCTTTGCCTCCTCAAATGCGACCAGTCTCCTGGTGGCCAGACAATTATGTCTCCTCCTCGCCTGCCACAACGCCTGACCGTCCTTTCTGTTCTGCTCCCTGCTCTTGTTTTGGTTACCAGCCACCTTATTTACTACTGGTGACTTTTTTTTACCTTGGCCTACTAACCTCATCATGCAGAAATGGCCTTTTATTATTGCCCTAGTGGTGGGCCCCTGGTGGTCCAAGGTTAACCCATGTAAGGTTGGTTACCCATCCCAATGTAAGGTTGGTTACCCAGGTCAAAGTGGACCTTTTTTTCCTTCCCAAACCCAATTTTTGCAATTTGTTTGAATTTCTATCAAGAAAATTGACTCAAAAATTAATATCTTCCGCACCTTAGTTCTCAATTTTTTTGAAATACACTCTATTAAATCTGACTCACTCACCAAGGGCTTTCCAACAACACCAAGATCGCCCCCAAATCCCCCAATACAGTTTTTTGGTTTCAATTTTATTTAGTGTTCATTGAAAAAATGGTTCGATAATCAATTGCTTCCACACGATACCTCCAAACAGTCTCAAACCAAGTTGGTGCACCCCTACTCATCGAGAGCATTCCAAAGATACCAAGAGTGTGGCATGAAGTGGGGTGAGAATTCAAACCCATAAACCCTAAACCCTAACCTTGATTGGTTTGGGATCTTTTGAGAGAGAGAGAGAAAGAAAGAGAGAGAGATGCGAGTGAGAGAGAGAGAGAAATTAGTGCAGACAATAACTGTTTGTGAACCAAGTTTCCAATTATGAAGGAAGCAGAACTTGAAAAAGTTGTTAAATTATGCTTTTCCAAAGACAAGCATTTTCTTCCTTGGAAAGCAAACAAGAGCATTCATCATTTGCACTTCATAGAATGCAGCCCACTTATGGACCTTGGCTGGTCTATTTGACACTTTTGAGCTTATATATGTATGTGGTGGGATCTTGCTTTCTTTCCTTTGTTCCTTTCTCTTTGCATCATATGGGGTGGGGGGGGAAGTTGGCACTGGGGACCACTAAACCCTACCTATACCCGTGGTGTACACCTTCCTTCTGTTCACAACTCTGTTCAGGTTGTTAAAAATTGTTAAATTCTTTAAAAGCTTAAAACCCAGTTTGCACAATGGACAACTGGTTTTGTGGGGGTTTAGGGTTTAACCCCCATAATAGGGTTTAGGGTTTAACCGGGTTTAGGGTTTAGAGTGTCTTGGGTTTAACCGATTCAATGGACTAACAACTGACAGCCCAAACTGAATTTGTTAATGGCCAAATGGGAATCATGTCAGCTATGTGGACAAAAAGCCCACGGGCTTTTTATCCACTTAGTGGACCAACCGAGCAACAAGATTAAAAAACTCGTTAAAAGGTTAGATGAACCATGGTTTGTGGGGAACAAGAGGTTTAATAGACCGCTCGACAAACTAACTGACCAAACAAACACACTATCATGGAACGACCATGGCCCACGGGTTAGAAAATAGTGTAAACCAATGTTGTTGTGTGGGTACCCCACTATTTTCCAAAAGGAGTTGTTTATATGCCCCCAATAAACAAAGGATGCTTGGTTGATAAATCTTGCATCATGTTTTCACTTTATACTCACACTACTTGGAGTAATATGCTATTGAACAAATATCAATATTTATGCAAGGTAAAAAAACATTTGGATGAAGCTAGACATTAGAACACCCCAAAAGCAAACCAATTTGATTCTAACTAATTAATTCGGTGGTGTACCACAATTAGGTTAACTCACCAATTAATTCCCATACAAATTTGGCACCTTTTATAATGAAAAAAAAAGTTCAATTTTTTTTTTGCATTCTAGTTTGATTTGTAGTTCATATTATCAATTTGATATTTGATGTCATCATGTTAATGGTAAAATATGAATTTAAGCACCATCGAACAAAATTTTGTCACCGTTGTTATGCTTTGTATATATAAGCAAAAATGTTTAAATGAAGATGGCCATGATGTGTAAATGGATTTCAAAGGCAATCGTTTTCCCAATGATACAAATGCAATCATGGAAGGTGGTAGTATGCATGATAATGCAAAGGGTTGTTTGTTGGGAACAATCAAAAGGTAAATCCACATTTTCAGATCCATACTTGTTTATTGAGAATTTCAAAGTGAGAATCAAAACAAATCAAATGAAGAAAATGCACATGGAATGACTTATCTAACAAGTCATAAATGAATGGGGTCCAAGGTTTAACATACATAGAAAGAATGCAAAAATATCCCCAATTTTCTTTTATGGTTGACAATATGTCAAGGCATTACAATAGGTGAATAGTATATAATGCAATGGGGTACGAAACAAGTTGCATGGCATATAAAGTGTAAGCCCAAGGGTGCAAGAATCCATGAAATAAGGGGCATAATTTCATAGGTAGTAAAAGATAAAATAAAATACATGAGTAAAAATATAAGGTGCAATATATTGGTTGTTAGGTAAAAATGATAAGTTAATTAGTTAAAAATAAGATACATTTTATTCAAATAATTAATTTACTTATAATACTTTAAAATATATTATAATTTTAAATAATTAATAATAATGAATTAATATTTAATTCAATATGTATATATATTTAAAATTAAATAATAATAAATTGATAAAAATAAATGGAATAATTATTTAATACTTGCCCAAGAAATGGTCATTGGACACACGTAGATTTCAAACTTTACATTAAGTGTTCCTTCATGATATAGTCAAATTTAACTTGACATTTTTCGAATGAACCCACTTGTGAATGTTAACCCAACTTAAAGCACAAAATGAATCGTTGAATTAAAGAGTCAAAGACCACAAGGTGATGGTAGATGCATAGATCATGGGGTGACCACAAGTAGACATAAGGTGCCTTAGCACCTAGAGGTGACATTAATCATAGAAATAATGAGTGAAAACCCATTGAGTAAAGCCTCTAAAAAAGAAATTGTTTTCCTCTCCAAAAATGGAGTTGGAAGGTTTTTTCTTTTAGGTTTTTTTTTTCCCCCTTTTTTTTCTACAATGGCGTGCAACACATTGAGCTTTGCATCATTTCATTATTTCTCCAAATATAGAGAGGCTGTGTATCATTCATTGCATGATCCTTGCCTGCCACTACTATTGAAGTCATGCTACAGGGGAAGCTGCTACCTAACCAACCTCTTTTTTTTTTCTCTCTTGGCTAAAGTCCCTTTGTTGGGACCTTTGTTTTTATTTGAAGCAGCAATAATAATAACAACAACAACACCTACTTACTTACTTACACTTTCAAAGCTTCAGAACACAAAATGGGTTTGCTTCCTTGTCATGTGCCACAACATGGATCATGGGCTGTTTTCTGCTGGGCCTCAAGAGAGTCAAGTGCCCCTTATAGTTTTGGTCCCCCCCCTCTCCTCCCCCCCCCCCACAACCAAACTTTATTGACCTCTCCCTAATTATTTAATAGTAGCATGCTGAATTTCAAAGGCTTTTGATAGACTTGTAGTGCAAGACTTGTTGTATTTGCTTCAACAAATCTCTCTCAAATAATTAATTTATTATGAAAATTTCATGTTGAAAATTTGAATATTCCACAATATTGGCTTGTATACCTACAACATAAGTTTGACCAAATGGCATTCCCAATCAATAAGCCAAACAAACGTCATGTTTCGGAAACCCTAGTTGGAGCGACCCTCGGGCTTATTATTAACTACGTACACCCATGAGCAAGGAAGAATGCCAAGAAAGAAGGGGACAGGGTTTTTCGGTTCTTAAAAGGGCAGGGGAAAAATCAACATAATTTGTTATTTTATTTTGTAATTTTGAAATCAACCAAATTTGAAGCTCGACATGTTTACAAATTGCAAGAGAAATGGTGAAAAGGGAATGCTAAAGAATTGGGGGAAAAAAATAGTGAGTGGTATGGGATGATGTTATAAGATATGTGAAATAATAATAATTTGCAAAAGGACTAGTTGAAATGAGATACACAAAATAATAATATTTTGCAAAAGGACTAGTTGAAATGAGATACGTGAATTAATAATAATTTGCAAAAGGTCTAGTTGAAATGAGATATGTGAAATACTAATAATTCACAAAAGGTTTAGTTGAAATGAGATGGGTGAAATAATGGTAATTCGCAAAAAGTCTAATTGAATTGAGATGTGAGAAATAATAATAATAATTCACAAAGGGACTAGTTGAAATGAGATGTGTGAATAATAATAATTTGCAAAAGGTCTAGTTCAAATGAGATGCGTCAAATAATAATAATTCACAAAAGGACTAATCGAAAGGAGATACATGACATAATAATAATTTGCAAAAAGTCTAGTTGGAAAAAGGGAACTTTTATAGATAGTTGCCAAAATTGTTGAGAATCAAACTCTCAACTTCTGAATAATTATTTATTGTCATGATATTGGGTTATTATTACAAATACAAAATAAAGAGGTGTACTTTGCATACTTGTTTCCTCATAAGTTGTAATTCTAGAGAACTAAATTTGAAACAGCCTAACCTCATTTCCTAAAGAAATTAAATATTCAGCAAAGAAGTGCCTGAATATGAGTCATAGGTATATGGTAGCAAAGATATGGCAGGTAGAAGAGGAGTGTTATGGGATATAGTGGCTCCAAGAGTTGGGAGAGAAATGGAAAGATACCCAATATGGTGTAAGACTCACAATTGATATAATTAGGGTGGAAGACAAAGTGTTAAGTGCATAGGTACCTTTGAATGGTAGTTTTAATGGAGCAAGCTTTGGGAATTTTTTTTTTTTAAATTTTGCAAAGTGAACCCTTGGTGCATTTAGACCCATGTTTGATGCAACTTTATAAGCTCATAGGTTTCAAAGGTAGTTTTTAGGGGCCGAGGAAGATACACGAAACTAAGGAGGTTTCATGGATGAAGAGATTGCAAGAACTAATTTTATATGGGCTACACCATACAATAGACCATACGAATGAAAGAAGAATGAACAACTGCACAGACATGACTCATGTAGCACTTCTCAAAAAACCAACAACTATAAGTCTAATGAACCCAATCTGTAATGCCACATTTGTGACAGCAATATCAGACTCATGTATATCACAAATTGAATTCAATTTGTGATAAGATGCCTCCTGAAGTTGCACCTACCAACTATAACATCAAATTTCTGTTGAAAATAAAAAGCCGTAAACTAAATTGTGTATGAATTTCTTCTGCCATGCTTATTTCATCAAAATAGATTTCACCAAATAATGGTCAAGTTCTGCTGATTGATCTGTAAAAGAGAAAATGAATCACATTTGTGTTATGTCCTCTGAAAGGAATTCTAAAATCACTCATCTGAAAAAAATATCAATCTGCAGTTTCATATCACTAGGAGCTATCCAATGTCATTTGTACAAGGTTTTCACTTTGAATTCATCTCCATTCTTAAAGTCATGGTGTAAGGCAATATGGTGAAGAAAATTCACCAAAGAATGAAGGCTGATGTTCAGACTTACATGGGCATTAATAAATGTGTTCTTTGAGGTGAAGTTGTCTGCAAGTGTACAAAAGTGTTAGAACTTTGGTAGGTGCATACCTACCAAGAAAAAAGAATTGAGGTTGCCAAGACATAAACTCTTTCAGGACTTTAAGATGCACCCAATTCTGTGTGGGCACTCTCCAGGTCTAGCTGGGCCAGATTCTCATCCTACACACACAACCAAAAGTGTCATGGTTATTGAACAACTCCAATGAGCAAAATCTTTAATCAACCTGCTGCTCATGACCCTTGCAATTTACAACTTTACTGTGCTGTAGAGCAAACCACCAAAAAACTGCATGTCTACCAGCAGTAAGCTGGGTATAAACTGAAATCAAACAGAGGTATTAGCACTTCTCTGGTTTGATTGCTTACCGTTTCAGCCCCTTGTCCCTCCTTTGAAGCATCTAACAAAAGACCATTTTCTTCAGACTTCAGTATGCTTTCATCATTCAAACTCTCAGTGCCTAACTCCTTGTGGTCATTTACTGCATTCAACTCCTACAGAACCCCATGTGACTGCATTAGTGAGAACCATTTGCAGGACTCATAGTCACATCCATTATAGGAGATGAACAAGAAGATCACAATCTATCATGATAAGTCAGTCAGTGTGCATGCCATATGCTCCTCATGATTGTGATAATCACCGTCAAATTGATCTACTAGAAACCTCACTAGTACATCCCAGGGGTTAAGAAAGCTGTTGCAAGTAAGAAGACCACTTAAGGTAAAAGTCAGCAACAAAAATTACAAAACTGACCACCAGGTTAGAAGCCACACAAATGCACACTTCCAAATAGATAGAAAAAGTCTCAAATTCCACCTCTGAAGTATTAGATGGGATGTCTTCATGCAGAGAACCATCAACAGTATCCATAGCTTGTGGTTGCTCACTCTCTTCTTGGTTAAGAGCTTCAGCTTCCACAGCTGCTTTCTTCTCATCTTCTTCTTTTCTCTGAGCTTGCACAACTGCTACCTGAATCACACACAACAGCGCTGCAAGATCAAATAACCTCAAGAAAACAAGCTTGTCATCAAATGCGAGCAGTTTCTGCAAAAATACAAGCTTTACAGCTTCTGAAGCTCTCATAACAAAATATTTGCTTCAGAGTAGAGATGCTTGCTCAGATATTCTCAGCCCAAAGCACATAGAGAAATATAACACATTGAGAACCTACGGGCAAGAAGCGCAGAGCTTTCGGTGGTGTTGTTTCCTCAGTGGTGACCTCCTTACCTCCTGGAAATCAATTTGCAACAGAAACTCTATAAGAAGATTTATCTCCTCTGCTGCAACAGGAAAATATGATGAATCACGAAGTGTCTGCAAAAAACCCTAACTGGGAGTATCTTCACCCTCAAGGCTTCTATCTCCTAATGAAGGCAGAAAACTTGTAGCCACCTTATGGGCAGCACCTCTGCTACTCCCATTCTTCCCAAAGCACACGGAAGTCCTTCTATTCCTGTACTTGGGATGGCTGATGCAGCCAGCGAACCGCCATCTGGCTTCACTTCACTAAACCCTAAACCTAAACTCCACTATGATTAACATCAAGAATACCCCCCCAGACACAGAGAGAGAGAGTTGCATCTAAAGCCACTCGAATGTAGCCATGAACCCTAGACAACAGAGCTTTGGTTTTAAACCCTAGCACGACGGAGGACATACCATTGGCATTGGACGGTGGCGCAAGGGGAAGCCACTTGTACAGAAGAGTTCGAGAGCTGGAGGCGGAGGGCAATGGAGATGCAAATGGCGTCCACGATTTCCGCCATCTCCTCACTTTTCCTTGAAAAACAGAAGCCGGTCCATGCCTGGTTGACGACCTGCTTCCCATCCTGGTAGTTCCCGCGCCTCCCTCCATCTGTGATTCCGGCACCCTATTTTCTTCCCCTCACCCACTACAAAAAACAAACCAAAAAATCCTAAATTTTATTTCCTCCTTCCTCGAGTACACCTATCATCACCCAATCCTCCTCCTGCTGCACATTACCCCCGATCCCTCCCTCCATCTTCTTAGTCTTCTTCTTCTTCTTCTTCTTCTTCCTCGCACCCTTTTTTCTTCTTTAACCCAAACCCCTAAAACACAACAGACTTTCTTCTGCTTGAACAAGCATCACTCGATCCTTACACAAGAGTTGGAAACATCAACAGAAGCAGGGTTTGTTACATTTAGGGTTTAAGCTTTAGGGTTTGTCACAAGTTAGCACGGTTTAGGGTTAGGGTTTGTCACAAGTTAGCATGCTTCAGGGGTTTAGGGTTTAGGATGCTCGTGAGGCCACGTGGCACCTTGTCTTTTGGGCATTGCACATCAAAATTTGTAGGTTGAAATCATAATTTTGGGGGTCAAAATTTGGTGAAATTCGCCCAAAATAATTAATGGAAAGGACTCTTCTCACTAGTTTGGTGGATCAATTTATTACATAATTTTTTTAAAAATACACTACTTAAGGTATTTTTCCACTAGGCCATTATGAACAAACATTGTGCCATATAATTTTCCATTAAATATTTGTCTTTAGATATTATCATTGTCATCTCATAGCTTCAAAGGTCTTGCATTCACAAAAATAAATAAAATAAAAAATGTTGAATGATGAGAGTTGTGAATCAATGGAGGAAAAAAGTGTGGGTTTATTTCATTCAATTTTTTATTTTCAAAACAATGGTTGAAAAGGAAAAAGACATGAACATAAAATGTTCAAGGTTTAATGAAAAGGAAAGTATTTTTCAAATGAATTCAACGAGTACTTAAAAGAATGAGATGTTCAAATGAAATATTCATGCAATTAATTCTCGAAACAAAATGAAATTGTTGAGAAAAAGAACAAGCAAAAGTAACACATGTCATGCTAAATGAAAAGAATTTGTCAAATTATTTTTGGGCAAAAGTAATGGTGACTTTCGTTTTACATCATGAACATAACAACTATAATAGCAGTTCATTACATGACATTTGAAAATAAATTCATAAATAGAAAGCTAGATATTTCACAACTAAAAATATTCGGTTGAATTGCATATGTGCATGTCCCTAATCAAGATAAAACCAAGTTAAATTTAAAAATAAAAAATGCATCTTTTTTTAATATTCCTTGGAACAACAAAATGAGTATAAATGTTTCAACCCTCCCATTTGAAATTTACAAATGAGTTAAGATATTTTTTATGAAATGAGTAACTGGTATTCACCAATGAAAATATCGTAACCTTGAGTCAAGTTCAACACATTAAAAACAAAGAATTTTTTTAATGAAATTCATTTGAGCAGTCAATTGCATTCCAATAGCACTTATGTTTCAATGTTCACACTCTCATCCCCTCACCTATTTCTACCTATTGACTACTCTTTTAATGTTTTTAGAGAAAAATTATCACTAATTAGATGAATTATGATTGAATCTATGTGGGGATACTCATCAATATTGTGACATTTTTTCAATGATTAACAAAGAGTATGACTTTTTTTACCAACTTTTACAAAATTTTAGATTTTTTTCACTTTCAAGGTGCATTTATCATTTTTTCATCATTTGCAATGTGTTTTTATCACATTTTTCAACACCAACATTAAAAAAAATAAAAAATTCATTCAAGGTTTTTAATAATTATTTAATGTTGAACCTAACCCATGGCTACGGTAATAAAAAATGGAGAGGTTAGAAATGATAATGTTCCACCAAATGTAGAGAAAGAGGCACAATTGATTAATGAATCAATAAAATATTTCATTAAAAAGTCCAATAATATTTCATGGAAAAAACGATTGAAATGTTCAAACATTATTCATAATGGTGTTCAAACATCATTCAAACATTTTCATGCGGATGATGAATTTAATGACTTAAAAAAAAACATGGATGAATTTTTTTTTAAAAAATTCAATTAGTAGTCCTAAAGTTTGAAAGACAAAAAAACCTTTGAAAAATCCTAACAACAATATCATAATACCTTTACCATTTTAGCAATAAACTGCTGAATAATTAATTTAATTTAAAATCTTAACTTTAGCATTTTGTTTTTTAATTGTGAACATTTCGGCAAGTAATGCTTATATACAATAATCAACATAGTGGATTAAGTGTTATGGAACAATTTAGTGTGTCTAGATTACTCCAAAGTTAAGACCTTGTTTTTGAAGGTCTAAGGTCCAAACATTAGCAATGGAATTTTTTTATTTTATTAAAATTTTGACACAAGTAATAAATAATTATTCAAAATTTCAACAAAACAAAAAGTAATTTAATTTATGCCAAAATGGTAAAAATACTATAATATGAATATTCACACCATGTGAAATGGCTCTTGGGTATGATGGATTTGTAGCCTATCATTATGCATACATGATCAAGGTCATATAAGAGGTAAAACATACTTGTTTTAATTAAACAATTAGAAACCACAAATGGGAAAATGTCATGGATGAAGAGATGACAACATTGAATGCCAATGTTATTTGGGAGTTGATGACTTTGCCCAAAGACAAAAAAATAATTAGGTGCAAATCATTGTACAAGATCAAACACAGTGTGGATAGATATTTGAATAGATAGAATACAAGATTTGTTGCCAAAGGTTATGTTCAAACCTATGACATAAGCTATGAAAAAATATATAATGCATTACTAAAATGACATAAGACAATAACTGGTATGATAATAACAAAATGATGGTCTTTACATTAGATGAATATAAAAATGTATTTCTACATAAAAATTTGTAAAAAATAAACACATGGAACAACCATTAAGTTATGTGGATTAAACACATTTTGATTTGGTTTGCAAGTTAAAGAAAAACCTTGTTTGGTTTGAAGTAAATACTTAAAGTTTGGTTAAATAAAATAAGTTAATGTCTTGTCATAAGTGGATTGCAAATATTCAATGTAGATTTTTCATTTTATGTAAAATGGACAAATTATGGGATTATAATCATAATTATTTATGTTGATGACTAAATTTTCATAAGAGATAATGATATAAATAGTTTTAATTTGAAGAAACTTTTGAAAGAAAAGTTTAAAATGGGGAACTTGAAAAAATTGCACTACATTTTTTACCTTAAAGTGATCAAATTTTTAAAAAGAATACAGTTATTACTAAAGCAATATGTTTTGAACAAATTATTCAGCTATGGATGACAAGTTGCAAACCTATTTTGATTCCATTAGAACAAAATGTGAAGTCCAATGTAAATGATCTTGTGAAGGACATTACTACATGTATAAACACATGATAAATAATTTGATTTACATGATTATCACAAGGTTAAATGTGAGTTATGTAGTTGAAATGATGAATTAGTTCATGCAGACACTATGAAAGCCACATTTGGATGTAGTTATGTGCATATTCAAATACATTAAGCACATAGGTTTTAATATGGAATCTTTTATAAAGTTAAAAGCTAACTATAAATACATGGGTACATAAATGTTAATTGGTTTGGCAACATTTCAAACAAGGTATTAATGGGTCTTCTCATGTTTTAATTTAGGAATAATGTTATTAATTGAAGCAACAAAAAAAATCAAAATTTTCATAATCAAACATGGAAGTTGAATACAAATGTGCAATAATGGTTGCATGTGAAATAATTTGGTTATAAATTCACTTTTAAATTTAGCACAATTATTGGATGTTATATTTGTCATTTATTGTGATAACATTAATAACATATTATTTGTTAAGAATCAAATTTATCATATTAAAACAAAACACATCAATGAAAAATATGTGCATCAACATTTTATAAAAGAATTTTTTTTATAGGAAAAATTTCTTTTGTTTATGTAATCATTGAATATTAAGTTGTTAATAATTTAAACCAATGTTGTGCAAGTATAACTTTTACTCAAATATACCCATCGGGTATGGATAGGGTATATTATATATCCCAACCTAATTTTTGAAAATAAATATTTCCTAATGAGGTGCATATCTTAAGATATGTAAATCTAAAAATTTATAACCTATTCAAAACCTTGGATATATTTTTAAATACCCTTACCCAAAATCGGATATGTTTTGGCATTTGGGTAAAAAAAAATTTAATTTAAAACCTTAACTATGCCACCATATGGATTATTGTTCTTATGTGTTACTAATTACATCATTGTTGTTTCATAATGGCATTTTTTCCTAATTTATGCTATTGATGTGATTTTGAAATTTGCATTAATTAAAAAACTTCATTGACAATGTAAATATCCATGAATAAAAGGCTAAAAACATTTTCCATCATTATCTGAAACTAAAGAAAAGGTCGGAAAAACATTTAAATTATTGTCTCATGTTAAAAATTAAACTTATTAAATTAAATTAATTGGAATTATTAAGTTTTGGCAACATTGAATAATCACCTTTTATTGTGGAAACTTTTATTGTGTTTTTTTCTTTGTGTTTACTTAATGTTTTCTTCTTACAATTTATTTATTAAATTCATTTTGCTGTCAAGGGTATTTGTTGTGCATTGTGTTTACTAAAACCCAAAAAAAGAAACTTGTGTAATGGAATTAAAAAATTTCATCTGTTTCAAAAATAAATTTATGCAATAAAATAACAAATTTTTAATTTTCTTTTGGTTTTTTGACCTTTTCATGGACTTGTAGACCACAAGCGAATCTAAGATGAAAACTATGTATGTTTATTACATAGCTATGGAAATATATGTTCTTGTTTACACAAAAAATCTTTTCACCTTTCTATTTTCTATGTATAACTATTATGTCACACCATTTTCTTACCATGGGTTTCACATATTCATAAACTATGCCCAAACCTTTCAAGATTAAAATTTCAAGTCCCTTCATAATTTTATTCCATGAAACTTTGTACTCATACAACAACTTGTTTTCATTAAATGAAGGTGTTTCCAAAGGTCCCAAACATCCATTTATATACTAACCAAAAGGAAACTAAACATTTTTAAAAAAAAAGTCTTACACATAACATTAATCTTATCATACTTCATTTGTTAATCCAACATGGTGATTATATATCGAATATAGAGTGTATATCTTTTCTAGAAAGGTTTCATAATATTTTCATTTTAAGTATGTTTAACAATAAATAGTTGAATTCATTTTTAAAATTAATCCTTGCAGTTTCACAAGAGGATTTATGCATTCCCATTCCATTGAATTTGGACCTTTAAAAATTATTTTAGCATGGACAATTTTTTTATTTTTAATTAATTAAATAAAAAAATACATACTCATTTTTTACCCCAACCATGAATATATGATAGAGGGCATCCATACCTTACTCATATGCCATAAACCATACTTTTTTCTATATCTAGACCTTAACATAATGGGAAAAAAATGTTAATATCCTTACCTTTCAAATAATAAGTTGAAATTTTTAATATATTTTTACACTTGGATATATTAAAAACAATATATCTGCACAACATTGGTTTAACTTATTAGGTTGGTTGTTACTTAATGTAACCTATCTATTTATTTAATTATATTGTATATTTTTTTCACCTACCTATCATACCTACTTAACATAGGTACATAGACTAAATAATCTATGTACCTAACTTATTTACTTGTTTAACTAACCTACTTATGTATTTATTTAATGTAATGAACTAAGTATTTTAGTGAGTTAAACCTATTTATTTACATACTTATTTAATCAATTTATTATTCATTTTGATTGCCATTTTGATTAATAATCAATTTGTTGTTGGTCAAATCAACTAATCAAAATAACAAATTTTTTTTTTAACATATTTAATTATTTATAAATATGATTTAAACAAAATTGAATGTCCTACTTAATTATTTAAAAAGAATATTAAATGTGTCCTTTTTTTGTCTTATTTGATTAAATGTCACATTGTATCAAATAATTTAAAAAGTCCATTTAGTCAATTGAATTATTCAAAACTGACATTATCATTTTAACAATTAAAGAATTTAATTAAGTTAAACAACTTGAAAATTTATGATTTGTAGTTATGTTACCATTTAAAAAATATATAAAATAAACCATTAATTACACCTTAGGTGGGTTGTGTTTGCATGTTTGCACTCATAACTATTTGGAAGTTTTGTTATTTAAAAAAATATTGAAATTCAAAATCCATGACCTTTTTCCATTGTAAGGAAGTTTCATTTTTTCCAAAGCTTTCATAAAAGAAATTGATTAATGTTGATTTATTTCCCATTTATTAAAAAATTATTCCATTTGATTTATTGGAACATTGATTTAGAACTATATGTTAAAAAATAAATTCACCTTTCATCTATGTTTCTCAATTTAGAACCATATATTTTGATTGAAATTTTAAATTTGAAATAGTTTTTTATATTAAATTTTTTTTAATTCGTAAAAAATAATATCACGATTATGATTAACATATTAGTTTACAAGTTGTATGCCTTCTATTTTTTAATCATTTCATTATAACCAATGGATATGCATTTGACACTTTTGAAATTCAAATTTGTCCTCGTTTTTGTGCCATATGAACAAATGAAACACAATAAAAAAACATGCAAATAACTACTGCAAGATTTGTTAACATATCAAGTGTTATGTTTGAAATGACTTTGGGAAGAATTTGATTTTGAACATATGTTATAGTTGTCATTGTTTCCATCCAAAAGCAACATGGTTAATTTCATATGTTGCAAATTACAACATGCATGAAATTTTCAACAATTTTTTTATTTATTCTTTTATCTATTCCATTTTGCTTTAGAATGTATGGAATGATTGATTGTTTTACTGTGTTATTTTTGTTGCAAAACACATTAAATTTTTTTAAGTTATATTCTCCACCTTTATCACATTTGATTACTTTGATCTTGTTTTTAGTTTACAATTTTATCAAAATTTTAATATCCTTGAACATATCAAACACATCAAATTTAGTTTCCATGATGTAAAAAAATGTTTTAAAAAGAAATCATAAATGAAAAAAAAAAAAATTCCCATTCAAGAAATGTTGTTAACACAATAGCACATAAATCATGATCAATTCATGTTTTGAACAAGGTTATTCATAACTATATATGATTATTAAGCCTTGCATAGAAACATGTCCAAATTGTTAGTATTATAAATCATTTTTTTCTAGTTTGGTGTTATAATTTATAACCAAAGATTACATAACTTTAATTAATTTGTATAACCTTCCATTTTGAACAACTTCAATAACCATTTTAATTCAATTAAAACATTTCAATCAACATTTATTAATTTCAAATTCTACTCTTTTATTCTATTAATGATAATACATATTTTGCCAACTTTGAGACATATGATGCATCTTCAATGCACTCGCAAATCTCATTTGACAATTTGAAAATAACAATTTTTTTAAACACACATCAAGGATATTATTATTTATAAAATATATTTTGTGATGAAAATCAAGTTTTTCAAAGGTTGAAAAACACTTCCTTTTGAAAGTTGAAATGTAATGAAATTTTAAAATCAATGAATTGAATTTTTTCAAAGTGTAAAATAGAGAAAACCTTCGTAAAAAGGTTAATATATATTTTTTGTAATTACATGTGAAAAACCTTTGAATTTGTTTGAATTTCTTTTTCTTATGTCATTATTTCTTAGAATGACCTTTAATACCACAATTGTAGCAAACTCTTTACTTGTTTGGCTTTTTATTCTTGAACTACCCCCAATCTACTCCCCTTTTAAGCATCCCAAAAACACCTTAAACAATTAATGTTTTTTGTACCATGGTAGGGTACTTTCTATTTATATTATAACTTATTTTGTAACAATTATTCACATACAAATTTCATAAAAAAATCATTAATACAAATATTAATTGAAACCATCAAGATATGAAAAAAAATTGACCAAACTCAATAGAAGTGTAAAGGTCAAATTTTCATTAAAATTTAAATTATCAACATTTGCAAATTTATCATCAATCATGCAAAGTTTTGAATGTGAACTTGTAGTGGCTTCCTCCATCTTAAAATTTGTAAAACCTTTTGATGTAATCGTAATCTACTATCAACACATCAAATGTTGCACATAAGTTGTTTCAAATCTTTGTTTCACTTTTTGAATGTGCTACATGATGCAATAAAAATTAACTATGTTTAGGAACATTGTCTTACAAGCCAACTTGTTTTTTTTCATGAACATGCAATGTTCATGAATTATACCTCCAAGAAAATTTTCTTTGAACTCGATCATTGGTGGTAATAGCTTTTTAGAAATGATTTTCTAATAAAATATTTCATGCGAGAGCAATTTTATCTTCATTTTCCAGGTATGAAAATTATTTCCATTACATTTCTCAATGCTTCATTTAACATTAAATATAGATGCCATGATTATCATTACAACAATGTCAAACCAAAAAAGAAAAGTTCAAAAGTTCAAAACTTTTGAATGAACAACTATCACATGAAACACAAATTCTCCTTTTCTTCAATAACAACCAGGTTCTCATACCATAGTTTTACCAACTTCGTGTAATTCTCGCCTTTCAAAGAAAGAATTGGTGCACAACAATTGGGTTCATGCACCTTTTATCGGCAATTCTCAAAAACTGGAAAAATCCTATTTTAACCTACCACCATGAGTCCCAAACAATAATCATAAAATCAATCAAAGAACCTACCTTCAATTGTGGATATTCATTCATACATGAAACTTGTTATTTCTTTTGAAAAATTTCAAAAACCCAAAATTGGCGATTATTTTATTCTGAATGTTTTCAAAAACCCAAGACCATGAGTTATAACAAAATCAAAGAACCACCCAAACCCAGTAACCACTTATATAAGTGGGTAAAAGTCACAATAAAATAGGTAGGTAATGTAATCAGTGGGTGCTTTATAGGTAGGCAAGTGGGTAAGGCACTTGGTAGGTAGATGCATGTGGATGTGTAGTACATAATAGGCACATAGTATACTCATGTGGTTAGTGATAGGACATAAAATACAACAAACAAATGTTCCATGTCCACACAAGATCAAGCAGTGGTTCACTCTGACCCTAATTAACAACATTGACATTTCTGTTCTCTAATGTATCTAGAGGTGGCCCTGCAGAGCATAAAGCTCTGCAGCCACCAAGCTTTTCAAAAATGGAAAATTCCATTCCGGTGGGCATTCTGTTTTGGTAAAGCCCAACATCATAGTTTCTCCATGTGACCTCTGCATCTGGAATAAACCTACATAGGATGTAGGAACCCAACCTAACATATATGCAGATTAAACAACACACGATATGTAAACTTCTCATGTGTTTCTAAGGCTGGCAATAAGTTTGCAAAATTCTTCTAAAGTCAGTCCCGTACAAATAATCATTATCCAAAAACATAAAGACAACAAGAAAACAATTTCATAAGAGTCAAGTGGCCTGTCATTTAGAAAATTTCCTTGCTACATAAAAATGCAAGGACAAGTCAAAGATATGCTGTGTCACACACAGACCACTCCAATACTCCAATTAGATCTGACAGGAACATTTTGATCTCATCAGACAGTGAATGAATGTCAAGAAGAGATGGAGTATACCTATATGGATGACCATCTCTGTGCCCTATGATCTTGGTCTATCTGACAGGCTGTTGGTTGTAGTGAGTCTTCTCTTTTTTCTTTGCTGCAGCAAGCCTAGCTGCCCGAGCAGCTGCTTCACTTGCTGCTGCCTTCGCTGCCGCATCTGCATCTTTCATGGACTTTTTCTTCTTCAGGGTTGCTAACCGCCTCAGTACTTCTTTGGGATCAGTTGTAACAGCATCACCCAGGTCTGCTACTGAACTGTCTTCTTCTCTTATTCCTGCTTCACTACTTGGCGTCAAAGGAACATCAGCATCCTTGAATGACTTTTCCTTCTTTGCCTTTCGCCTCTTTGAGCTCTTACTTCCCACTGGTGAAGGACACTCCCCTCCAATCTGTTTGTTCTCAGGTTCTTCATTGTTTTCGTCAAAAATCTCATCCCCTTTCTTTGGATAGGCAGTAGGGGTAGAACCTGCACAGCTCATAATCATTCATCACATGTGAGAACTTGTAACAGAAGGATTTAGGAGTTTCTCCAAAATTTAGGTCATTCCCTGTTGCTAGAGCTCTGACAACCATGTTTTGGAATTGAAGCAATGATGCAGCTTGCTCATGAGGAGCAATGACAGCACCTCTACAGACAAGCAAAGCACAGAAGACAAAAGAATTCTATGTCCGAATCTTGCAAATATGCAAATGGTCAGAGAACTGATGTCACATGTGTACCATTCTCATCTGTTCGTGAGAGGCCAAACTCAGCAAGCACTGCTTCAAGCTCAGCAAGCCCCTTTTTCTTCAACTCCTTCTTTGAAAGCTGTCGGTCTGGCTTCTTTTCTAGTGCAGGCATCCCCATGTTTCCTGCACTAGTCCCTGATAACTCTCCATTCTCCTCACTCTCCTTGTCATTGTCAAGGTCGTCTTCAAATCCTTGTTCTTCCTCCTCACCTTCATCATCTTCACTTCCCTGCTATGGTAACAATTAACAGTGAAACACTTTATGAGCAAGCTAAACCCTAAACCCTTACCCCATGGTGTAAACATAAGCTAAAGATTGACATTCAAAACCAACCAAACACAGACCAAAATTTTCTCTACAAGATGCAAAACTCCTAACAGCTTCTAAAAGAGAGATTTGGATGGAACAGAGATTACAGGAAAAAGCAACCAGGTGCAGGATTCAGAGCTCTGAAGCCTTGCAACTGAGATATGATAAATTCAGAAAAGAGATCAGTGCTGCAATTGCAATCTGGTCCATTCTAAGTACACTGTCAAAGTGCAGATGGCTGTAACTAGCAGCAGCTTCATGGAAAAAGCAATTTGTGATACACTAGGTGAACTGCTGATGCATCTGCAGCCACAAGAGCCAAGCCAACATGACTGTTCTCCCTACTATCACAATCAAGCAAAGACAAGCAATGGTGGCACATGAAATTCTGAAATGAATTTAGGATATAGTCTAAGATTGCAGTGGGTGAATCAGATGCCATTTATGTTTCGGGTTACCTAGTTCTTGCAGATTCTTCTATTTTCTAAGGCCCAGAACCATGTCAAAACCTCCAACCACACAAAATCTGCATGGCGAATTCTATCTGCAGCAATTATTCACAATTCAGTTCAGAGTACAAAATAGATAGCGTCAAAATCAATTGTTATCCAGGAGGAAATCGTTACATTCGGAAGAGCTCTCAAACTTAGAACCCTATCTTGTCTCTGAGACATGATGTCGTTCTGGAAGCCTGGACGCTTATCTTGTCTCTGAGACATGATGTCATTCTGGAAAGCTTAGAAGCTTATCGTGTGTCTGAGACATGATGTCATTCTGGAAGCTTGGAATCTTATCCTGTCTCTGTGTCATGTTAATAGGGAAGCTGTAGCGAAGAGGAATAGCGTACCTCTTCTTGGTTCAATCTGATTTCAGGATCTGTGTGAGTGAGCTCGGGGGAGTGTTCTTCGGGAGGGGGCGCAGTAGTGGCGTAATAATCGTCGTCGTCGTCGTCGCAATCTGCCCAGGACTTCACCGTCACTTGAGACGGCGCCCAAAACTGCACGGGCTCGGTACTAAGATTCTCCGGCTCGCTCTTGCTAGCGGGCTGCTTCTCCTTTGACTCGTCCTTCTTCTTCTTACTGGACTTGCTGCTACGGCGGCGGCTTTCGAGCGCAGCAAAGATGTTGGTAGTGCTCAGAAGAGCCGCCGACGATCCATCGTCTCCTCTTCTCGTCCCTCCTCCTCCTCCTCCGACCATCCCTATTTCGTCCACAACGTTAACAATTTCCCCCCGATCTCGCTTGTCCGCAATAGGTCTCCTTACCACAAAACGGCCTTCCCTCACAGATCAAGAGCTACCAGATCCACGATACTACGTGCTTCAAACAGGTATCAAAGCTCAGACACCGATCCAGCAATCTCCGTGTTCACTTCAAAAGCACGATTACTATAATCTGTGTGTGGATCTCTCTTTCTCTCTCTCGCTGGTTCTTCCGACGTGCCAAAATCTCTGAACAAAAACAGAGGGAAGAAGAAAAACTTTCCGAAAATTCGATGTTTCTTCGGACCAGTAGGCACCCTTGAATGGCCGGCGACAAGTATCTCGAACCAGAGACAAACGGCAGGAATCCTAAATGAACGACAGAGAGAGAAAAGAGATTCTTCGCTGCTGTCGAACAGTTGGAGATTCTACGACCTACGCGTAAACCTTGGCAGCAGCAGCAGCACAGAAGGAAGCAGCCACGGCGCCGGCCGTCCGTCAGGGACGGCGAAAGACGACGGCGCACAGGGACGAAGACCATGCGTAGCGCGGTCGAGAACTCTTTCTGGGAGTCAGGACAGACGCGCGCTTTCTCTATTGGGCAACGCGATTAGCCGTCCAATGGAAACAGACGGTTGAGGATCAGGAAAAAACACTGACGCGGGAGCGTGGTTTGGGATGGGCGGGGTGTGCACTTCTCTGGCAACCCCGCGGGAATCTGCGCGGGTGCAGTGACGCCTTCTCTCTC